>Ga0265301_10000794_pt1 | contig 43175 bp, 31 predicted proteins | sample AusTroGonzalo_MG_2_FD_193488 | JGI IMG/M metagenome (GOLD analysis project Ga0265301, IMG submission 193488) | Bovine rumen microbial communities from tropical cattle in Woodstock, Queensland, Australia - Gonzalo_04 | ecosystem: Host-associated > Mammals > Digestive system > Stomach > Rumen ...
ATGCACGGGATGAGAATGAAGACGAACGGGTGCACAAAGTGCGGGAATACATTGCCGAGAACTACATGCGGGATATCAGTCTGCAGGCACTGGCGGACATGACCTGCATGAATGCAGACGCTTTCGCACGGTTCTTCAAAAACAAAACAGGCCGTACGCCTAACCGGTATATCATTGACTACCGGCTCGGCATAGCAGCCCGCATGTTGCTCACCTCACATATGTCTGTAGCGGAAATCGGTTATTCCTGCGGATTCAACACCCTCAGCCATTTCAATCGTCTTTTCCGAGAGTCCAAAGGGTGCACCCCCTCCGAATTCCGCGAACGATTCTACCCCCCCCACTTCTCTACAGCCAACGACCAACGCCTTTCATTGACGATTGACTAATTGACGAGGTACGATTGATTGACGAGTTTTAATTATTGACGATTGTCCGCAGCATAATTTGTCAATTAAACTCAATTTGTCAATAAATCGTCAATCGTAAATCTGTAAATCAGTCAATCAACTTCTAAGAACTTTCAACTATAAAGCTCCTTCCAAATCGTACCGGAACCCGATATACGCTTTCCAGCCGTTAGTCGGTCCCCACACCATGGACGCATCGAAATCCGTGCCGTACGGATCATCCGCCCCGATGATAGGCGTGTCCTGACGGAAATTCGTCATGTTCTCCGCACCGACATAGATACTGCATGTCTTGAAGTACTTGGTGATCTGCGCCATCAGTTGCGGATACCACCGCAGAGGCACCACAGACCCGTAACCTCCGTTCAGGTCCCCCTTCGCCACAAAACCGTCCGGCATACGACTGATGCCGTTGAACTGCGCCGTCACATCGAACTGCCATTCTTTATGCGGCGTTTGATAAGATGTGGAGACGATACCCTTGAAACGGTTCGTCAACGCCTTCGGACGCAACTCATACGCGTTCTTCGTGCTATTGAAAGTCGTCTGCTCGATGTCCGTATAACGGAAAGCCGCCGTCCACGTCCAACCGCGTAACACTTCCATTGACGCTTCTATCTGCGCACTGTGCGCGAACGACCTGGCACCCGGGATATCCGTCTGGTTGTAGAAATAGACGGCATGCGGGTCACGATCCATATCCACGATGGTAGAGTTCAGAAAATGGGTATAGTAATACTCCGCGGACAGTTGCAACTCCTTGTTACCCAACGGAATGTAGAACGTAGTGCTCAGACCGCTGTTCACGGCACGCTCCTGACTGTCTCCTCCCAGGTACGGCGTACGGCTGGAAGACAGAAAAGCCGCATTGTCGGCAATCACATTCGGCGAACGGTATCCCATACCCGCACTGGCACGGATCGTCCACCACTCAAACGGCGTATAACGGATGTTCATTCGCGGCGTAAAGAAAAAACCGTAGCGCGTCGAATAGTCGGCACGCACACCGGCTACCAGAGACAGCATATCTTCATACTTGAAGTTGTATTCGGCAAACAGTCCCGGCGTCACCTCTTCGCGGTCAAGCACCGATGGCGAAAGGTTAATGGCCAATGACTCGTTGTACTTATCGAAATTGACAGAGAAACCTGCACTCAGACGATGGTCGTTGTCCGCCTCGCCACGGCCTTCCCAATTGCGCTGCCAGATACCGTTCACATAGACATTCAACTGGTTCGCCACCCACCAACGGCTGCTGCCGTAGTAGTTCTTGAGGTCATGGTAACTGACGGACGTGATAAGGGCGACGGACGAACCGCTCTCCTCATCATACACGTATCCGTTTTTCAGGAACCCTTCCACGCGGTAGGTATTTAAGTTGATTAAATACGGATTTGAAATTTGAGATTTGAGATTTGAGATTTGTCCGCCGCGGCGACGGTCGTAGAGACCCCTTACAAACGCCTGCAACGTATAATCGCCGTGCTTGTACATCCATCTGTTCGCCAGGTTGGCGTTCTGAATCAACGGCATATCGGCAAAACCGTCTTTGTTTCCGTCCATGGGCACGAAACTGCCGGTATAGTGCGCCAGAATACCCGTGTAAAGGCTCTCATGGTCGCAGTGCTCGCCTTCCGCGTGATGGTGGTGCTCATGCTCATGCTCGTGCTCCTTCAAGGGGATCTTCCAGCCACCCATCAGATTCACCTCTCCCATCACCTCGCTATTGAACATGAGGTTAAGGCTGAGCGGTTTCTGCGTCTGGGGCTTGAGCAACTCCACGTTGATCTGGCCCGAAGTGGCTTCGTAGCCGTTGATGACGGATGAAGTACCCTTGCTGACCTGGATGGAGTTCATCCACGGACCGGGGATATACTCCAATCCGAAGTTCTGAGCCAGACCGCGGACTGCCGGGGTGTTCTCCTGTAACAACTGCACATACGTACCGCTCAGACCTAACAGACGGATCTGCTTGGCACCCGTAGCGGCATCCGAATACGCCACGTCCACCGAGGCACTCGTCTCGAAAGCCTCACTCAGATTGCAACATGCGGCACGACAGATCTCTTCCGAGTTCAACTTCTCCGTGTCAAACGCTTCGGTACGGCTTTTCACCTTGCCTTTCTTGCGCTGCACGACCGTTACTTCCTCCAACTCGAAATCCTTCGCCTCCTGCGCCGCCACTCCGGCGCATGTCAGCAGGCTTATTATGAATAAAAAGATACGTCTCATCGTTTAAATCTTTAATGAAAGTCCCACAAAGTACGTCCGGGGCTGTGACGGACCGTAGATATAATTCGCATCGCGGTTCGGGCCTTGATCCAGATCACGCTGGAAATGGTCCAGGATATTCTTCACACCTCCGCTGACCTCCAGGCAATAATGCTTGTACAGATGGATATCGTATGCCAGACGGATTCCCATATCCCAGAACGCCGGCGTCTTCGTCTCTTCGTCCTGCGCGACGAACCCCGCCAGATGCGGTACAATCATCGAACCCGTAGCCTTGCCGTTGATGGAGATCGTGAAGTCATGGACGGGTTTGATATCCAACAGCACATACCCGTAGTTATCCGGCGTGCGGAGCATACGCGTCTGCGCCGCTACGCTTGAACTCCATTGTTGCGCCTCCATGTACCGGCTCTGCTGGTACGTGTAACCGGCCGAAAGCTGAATGCTGAATGCTGAATGGTGATAACTCACCTTTCCTTCCACATTCAATCCGCCTACCCACGCACCGGACGCATTCGTACGTGTCAGCAACAAGTTACCTGCCGCGTCATGACCGTCTTCACGCAGGAAGAACACATCTTTCAGATACGTATAGAACCCTTCGCCCGTCAGGTTCAGTTCCCATTTCCCGAACTGCTTGTACCAGTCCGCACTGAGCGTCGCGCTGTGGGAGTACTCCGGACGCAGGTTGGGATCCAACGAGATAAGGGACACCTGTCCGCCTACCGCAGCCACATGCAGATCTTCGTCATAGGCCTGAGGAGCACGGTAGCCGCTGCTGTATCCGGCACGCAGCACCAGACCCTCTACCGGAGTGAAACGCACCGTGGCACGAGGGGTGCAGACCGGCTTCTGTAACAGGTTGTGCTTCTCCACACGCGCACCCACCAGCACACTCCATTGCTCGTTCTTCCATTCGTTCTGCGCGTACACACCCGCCACATGCACGTCCTGCTGCAAGTCGCGATGGTAACCCGTCATTTGGTCGTGAAGACCGTTGTACGTATATTCCGCACCTACATTCAAATCACCCGTCATCAGACCGCACGGATAGGAAAAACGGTACTGCAGACCCGTATTCGACGTGATGTCACGACTCTTGCCGTACGCATTAGGATCTTTTCCGGCACCGAAATAACTCTCACGACCGATATGCTGCACCGCCGAATAAGCGGATACGAAATGACGGTTGTCCGACGAGAACCAGTCGAAACTGACTGAACCCGCATCAATATTATGCCGTAGTTGTTCCGCTATATCCGCTTCGTGGGGAGGCAGATCAAAATGGTCGCCGCCACGACGGAAATCGGTCGTATGATGGTACTCCGCGGTAATCTTGCTGTACGCACTCGTCTTGAAGAACACACGCGTGCCGGCGGTCGTGGTGCGCAGTTGCGGCACTTCCGTAAAGCCGTCCTGGTCACGGTCGTACGGACTGCGCGTGCGGTGAGAGGCAAACAGATACGCTCCTATCTTGCGGTTCTCGCTCATCACGGAGGCGTTCAGTTCCGTGTTGATATCATAGGCGCCTCGTTCGTTCACGCCGCTGGTGTTCGCGATGTTCACAAAGTTACGAACCGGCTCCTTCGTGATGATATTCACCACGCCGCCTATCGCATTCGCACCGTACATCGCACTACCGCCGCCACGTACCACTTCGATACGGTCAATCATCGCCGCAGGCACCTGTTCCAGACCGTACACCGACGCCAGCGATGAGAAGACCGGACGGCTGTCCATCAGAATCTGGCTGTACTGACCTTGCAGACCATTGATGCGCAACTCCGTCTTGCCGCAGTTGCCACACGTGTTCTCCACACGCAAACCCGGCTGAAAACTCAAAGCGTCACCCACACAACTCACCGCGGTCGTCTCAAACAACGCCGGCGATAACACATTCACGATCGTAGAGGCTTCCTGACGCTTCGTCGCATATCGGTTAGCCGTCACCACGACGCCGTTCAACTGCTGTGACACCTCACGGATCACTGCTTTCAACTCCACCGTCTCGTCCTCTTTGATAACCACCGGCAGTTCCTCCGTCTCGTAACCTACGTAACTGACAATAACCGTCTGATGACCCAATGGCAGATTCTTCAGAAAATAATGCCCTGACTCATCCGTCACCGTACCGATATTCGTTCCCTTGATCTGAACATTCACATACGGCAGGTGCTCACCCGTCTTCTCGTCTATCACGTGACCCACCAGGTGCGCATCATACTCCTCTTGCGCATGCACCATACATACGCCCAACAACAGACTAATTCCTATAAATAATATCTTTTTCATCATATATAATTTGTCAAATGCCTTTCAATTGACGATTGACTAATTGACAAGGTACGATTGATTGACGATTGACTAATTGACGAGGTACGATTGATTGACGAGTTATAATTATTGACGATTGAATGTTAAATCGTAAATCTCAATAAATTTGTCAATAAATCGTCAATCGTAAATCTGTAAATCTGTCAATCTCAATTTATCTATGTTTATTTTCTAAAAATCAACTTATAAACTTTAAACTTAAAAAAATCGGCTGCAAAAGTACTGCTTTTTTTTCACACGTACAATACCTAAAAATGGGGAAAATCACTTCCCGGCTTGCTTATATGCATTTTTTTGTAATTTCTGACTCCGCCTACCCCGTGGGTTTTCCCCCGAACTTACGTTCGCACTTTCGTGCAAACTGCAATTTTTTTAGCGAAAAATACTGCTTATGCAAGCATAGACAATATTTGTTTCGATAAAAAACTTGCAAATTTAAAAAATTTGTAGTAATTTTGCACCCGATTTTTGAAAAAACACCGTCTGTACTCTGTCAGTTCGAAGGACGGTCTGTATTCTGTCAGTGAACGAAGTGAACGGTCAAACAACATGTATAAGTCAACCGATAAAATATGCGATCTCATGGCGCATGAAGAAGACGCCATTCAGATCATCAGCCGCTTTGGACTGGAGATGGGAGTAGGCGATATGACCATCGAACAGGTGTGCGAAACCCGCAACGTGCATACCCCTACTTTTCTGGCAATCATCAATTACAAGGTCTTTCACCATCCCGTTCTTCCCGACGATATCGATATACCGACACTGCAGCGGTTCCTGCATAATGCCCATACCTACTTCCTCGACTTCCGCCTGCCACGCCTGCGGAACGCCCTTGTCGAAGCCATCATGCCCGCGGACCCGGCTACGCAGATCCCAAAACTCATCCTCAGATGCTACGACGAGTTTGTCGAGGAGATCCGCACGCATATTGAGCATGAGGACCGGGGACTGTTTGACGAACATGAACATGATGACCAGCGCATCACCGACAAACTGACGGAAATCAAAAACCTCATCATCAAATATTATCCGTCGGAGGAAACCAAATCTCCAATCTCCAATGTCAAATCTCCAATCACTTATCTCTTGATAAGTGTCATGTCAGACCTCTGGCATACCGAGCAGGACTTCGCCGACCACTGCGCCATCGAAGATGATATCCTCCGGCCGGCACTGGAGAAAAATAAAAAATCTAAAATCAAAAATCCTAAATCGAGCCTTCGTGAGACCGAAGAGTTGTCCGAACGGGAGAAAGACGTTCTCATCCAGGTGGTACACGGACTGAGCAATAAAGAAATCGCCGATGTGCTGTGTATCTCTACACACACCGTCATCTCCCATCGCAAAAACATAGCCCGCAAACTGAACATCCATTCGTCTGCGGGCCTCACCATCTACGCTATTGTCAACAAACTCGTTGACATCAACACCCTCGAATAAATCGTTGCCAACAAGGCCAATGCCTTTCAATTGACTAATTGACGATTGACAAGGTACGATTGATTGACGATTGACTAATTGACGAGGTACGATTGATTGACGAGTTATAATTATTGACGATTGAATGTAAAATCGTAAATCTGTAAATCTGTCAATAGATTTGTCAATCGTAAATCTGTAAATCCAATGGCCCTCACTCCACCGTCACCGATTTAGCCAGGTTACGCGGCTGGTCCACATCGCACCCTTTGACCACTGCGATATGATAGGCCAATAATTGCAACGGAATGACCGTCAGCAACGGAGTCAGACACTCTTCCGTCTCCGGCACCTCAATGACATAATCGGCAATCTTGCTCACCAGCGTGTCGCCTTCCGTCACCACGGCGATCACTCTGCCCTTACGAGCCTTGATCTCCTGGATGTTACTGACCACTTTCTCGTACGTGCGGCAATGCGGCGCAACCACCACAACCGGCATCTCCTGAGAGACCAGCGCGATCGGACCGTGTTTCATCTCCGCGGCAGGATAACCCTCGGCGTGGATATACGAGATCTCCTTCAGCTTGAGTGCTCCTTCCATCGCCACCGGGAAGTTATAACCGCGACCAAGATAGATGAAGTTCTGGGCATAGGTAAAGGTTTTGGCGAAATCGGCTATTCGTTTGTTCTGACCCAGCACACGTTCTATCTTATCGGGTATCTGACCTAACTCACGCACAATTCGGATGAATTGTTCTTCGGCGAGTGTTCCTTTCTCGCGGCCTATGCACAACGCCAGCATCGTCAGGGCCACCACTTGCGCCGTGAAAGCTTTGGTACTCGCCACGCCTATCTCAGGACCCACATGCGTATAACAACCGCTGTCGCTCACACGCGGAATGGACGCTCCTACCACATTGCAGATGGAGAAGATGAACGCACCTTTCTCTTTGGCGAGTTGGATGGCCGCCAGCGTGTCTGCCGTCTCACCCGACTGAGAGATGGCTATCACCACATCGTCTTTGTTGATCACCGGCTTGCGGTACCGGAACTCGGACGAGTACTCCACTTCGACGGGAATCTGCGCGAACTCCTCAATCGCATACATGGCAATCAGTCCCGCATGCCAGGAGGTACCGCAGGCGGTGATGATGATGCGCTTGGCATTCAGGAAACGCTCTTTGTTGTCAATGAAACCCGACATCGCGATATTGTCCTGACGGACGTTCACACGGCCGCGCATGGAGTCCGTCAGCGTACGGGGCTGCTCGAAGATCTCCTTGAGCATGAAATGCGGATAACCCCCTTTCTCCAACTGACTCAGCGACAACTCCAGACGCTTAATCTCAGGGGTCTTGGTCACATTATTGATGGTTGTTATATCTATTGAACTATCTTCTTTCAACTCTCCCGCTTCTCTCAACTCTAAACTCTCAACTCTCAACTTTAAAGTGACCACTTCCTCATCCTCGATGTAAATCACCTTGTCCGTATATTCGACAATCGGCGTAGCGTCGGAAGCCAGAAAATACTCCTCTTCCCCTATTCCGACCACCAGCGGAGAACCTTTGCGGGCTGCTATCAGAGTGTCCGGATGCTCCTTGTCCAGGATAGCAATCGCATACGCACCGATGACCTGCTGCAGCGCCAGCTGCACCGCGGTCTTCAGGTCCACATGACGGTTCACCTGCGTGTATTCGACCAACTGAACCAGCACCTCCGTATCCGTGTCGGATTTGAAACTGTACCCCTGCTCCGACAGACCGGCTTTGAGCACGGCGTAGTTCTCGATGATGCCGTTATGGATGATCGCCAGACGCTCGGACTCCGAGTAATGCGGATGCGCATTCACCGTGTTCGGCTCGCCGTGAGTCGCCCAACGCGTATGCGCTATACCGATACATCCATCCGTATCCTTGTCGGACGCAAACGACTCCAGTTCCGCCACTTTGCCTTTCGCCTTGTAGATATTGAGCTGTCCATGCCCGTTGATCAGCGCTACTCCGGCACTGTCATATCCACGGTATTCCAACCGATGGAGACCCTTGATCAAAATCGGGTACGCCTTGCGCTTACCGATATATCCAACTATACCACACATAAAATCATTTGGTTATTTTCACATTTACTTATTTTTCTCATTTATAACGGCCAACGCCTTTCATTGACGATTGACAAATTTATTGACAGATTTACAGATTTACGATTGACGATTTATTTACGATTTAAAGAGATTTACGATTTTACGGTCAATCGTCAATAATAAAAACTCGTCAATCAATCGTACCTCGTCAATTAGTCAATCGTCAATAAATCTCAAATCTCCAACGTCAAATCGGCTACAAAATTACTGCTTTTTTATGAATTATGCAATAGCTTGCAATCATTTTTAATGCTCACACGCCTTGATAAAACTCATAAACAGCGGATGAGGATGAAGCACCGTGGACGTGTATTCAGGATGAAACTGCGTACCGATATACCACCGGTGAGCAGGTACTTCCACGATCTCCACCAGCCCCGCTTTCGGGTTGATTCCCACGCACTGCATACCCTTCTTCTCAAACGCTTCCTGGTACGCGTTATTGAACTCGTACCGGTGACGGTGACGCTCCATCACGCATGTCTGCTCTCCGTAAGCCTCATACGCACGACTGCCTGCACGCAACTCACACGCATAGGCGCCTAAACGCATCGTTCCTCCTTTATCCGTAATCGTCTTCTGTTCCTCTATGAGGTCAATCACATGATGCGTCGTCTGCTCGTCCATCTCACGACTGTTCGCATCCGGGTAACCCAGCATGTTCCGGGCGAACTCAATCACCATCATCTGCATGCCCAGACAGATACCGAAAGTAGGGATGTCATGCGTACGGGTATATTCCGCCGTGATGATCTTGCCTTCCATGCCGCGCTGACCGAAACCCGGACAGATGACGACACCCGCCATACCCGACAAACGCTTCGACACGTTCTCGCGCGTTATCTCCTCGCTGTTGATAAAATGAAGCGTGGCGTTCAACCCATTGTAGATACCCGCCAGGGTCAGACTCTCGCGAATACTCTTGTAAGCGTCCTGCAGGTCGTACTTGCCCACCAATCCGATAGCCACCTCACGCGTTGCATGACGCTGCTTGGCCAGGAAGTCAAGCCACGACTGCATCCTTATATCACCTGCCGGCATCCCGGTCTTGCGCAAAATAGCCGTGTCCAGACCCTGTTCCTGCATCCGAACCGGCACTTCGTAAATGCTCGGCATGTCTTCACTGAGAATCACGCAATCCAACTCCACATTACAGAACGAAGCCACTTTCATCCGCATCGCATCGTCCAGATGACGCTCCGTACGAAGAACCAGGATGTCCGGCTGGATGCCCATCCCCTGCAGTTCCTTCACGCTGTGCTGCGTCGGTTTGGTCTTCAGCTCCTCTGCTGCCTTCAGATAGGGGATATACGTCAAATGGACATTCACCGCACGACGTCCCAACTGCCACCGCAACTGGCGGATCGCCTCCATGAACGGTGCACTCTCGATGTCGCCGATAGTGCCGCCCACTTCCGTGATGACGAAATCAAACCGCTCGTCCGGTTCGTCTTCTCGTAGCATACGGCGTTTGATCTCGTCCGTGATATGAGGCACTACCTGAATGGTCTTGCCCAGATAGTCACCGCGACGCTCACGGTCAATAACCGTCTTGTAGATTCGACCCGTGGTGATCGAGTTATGGCGCGTGGTATGAATATCCGTAAACCGTTCATAGTGCCCGAGATCCAGGTCCGTCTCCATGCCATCCGTCGTCACGTAACACTCACCGTGCTCATACGGATTCAGCGTTCCGGGGTCTATGTTGATATAGGGGTCGAACTTCTGGATGGTCACTTGATAACCGCGGGCCTGCAGCAGCTTCCCGATACTGGCGGAGATAATACCTTTCCCTAGCGAAGAGACCACACCGCCCGTGATGAAGATATACTTAGTCTGTCTGTCCATTATAATTGCTTCATTCGTTCCAATGCTTCGATACAGTCTTCCCGTCTGGAGAACGCCGAGAAACGCACGTACCCTTCTCCGGCAGGACCGAAACCCGCACCCGGCGTACACACCACCTGGCATCTCTCCAGCAGACAGTCGAAGAACGACCATGACGTGTCCCCCTCCGGCACGCGGCACCACAGGTACGGCGCGTTCTCCCCGCCATAGACCTCATAACCCGACGCACGCAAACCCTGCAGCAGCAACTGAGCCGTCCCTTTGTAATGGTCCAGATGACGCTGAATGGCGGCACGCCCTTTCGGCGTATAGGTCGCTGCCGCAGCACGCTGGGCTACATACGACGTACCGTTGTACTTGGTGCACTGACGACGCAGCCACATGCCTTGCAGACCCGTCTGCTTCGGCACTACGGTATAACCGCAACGCACGGCCGTGAAACCCGCTGTCTTGCTGTAACTGCGCACCTCGATAGCCACTTCCTTCGCACCCTCTATCTCATAGATCGAACGAGGAACAGACGGATCCGAGATGAACGCTTCGTAGGCTCCGTCGTAGATGATGACGCTGCCGTGCTCTCGGGCGTACTCCACCCATCGTCTCAACTGCTCGCGCGTCAGCACCGTGCCCGTCGGGTTGTTCGGAAAACAGAGGTAGATGATATCCGCGGGCTGCTCCGGCAGGTCCGGCACGAAACCGTTCTCCGCACGGCACGGCAAAAAGACGATCTCGCGGCCTGCCATCCGGCTGCTGTCCACATACGCCGGATAAGACGGGTCCGGGATGGCCACACGGTTCGCCCTGGAGAACAACTCGCTCACATTGCCCAGATCACTGCCCGCACCGTCGGAGATAAAGACCTCCTCCGGCTCCAACGACACGCCACGCGGACGGTAGTCATGGCATATGATCAGCTCTTTGAGCCAACCGTATCCTTCTTCCGGTCCGTAACCACGGAACGAGTCCGCATGAGCCAGTTCCTCCACCGCCCGATGCATCGCGTCGATGATAGGAAGAGGCAGAGGACGCGTCACGTCCCCCACTCCGAGGCGTAAGATCTTCGCCTCCGGATGAGACGTCTGATACGCCTCCGTCCGGTGCACGATCTCCGTAAAGAGATAACTGCCTTTCAACTGCTCCAGATCCGTGTTAATTCTCATTGTATCCTCAAATCTCAAATAATTGACGATTGACTAATTGACGAGGTACGATTGATTGACGAGTTTTAATTATTGACGATTGACCGTAAAATCGTAAATCTGTCAATAAATGTTAATTGACGATTGACTAATTGACGAGGTACGATTGATTGACGAGTTTTTATTATTGACGATTGAATGTTAAATCGTAAATCTCAATAAATTTGTCAATAAATCGTCAATCGTAAATCTGTAAATCTGTCAATCTCAATTTATCTATGTTTATTTTCTAAAAATCAACTCCCCCCTAAACACCTCAGTGGCGCTGCCTGTCAGATAGATCACGCCCTCTTCGTCACGCCGCACCTCCACGTCGCCACCCGGCATATGCACCGTCACACACGACCCGGTCAGACCGCGGTCCATCGCTTCCACCGCCGCCGCACAGGCTCCTGTGCCGCACGCCTGCGTCTCACCCGATCCTCGCTCCCATACACGCATACGGATCTCCCGCCTGTTCAGCACGTTCACCCACTCGGCATTCGTGTCACGGACCGCATGAAGCGCTATTCGATCCACCGACTCTTCCGTGATAAACACCTGATGCGGGTTGCCCAAGCGCGTTCCCATCTCCACCGTCACCGAATCCACGCGGCCCGCGTGGGTGTGGATGACAAGGTGTCTGATTCCCGATGCCGTCTCCAGCGTCATCCGTTCGCCACACAACCCGTGCTCGTAGGCGTACTTGCCCACGCAACGCGCCGCATTGCCGCACATCAACCCCTCGCTACCGTCCGCATTGAACATACGCATACGCACATCCGCCGACTCACTCGGCTGTATCAGCACCAGACCGTCCGAACCGATGCCCCTATGACGGTCGGACACACGACGCGCCAACGCACACACATCCAGACCGGCTATCACGCCCGCCGTCTCTGCCTGGAAACAATCGATATACACATAATCATTCCCCAAGCCATGCATCTTGATAAATGGAAGAGTCATTGTATCCTCAAATCTCAAATGTCAAATAATTTCAATTGACGATTGAACGATTGACGAGGTACGATTGATTGACGAGTTTTTATTATTGACGATTGTCCGTAAAATCGTAAATCTCTATAAATTTGTCAATAAATTTGTCAATCGTAAATCTGTAAATCAGTCAATAAATTTGTCAATCCCCTCATCTCCTAATGCACAAAAAGCAATTCCCTGTATTTCGGCAGCGTCCACATCTCGTCATCCACGATGAGCTCCAGTGCATCCGCATGCTCGCGGATCTCCGCCATGACGGGAAGAACGGTGTCGTGGTACGCAATCGCTTTGCTGCGCTCGTCCGGCTGACGGTTCGCTTTATGACGCGCCTCCGTCATGCGCTCCACACCCTCCAGGATAGCACCCGAATGGTGCTCTATCTGGCGGATGATGCTGTAGTCCATCTCGTTCAGACTCGCCGTCTCATCCGCACTGAACACCTGCTTCACCGCCAGCACGTTCTGCAGCAGCATCGTCTGATAACGCTTCGCCGCCGGAAGCACGTGATTGACTACTAAGTCACCCGTCACACGGCTCTCTATCTGCAGCTTCTTCGTGTACGTCTCCCATTTGACCTCACTGCGGCTGTGAAGCTCCGCCTCGCTTAGCACCTCCGTCTTCTCGAACATACGGATGCTCTCCGGCGCCAGATAACGGTCGATCACCAGCGGCACACTCGTCTCGCAGTCCAGACCGCGCTTCGACGCCTCCGCTTTCCAGGACTCGCTGTAGCCGTTGCCGTCGAAACGGATCGACTTGCACGCTACGATATAACGCTTGATCACGTCGAACAGCACACGCTCTTTCGCCTCGCCTTGCTCGATACGACCATCCACTTCCTCACGGAATAGCATCAGCTGCTCCGCCACCGCCGCGTTCAACGCCAGCATCGCCGCACCGCAGTTAGCACTCGAGCCTACCGCCCGGAACTCGAAACGGTTACCCGTGAACGCAAACGGGGACGTCCGGTTACGGTCCGTGTTGTCCAGTAGTATCTCCGGGATGTTCGCCACGCCTAACTTCATCTCTTTCTTCGCGTTGATGATGATCGCCTCTTCCGCCGTCGCGTGCTCTAACTTGTCCAGCACCGCGCTGATCTGCTTGCCCAGAAACACCGAGATGATAGCCGGAGGGGCTTCGTTGGCACCCAGACGGTGCTCGTTCGTCGCACTCACGATAGACGCTTTCAGCAATCCGTTATGACGGTGGACAGCCATCAGAACGTTCACTAAGAACGTGATGAACTGCAGATTCTGGTACGGGTTCTTGCCAGGCGCCAACAGGTTGACACCCGTGTTCGTCTGCAACGACCAGTTACAGTGCTTGCCGCTGCCGTTCACACCCGCGTATGGCTTCTCATGAAGCAGCACACGGAAATGGTGCTTCTCCGCTACACGCTCCATGATACTCATCACCAGCAGGTTATGGTCGTTCGCCAGGTTCACGTCTTCATATATTGGAGCCATCTCAAACTGGTTCGGTGCTACCTCGTTATGACGCGTACGAACAGGGATACCCGCTTTCAGCGCCTCGTACTCCAGTTCCCGCATGAACGCTAACACACGCGCCGGGATAGCCCCGAAATAGTGATCCTCCAACTGCTGGCTCTTCGCGCTCGTATGACCCATCAGCGTACGGCCCGTCAGCATCAGGTCTGGACGGGCGTTATACAGCGCTTCGTCCACTAGGAAATACTCCTGCTCCCAGCCTAAGTTAGCATGCACGTGCTTCACCTGCTTGTCGAAATATGCGCATACCTCACGAGCCGCGTGACACAGACTCGCCGTCGAACGAATCAACGGCGTCTTGTAGTCCAGCGCCTCACCCGTGTACGCCACGAACACCGTCGGGATACACAGCGTGTCTCCAATCAGGAACACCGGACTCGACGGGTCCCATGCCGAGTAACCACGAGCCTCGAACGTATTACGGATTCCGCCGCTCGGGAACGACGACGCGTCCGGCTCCTGCTGGTACAGACTGTCACCTCCTAAACCGCTGATCCGCTCATCCCCTAAACCGCTGATCCGGTCATGCTTCTCCGCCGTCCCGCCTGTCAACGGCTGGAACCAGTGCGTGAAATGCGTCGCACCGTGCTCGATTGCCCATTTGCGGATTCCTGTCGCCACGATGTCCGCGATGTCACGATGGATCGTACGACCGTTATCCACATCGTCGAACAACTGATCCAACACCTCCTGAGCGATATACTCTTTCATCTTCTCCCGCGTGAACACATCCTGTGCAAAATAATCCTTCACCCGCTCACCGCTAACCACTAACCGTTCACCGTTAATCATTTCATGGCTAAAAGCACTTTTTAACGCTTCAAATCGAACATTCCCCATACTTTTGATGCTGTTTTTCGTTTTTAATCCGATTAATTTTCAATTTCAGCCGCAAAAGTACATCTTTTTTTTGAATTATGCAAATAAAAAAACAAAAAAACACCAAAATCGGCATTTTTTCATAAGTTCCCTCCAATCTCTTCCCCACTGAGAGATTTTGCAAAATTATTGCATTTTCACGTAATAAATGAAGATAAGTTACCTATTGTCATAAATTTATCCAAAATTGTTTGTTATTATATGTAAAAAAAAGCAGTACCTTTGCAGCCGATTTTGTACTTACTCATTATTTATATTATACGCGTGCGTATATACATAATGACTCACTACTGAAACAAAACAAACTAAATATTAACCCAATTAACAAATGAAAAAAAATTAAACTACTTACTCTACTTGTGACGCTATTCTGCGCGAGGAAGATTTGCGGTGAGCAGTATGATGCTCAGCAGGGCTAAACCATTCCGGTTTATTGCGAAAGCGTCCTTGATAAGGGCGCTTTCTTTGTATATAGGATATATGCACGAAAAAACGCCCCGAAAGGCGTTTCTCTATTGAATCTCCTTGCCCGTCGTCGGAGCAGACTCGAACGGGAACAGGCCGAACAGTTCCGCATCGATGCGGTCGGTCACCCAGCGGAAATCCTCCGCGTTGTCGCCAAACTTGATCTTGTCGCCTTCTACTATCAGTAACTTGCCTTTATAGTCCTTAATCCAGTTCTCGTACTTGTCATTCAGACCCTGAAGGTAGTCCAGCTTAATCGACTGCTCATAGCCGCGACCGCGTTTCTGGATCTGAGCCACCAGAGTCGGCAACGAAGCACGTACGTAGATCAGAAGATCCGGCATCTTCACCAGAGACATCATCAGGTCAAATAAGTCACGGTAGTTGTCGAAATCACGATCCGACATGAATCCCTGCTCATGAAGATTTGGAGCAAAGATACGAGCGTCCTCGTATATCGTACGGTCCTGGATGATGTACTTGTCCTCCTTGCCGATCTCCACAACGTCCTTGAAACGCTTGTTCAGAAAATACACCTGGAGATTGAACGACCAACGAGCCATATCCGCATAAAAATCAGACAGATACGGATTGTACTCCACGCTCTCAAAACGCGGCTCCCAGCCATAATGTTTGGCTAACATGTTCGTCAGCGTGGTCTTGCCACAACCGATATTTCCTGCTACTGCTATATGCATTCGCTGCTGGCTATCACTCACACCACTGCGCGCAATGCGCTACTATAGTGCTACGTGATGCCCTCGCTCTTCGGTCGGACTATCGCTAGGCTGGCAGCCCTCCCGAGGTGAAGACCCTCTAAGCCAAAGAGGTTTTTAAGTATTAATAATATAATTTTGACTTTTCTCTAATAACAACCAATGTCAATCTCAATTGACTTCTCAACTCTAACCTTTCCAGTTATTTTCGCTAAACAAACCGAACAGCTCCGCATCCACTTTGTCTATCACCTTACGGAAGTCTCCGGGGTTGTTCTCGAAGTCCATCCCGTCCGACTCAATCACCAGCACTCGACCTTCGTACTCATGGAAGATGAAGTCTTCGTACTTGTCGTTCAAGCCCTTCAGATAATCAATCTGCATCGCCTGCTCGTACTCGCGACCGCGTTTCTGGATCTGAGCGATAAGCGCCGGAACCGACTTGCGAAGATAAATCATCATGTCCGGCATCTTCATCTGAGACTTCATCAGGTCAAACAGCTCCATGAACGTCTCATAGTCACGCTTGCTCAGGTCCCCACGCTCGTAGTTGTTACGCACGAACACATACACTCCTTCATAGATAGAACGGTCCTGAACAATCGTATGAGACGATTTCTGAACCACCATCATATCCTTGAAGCGCTCCTTGAGGAAATACGTCTCCAGACAGAAAGCCCAGCGGTTGATATCGCCGTAATAATCCTCCAGATACGGATTGAAACTCACGCTCTCAAAACGCGGCTCCCATCCGTAATACTTCGCCAACATCTTCGTCAGCGTAGTCTTACCTGCTCCGATATTTCCTGCTATAGCGATGTACATGGTTCGATGTTTATTGCTTCGCGGTGTATGAATGTTTATTGCTTCGCGGTGTATAAACCGCAGCAACGCTGCAATACACTTCAAACCGCGGCTTTGCCGCAATACACTTTATTTACTTAACTAATTGTCCTTGCATGTTGTACGTCTTATCCCCGCGCAAGATATAAACCTGACCGTTGCGAAGAACCTTGACTGCTTTGACATCGGTATTCACGTTGACCTCGTCAATCGGAAGCAGACTCTCCAGGTCCGTGTTGATCTGCGGCAGAGACACCTGATGACCCGTGTAGATCTTCACCTCACCGGCCTGCAGCGTGACCATACCCGTTGCACTCACTCCTCCGGCATAGTAATCATACCACGTTCCGGTAGGCAGGTTCGCCTCCTGCGCTTCCATGTCGAAGTTCGCCATCACGAACACATCACTGCCCCATTGGATGAATCGTACTTTCTTGCCCGAAGAGAGACTCTGGTTAGTCGGATTGCCCGCAAACACCTCCGGCATGATACGCGTACGGAGCTGGATAGCCTGAGCGCATCGGGTGTACGCCGCAATACGGTTCGCATCCGAGAAATAGCCTTCCGACTCCGGACGAGGTTTCTTGTTGCAACGGTACGACTCGTTACTGCCGTTTCGGTGGTCCACATCACTGTTGATAGAGAAGTCATAACCAATCTCCTCAAACTGCCATATCATATGCGATCCGTTCAGCAGCACGTTCATCGCCACGTTCTCCGCCACACGGCTCAGACGAGTCGCTTCGTTCGTCTGCATGTCACCGTTACCCCATTTCTTCGCCTTGTACTGCATACGCTCCTCGTCATGGCTCTCGCAATACGAGATATAGCCGTCCCTGTTCGCCTCCGAGAAACTATCACCTTCCTTCAGCCAACCCATCGCCGTCTGGCAATAGGCATTCGTCGTGTTGTTCCAGCACAGCATACCCGCATCTATCAGCTGAGGACGCTCGCTGCCCATCTGGTCACCCCAATGCTCGCAGATCATGTACGCCGTCGGAGAAACAGCCTTCAGACCGTTGTTGTAGTAATCCAGCAGATGCGTCACCGAGTTCTTCGTCGTTCCGCAGAAACCGTGACTCAGGTCGAAACGGAAACCGTCCACCTTGTATTCCGTCAACCAATACTGAATCGCACGTTTGAACATCTTCTGGGCCGGCTCGAAATCATGGTTCCAGTCCTCATACACATTGTCGCTGTGAGGAGCGTTCACATTGAACCACGGGTTGTTCGCCAGATCCGTACCGTACGGATACAGCTTGTTCATCGGGTTCAGACCCGTCGCATGGTTGAACACCATATCGATGATAACAGCCATACCGCGCTGGTGACACTCGTCGATGAACGCCTTGATGTCATTCTCCGATCCGTATGCACGGTCCGGAGCGAAATAATGGTTGGGAGAATAACCCCAGTTATAGTTTCCGTCGAACTCGCAGATAGGCATCAGCTCTATCGCATTCACGCCTAACTGCTGGATATAATCCAGACGCTCACGAACACCCACTATCGTACGCTTGGCCGTATAGTCATACGTCCATAACTCATAGATGACCAGGTTGTTCTTGTCCGGACGCTGGAAATTGAGCGTGGCGCTCGACCATGCGTAAGACGGCTTCTGAGTCTGGATAACCGTCACGTAACCGCCGTCCGCACCCGTCAAAGGATAGTCAATCAGGGTAGGATCCGCCTGTTTGGGCTCCCATTTGTCATCCGGATGAATCACCTTCGTCGAATACAGATCCGATATCTGCTTCTTCACACCGTCAGAACGCTCTACCGCATATTGGAAACGGTACTCTTTGCCCGGCTCCAGACCCGTCAGCGTGATCCAGAAATAATTGCCGTCACGCTTCAGCTGATGCTCCGCATCCAGTTTCCAGTCCGTCATGTCGCCGAGCAGGAACACACGCTTGGCAGGAGCCGTCTTGCTGGCGGCATACGTACACAGCGTCACCGACGTGCCGTCGGAACCGTAGTAGATACCTTGGTCCACACCCGATGGACGTGTACCGGTAATAGGCCCGACGCCGTCCACCGCGTCCCAGATATCGCCTAAGGTCTCCTGACCCAGCACCACAAAGATATCCTGTCCTCCGGCCGTCTTGCCTTCCAGAGAACCGCCGGGGCCGTCATGGAACACGAAGGCCAACGCAGTCACCTCAGTACCCGCAGGGATGTTATAGAACGTGTACATATTATCGATCACCAGTTGCCACTTGCCGTCATTGGTCGCCGTCAACTGCGGAGCGTTTGCCGAACGCCACGTTCCGCCTACGACACCCTGCCAGTTCTGAGTCGCCGTGCAATAACCCGTATGGGCATAACACTTGGTGGCATTGGCCATGCCGCCGTTACCGCCTTTCGGGTCGAAGGTGATGATGATCTGTCCCTGATAACCCGGCGGAACCGGATTAGGAGATGTGGTTACTTGTGCCGATGCATAAACAGCACAAATCAACAACCAGAATAAACATATCTTACGCATAACTATAAACTATCAACTTTAAACTTCTTTCAACTTTTAACTTAAAGCTCCCTTCCCGTTGCATCAAAGATCTTATCGCCACGAACAATACGCAACTTGCCGTCAATGATGACCTTGTGCGCTTTCTCTGCCACTACCGTCTGCTCAACACCCTGGCCTTCACAGCTGACCAGCGTCTTGCCCGACAACTGCTCATACGACAGTTCTACCGTACCGTCACCGTTATCGTAGAGGTAAAGCGTCCAGTTGCCTGCCGGGATATGCAGTTTGTCGCCACCCGTGGTGGTCATCGTGGCATGTGTCGGACCGTCCACGTAACTCGGCGCCATGTACTGCACGCCCGGTACGCCGTGTACCTGATATACCACAAAAATATATGCGTTCTCGGCCACCTCGATATCCGAGATTCCACAGTCGAACAGACCGCCGTCAATCTCGCTGTTGATATCCACGCCGTCCACATGACCTTTCCAGTACCAGTACGCGTCCGCGCCCGGAGTAACAGGAGGAGTCACAGGGTCATCGCCGCCCGAGTAAGGAACACCTTCACCGCAGTTCGAACCCGGACCGATATACAACTGGTCCTGCCCGTACTTGAGCTTGATATAGAAATCATAACAGCCGTCCACCGTCACCTCGTAATGGTCATTACTCAGCGAGAAACCGGACACGGAAGAAGTATTCAACGTCACCGCCCATACCGCCTTGTTGTCAAAATCGCATAACTGCAACTGGTCACCGCTCTCTACCGGCACGTGTGCCAGGTACTGTTGAAAACCCTCAAACTCATCTACCTGTGTTCCGGCATAGTACGTCGTTCCGTTCACCAGGATGCCGTAACTCTGGGCAAACGTACCTGCTGCAAAAAGAATAGCAGCACAAAGTGTAAAAAGTTTTTTCATTGTATCAATTGTTTTTATTAGTTGGTTGCTTCATCAGTACACCCGTTTTCCGGTGGCGTCAAACACCTGCTCACCGCAGCGGATATACAGCCTGCCGTCCTGCATGAACTTGTTCTTGATAGCGGAGGGCTGACCGCTGACGGCTTCTGTCCCTTCCGTCCAGGACGTATAGTACATCGCGTAGTCCGTTCCTCTCACCACCATCGTATATCCTTCCGGCTGCGGGTCGTCCGCAGCGGTACCTAACATCAATCGGATGTTGCCGTGCTTGCCGTACACCGTGGCGCGGTAATAATCCTTCGTCGCCTCCTCGTCCATCGTGCTCTCCGAATGGATACCCGCCGCACGACGGGCATCGATCATCTTCTTGATCTCCGTCTTGTACTTCACCCAATGAGGCCAGAACACACACGGCACACCCGGCAGAGACAGGATATACGCATTACAACGCATCATCAGACTCTTGTCGTTGATACTCGACCCGTCCCGTGTGTTTCCCACATCCTCGTTGTCACTGCCACGGTTGAACGTATCGTGGTTGTCAATGAACGTCACCGCATACTTCGCGTACCCCTTACCCCGCAGACCGGCATTCTTACACTTTGTGTAACTCTTCTTGAAGATACCGTCCCGCAAGGCGTTGTACTTCAGCGCGAAGTCGAAGGTCAGGCTGTTCTTGCCCGCATCGTCGATACGGTTCTTCAGGGTTGTCGCATCACCGTACCAGAACTCCATCACCGAGAAATACGGCTTCGACGCCTTGTTATACGCATCCACGTGGCTCACATGAAAACCGCCGCAATAATCATATCGGAAACCGTCGTACAGCATGACGTTTTTCATCCATCTGGTGTACGCCTTGCACATGTTCTGCACGCTGGGGTTCTTATGGTCAAAATCTCTCGCGGCACCGTAATTGGCTTCGTGCTGGCCGTCATCCTTGTTGGCCGTGGTGTTACATCCACCTTCATCATCACTGGTCACCCATGAACTCTGCGGACTGAACTGACCGTACGTACCGAAATCGACACTGTTGAAGTCACACCAGTTGCTTTTGTTGCCGCAGTGGTTGATGACGATATCGGCAAGAACACGCACACCGTGGTTATGCAACGCACCTATCAGGTTCTGCAACTCCTGCCGGTTGCCCAGCGAACTGTTCTGGTTGCTGTAGCACTTGACGATATATCCTAATCCGCCGCTGGCTTCCGCGCTGGGCGGCAACCATACCAGACTGAAATAACTGCCTATCTCGGACGCCTGACCCGTCAGCGTGGTCCAGCGGGTGTCACCATACCCCTTGTCCTCATAGCTGTTCCAGTAGAAACCTTGGAGCATGATGTCCTCACTTTCCGAAGGCACGGCCGTCTCATAGTCCTGCGGCGTGACCGGCGTCGGCGTCTCACTGTCTGAAGACTCGATGTACCACATGTCATCGTTCATCTTCATCTTGATATAGATGTTGTACGTCCCGGCCGCATTGCAGATCAGCGCCGTGCTCCCCGTGGTGAAGTTCGCATACGCACCGTACTGGTCTATCACACCGATGTTCCATGCAGCGCCCGAACCGGCATCATAGCAGGTCAGACGGTCGCCCGCAGCCAGCGTCACGTTCAGCGCAGCATACTGAGTGCGCTGCTGGAAATCCTGCACTCCGGTATTCACCGCCGCCACGTCACGCGTTCCGTTAATACGCACATAGAACGGTTCCGCCATCATGGCCAAACCGCCCCACATACATAGTATAAGAACCAGAAACTTCTTCACCTTATTTCACTCTGCGACCTTGAACGTCAAACACCTGCTCACCCAAACGAATGAAGAGCTCACCGTTCTCCATGAACTTCTCACCCTTGGCAGCGTGAACATCTCCCTGCACATGGTCTATTCCCTGCGGCACACGTTCCTTGTCCTTGTCTCCGCGGGTCGTCCAGGTCTTGTAGTAGACACCGTAGTTCTCTCCGACAATCGCCTTGGTGTAACCGCTCGGCGTAGTGTTATATCCGGAGTTCGGACCAAGCAGCAGACGAATCTCACCGTTGTTACCGGTGATAGTAGCCTTGTAATAACCGTTGCCGGATTCATCGCTGACAGGCGACTCACTGTGCACACCGGTTTTATAACGGGCATTGATCATCGGCTTCAACTGCTCTTTGAACTTCACCCAGTGCGGATAGAACACACACGGCACACCCGGCATCGACAGCAAATAGGCATAGCACTGCTGGATCTTACCCGGATATTTCATCGAGTTACCCAGACCGCAGAACTCGTTGTTATCACGCTGGAACGAGTCATGGCTATCCAGGAACGTCACCGCATACTTGGCCAAACCGGCACCTAACATACCTGCACCTTTCAGCGCAGCATAGTTATCGGCCGCAATACCATTATTGAACGCCTGATACTTGGTGGCAAAGTCAAAGGTCAGGGTATTCCATCCTGCATCCTCAATACGCGAACGAAGTACATTCACATCGCCATCCCAGTACTCCATAACGGAGAAATAAGCCTTGGACGCGGAGTTATACTCATTGATATGACTGCTATGGAAGCCCTTGCAGTAGTCATAGCGGAAACCGTCTATCTTCACTTCCTTGCGCAGCCAAGTGAGGTATGCGCGGAACATCGAACGGACGTCTGCGTTCTTGTGGTCCCAGTCACGACCCGAGTCGTAGTTCGCCTCCGGTCCGTAACCGTCGTCCGCCGCACCGGTAGCCTTACCCATGCAGTCTCCGGCCTCCGGATTGGAGTTCATCTCGTCGGTGTTGCATATCCACGCCGGTGTCGGCTCGAATACACCGTACTCACCGAAATTCATCTTGGCAAATGAACACCATCCGCTGTTTCCCGCCACGTGGTTCGCCACGATATCGGCTACCACTTTCGCACCGTAATAATGCAGCACCTGAATCACCTTATTCAGATTATCTTTAGATCCCCACTGGCCGCTCAGGTTGCTGTAGCAAATCGGAAGATAACCGGTTCCACCCGTTGCTTTGGTGAAAGGCGGCAGCCATACCAAGTCGAACCACTGACCAATCTCAATCAACTGATTGGATGTAGGACCGGCTTCACCCAACAGGAAGAGCCATTTGGTATTTCCGTAACCGCGGTCCGCATAACTGTCCCAATAGAAGCACTGGAACATGACATCCGTGCACTGGCCCGGCACAGCCGAACTCGGTTCCGGTGTCCAACCGTGCTTGTTGATATAAATCTGGTCATTACCGTAGATGAACTTGATATAGAAATCATAATCTCCGTCCGCATCCACCACATAGGCGTTGTCCTGAATCGGGAACTGATAGCTGACGCCGTCATAGTTGGCAATCGCCCACGCCGCTTTGTTGCAGGTATCGTATATCTGCACATTCTGTCCTGCCGTAAGCGACACATTCTCAATCTTATATTCCTTCCATCCGGTCTGTGCCGTATTATGCACACCCGCCAGATACTCGCCGTCAATCAGCAGACCGAACGACTCCTCACACGGGTCTTTAGGCTCATACGGCGTACCCTCACCGCAATCCGTACCGGCACCGATATACAGCTGGTCAGAGTTGAACTTCAGCTTGATGTAGAAATTGTAACAACCGGTATTGGTGGTCGTGTAGAACCCCGCCGTCGTATTACGCGTGAAACCTGTTACCGTGTACTGGTCCAGAGCCACAGTCCAAGTATCGCCGGAAACCGCATTGCACAACACGAAATGGTCTCCTGACGCCAGTTGCACATGCGCCAAATACTCATCATACTGACCCGTGTTCGAGTCCTTACCCTTGTACTCCGCCTCATAATAGACAGAATCATTTACCAAAATCCCATAACTCTGCGCGAATCCACTCATCGCACAAAGCATCATCACTAGAAATAAACCTGTTTTTTTCATTATCATAGATTATTAAATATGCTCTATCGAACGATTTTGCCGGTGGCATCATACACCTGTCCGCCGTAACGGATATACAACTGTCCGTTCTCGATAAACTTGTTTTCGAGTTTGGATTCCGGACTCTCGATCTCATCGACTCCTTGTCCCACTTCCAGATACATCGAATAGTGCTCTCCGTCAACACATTTCCAGTAGCCCGCCGGAATCGTCATGTCACGGTTCTTACCCAAACGAACGATGACTTTGCGGTTATGGCCCTGGATGGTAGCGCTATACGCATACGAGCCGCTCGTCTCTTCGAGCACCTGCGACTGCGAATGGAGACCCGCCTTCTTGCGCACGGCAATCATGTCGTTGATCTCCTGCTTATAACTCGTCCAATGCGGATAGAACACACACGGCACACCCGGCATCGACAGGATATAGGCATATGCCTGCAGCACATTCGCCTTCACGGTAGCGCTCGACAAGTCGCAGTACTGACCTCCGAACTGGTTATCCCCATAACCGTCCCGCTCAAACGTATCGTGATTGTCCACAAACGTCACGGCATAACGCTCCAGATTCTGTCCGCGGAACGAGTTGCTGTTCTTCTTGAGCAGCGAATAATTACCGTTCACAATAGCCTTGTGCAACTCATATTTCTGCTGGAAATCAAAAATCATCGTATTGTATTCCGTCTCTTGCAGGTGCTGTTTCTGACGGTCGATGCCGTGCCACAACTCCGAAACGGACAGATACGGATTACTTGCCTCATTGTACATCTTCAGATAACGGCCGTGGAAGCCCAAGGTCATATCATAGCGGAAACCGTCGTATTTCATCACCTCCAGCATCCAGCGCACATATGCTTTCGCCCATTCCTGCACATAAGCGTTGGTATGATCCAAGTCACGCGCGCCGTCGAAGTTATCTCCCGTATCCGCATTACCGCGCTCTTCCTTGGCTGCTGCATAACATGTAGAACCGGAAGTAGAGAAACACTCGTCTCCCTTGCAGATATGCGTCTGCAACAACTGGAACGAACCATATCCTTCTCCGAATCTGTCTTCCTCGAAATCGCACCAATTGGTCGCATTACCGCGGTGGTTGATGACGATATCCGCCAGCACCTTGGTATTTCCCCTATGCAACGCGGCAATCAGACTTACCAGACTCGATTTCTGGCCCCAATCGCTGGACTGGTTGCTCAACTGCTTATGGGTATATCCCACTCCGCCGCCCTTGGCGCTCGGCGGGAACCATACCAAATCAAAATTCTCGGTAATCGCAGACGTATCACTGAGCAGCATCGCCCACTTGGTACAACCGTACTTGCTGGTCGTACCATTGGCAGGTTTGTAACTATCCCAGTAGAAGCACTGTAGCATCACATCTTCGCACTCGGCAGGCACACCGATGTTTTCAGCACGCATAACAGGTGCCGTCAAAAGCATCGCGAATAGGAAAAGAGTAATTTTCTTCATGGTCTGTCATGTATTTTTGTATTAAGCGGCTGCAAAGATACTACATTTTTCTCACATATGCAAGTGCGCGCGTACATTTTTCTAAAAAAAAGAATGTTTTTTAGATTTTTTCAATATTTTTCACAGTAACCGTTCCTTCTGCGCCGTTATCGCTCCCTTTCACACCAAAAGTCACCCTATAACCGGCATAATCCAGTTTATACTCCCTATCCGGATCATCCTGATAAGCAGGACGAGGATCTTGAGAAAGGATATAGGTCATGTCATCAAACCAGGACGACGGCATCGCCTGAGCAACATCGAACCATTCGCTGGAATTTCCTCCCCACAGGACCTTCAGCCGATGGTCTTTATGCTCCTCCGCAAAGCCGTTTTGCGCATCCGGATGACTGTCCGAGAAGCTCAGATAAGGTTTGATATCATAGATCGGTGTTCCGTCCAACAAGTCCGCCCCACTCACCAGCAGGACCATACGGGAATCCTTTGCTCCTTGTACATTCTCCCTTTGTACATTAAGCAGCTTGACACTGCTCAACCCGAGGGGATTAGGACGGAAAGGACTTCGCGTAGCAAACACCCCTACCCGTTTGTTTCCACCCAATCGCGGCGGCCGCACCGTCGGCGACCATGTCAGTTCTCTGTCATCATCACCGGTCTGCGAGATGTCGGGCACTTCGCTAAAGCCCCACAACAGCCACAGATGACTGAAACCTTCTATACCCCGGAGCGCCTCCTGGACGGAAAATTCAGGCTCAAAAACGATTCGGGTACATATCGGACTTTCGTCCCTACTCTGACGCGGAATGCCGAACTTGTCCGTGTGCCCATTACGGGCATATGCAATCACTTTTAACTTCATAGAAATCCTGTTTCGGGTGCAAAATTACAAAAAAATAGTGAAAAATGCAAAAAAAATGCGAAAAAATTTGCGTATGTAAAAAAAAAGCAGTACTTTTGCAGCCGCTTTCGTCCAAAGAGCGTTTTTTATGCCCTTTCCGGTGGAGGCAGGTTTTCCCGATTAGCAGGAGACCCTCGGGTGCCATAGCTCAGTTGGTAGAGCAAAGGACTGAAAATCCTTGTGTCCCTAGTTCGATTCTCGGTGGCACCACGAAAAAGAGGCTTAACGGCCTCTTTTTTTGTGCCCAAGTACCAGAATCCAACTAGAGTTCTCCGCCGCTGCGCTCTGTCGATTATTGCTGAGCAATATACTTTTCTCTGCAATCTCCGATTCTCGGTGGCAACACAAAAAACGACCCTCATCAGGTCGTTTTTGTTTATTGTGCACGATGAAGCGTGAAAACAACTATCTGCGGCGATGCACCGAGACGGAAGGCAAAGGTGCCGCCCAGTCCTTCAGACACGAACAGATAACGGTGTGCCGCGAAAGATGAAGGATGCGTAGTGTCTTCATAGAGTCCGCTCCATTCGCGGTAAGAGAATGCCGCCGGTGAGAAACAACCGATCTTGAACTGCGCCGCGTGCGTGTGACCGGACAACATCAACGGGACAGAAGACTGCTCCAACACTTCCATTCGCCAATGGTTCGGATCATGAGAGAGCAGAACAGTAAACACGGAATCAGGCAGTCCGTCCAATGCCTGCTGCAGGTTTCCGGCATGAATATATGGCGATTTGCTGATGTTTCCGACCCCGGCAAGAGCGATGACAGACGAATCCCTCGTAATCAAACGGTGCTCGTCCACCAGCAGTTGCCATCCCATCCGTCGCTCCGTCTCTTGCAAGCGGAGCAGGTTCTCCTCTTCCTGCTGTCTGGACTTATTGAACCCATACTGGCAATAATCATGATTACCCAATACCGAATAGACGCCATCCGGTGCAGAGAGACGTGACAGAACCGGTTCGTAAGGCGTTATCTCATCGGCGGACAGATTCACCAGATCCCCGGTAAAGACAATCATATCCGGTTGCTGTTCATTCGTCTGTTCCACCACACGTTCAATAAAACCGATACAGCCGCCGTGCATGCCTACGTGCAAATCCGTCAACTGCGCAATCCGATAACCGTCAAACTGCGCAGGGAGGTTCTCCAGATACAGATCGACCTGTTTTACCGTCAGCTGTCTCCATCCGAAGAAAGTGCCATACAGCATCATGACAAGAGCCACCGCACTCATGCCACATCCGATATAATTCGCCCACCGGAACGCCTTTCGCCATTTCCGAGCCAGCAACCATCCGACGGCAGAGACCGACGTAAAGACCAGCACCGGAAAAAGCACACAGGTCATGATGAATGTGAACAGACGGAGGAAAGCCGCATAGTACACCAGCCACATCGTCAGCACCAAGACCACAACAAAAAAAGCGAAGGGCAACCAACAGATCAGTCGCCCACGTTTTGAGCACGGCTTCCATAACACATACCGGATGTAGCATGTCGGAAGCAGCGCCAACAGGAGGATAGCACTAAGGACGAGTAGTGTAGGAAGCATAATTGCCATTACCTTCGGTAAGCTTAATCATTAACACACGTCCGGAAGCGGCATCATACTCCACACTTATCTCCTTGATATCCTTGGAGGAGACATCTTCGGCAGTGATGGTGCAGATATACTTGTTTCCCGACTTCTCGCTTACCAGGGTGGCGTCATTCAGGTCCGCAGCCGCCTCCACATCTCCCGCCAGACAGCTAAGCAGCGTCGCACGATATACGGCGTAGCGGTGGTCTTTGTCTTTCACACGCACGGACTGCACCTTGCCGTTTCGGCATTGCTCCATTTTGTCCACAGTGATCAAGATATAATCTCCGGCCGGTTCATCAAAATCCATGCGCAGGTAATCCGGAGCCTTGTACTCCAGAGAACCTTCGTGAGTCTCCGACTTCTTCACTTTCGGTTTTACCCGGTTTTCCGTAAAGCGGCACTTGACCGTTTCATTCTCCGGATGCAACGCCATAAGTTTGGCAGGGATATTCTGCGCTGTCACGCTGACACACATCAGCGCCAGCAACATACTGATTAGTGAGATACGTTTCATTTCTTTTCTTTTAACTTTCCACATTTAACTTTCGACTTCATTTTCATATAGAAGCGGAACAAGACAGGTTCCAATGTAAAGGAGAGGGTGATGGTGGTGATCATGCCGACCAGGGAAGCGAAACTAATGCTCTCCACCGCCGGATGAACCGCGAACCCTAACACAAACATACAAATGACCAGAATGACTGCAGACATAGTGATGGCCGTCTTGTTATAGACCATGGTCAGGTTGTCATCCTCTCCCTTCAACAGACCTTCCATGATAAAGACGGAATAATCCACACCGATACCGAAGACAAAGGATGAGACGATGATGTTGACGAGGTTAAAGGTCTCTCCGAAGATAGCCATGGCCCCCAGAACCGTGTACCAGGAGAGCACCATCGGCATCAAGGCGATCAGCGTCAGCCATATATTCCGATACGTGACGAGCAGGAGGAAGAAGACGAACGCCGCGCTGATGATCATGATGAGGTTGAAGTCATCGTGAATCAACTCAATCAGGTTCTTACAATAGTAATACGGGTTCATCAGCATACAACCGTCCTGTGCCGTCAGGCAGTCGTTCACCGCATGCGTGTTCTGTTTCGGCGCCATGACGGAGAAGTAAACAAGTGTGAGGGTATCTTTCGTCTCCACAAAGTTCTCCAGCACCTCCGGCGGCATGATTCCCGCCTCCAGAATCCGCTTGGGTTCCGGCGCATGCGCCATCAGTTTTTTGAACGGCTCGTACAAAGAGGCGTCATCATATCCTTGCGCCTTGCAGGCTTTCTCCACGCGGCTCCATACCTGTTGCTGCTTCGCCGGTGTGAAATAGGCCTTCCAGGTCTCAATACGGCGCCGCTGTGTAGCGCTGTCGGGGAAGAGGACGGAGCGGTTCAGACCTTTCTCCACCAGTCCTTGCGCACGCAGACTGTCCACCGTCCGTTCGATACGCGGCAACTGCTCCAACGCCGTTTCCAGGTCACGACCATAGGAAGCGTAGTACTGCTGGTTCATACCGCCATTCATCAACTCATTCCAATGATTCTGGGCGTAGGTGCAATCGGGGTGAATGTAACTGATATGACGCAGATCATTGTCAAACTCATACTTCCCGGAGAAGCAGATACATACCGCCACGAGAAGAACCGTGACTATGACTACCGGTTTATTGCGGTCCAGATGGTATGAGTTCATTTTCTCAAGGAACGCGAAGGCACGTTTGTTCGGCATGAACTTACGCGGCAGCATATGCGGCGCTACAATCAGGCTGAGGAATGTAGTACCTATAATGACGAAGAGGGCGAACAAACCGAAGTCTTTCAGCAGCGGGGAGTTCGTCAACAACAGTCCTCCGAAAGCACCGATGGTGGTTAACGCGCCCACCAATACCGGTTTGGTCTGCTCCTTCAAAGTCATCTCCAGATTACCGGTGTACAGGTAATGAATCAGCACATGCAGCACATAACTGAACGCCACACCCAACACGATACAACCGATTCCCAGACTCATGAGTGAGAAACCGCCTTGTATCACAAATATACAAGCCATCGCCAGAATCACGCCGAAGACCAGCGCCAGAACCGTAATGAGGATATAGGACGGACGCTTGAGACTCAACGCCAGCAGGAGGAAGATAATGAACATCGCGATTCCGACGGTGATATAGATATCCTTGCGCATCTGCTTGCTGTTACCGCCGGCTATGATAATCGAGCCGTGGAAGAGCACATCGACATTCGGATATTTCTCCCGTACAGCATTGCGCACGTCTTTCATCGTTGCCACCATGCGGCCCGCCTCACGCGAATCATCGGTACCGAAATTCGGAGTGATGAATCCCAGACAAGCCTGTGCATCAGGCGCAAACAGATGACCGTAAGCAAACCGTGAAGGACGGTCGGAACCTTCCAGCATGGTCTCTATGGCGCCATCCGGCAAGTAACTGCCGAACGCTCCGAGGCCGATACCGCAGGGGTCGTACGCCAGAAGGTCCATCAGTATATCTCCATAATCCGACTCGTACAACTCATCGTAGAGCGCAATCCGATCCCGGATATGCTGCTCCGAACAAAGCGAATCCAGCATCGCTTCGTCCACCTCTATATAAGACGGGATATGCGCCATCGCAAAACCGCCCACCTTCGTCAACAAATCCGGATTGAGATCAGAAAGGGTATGCAGAATGGTATGCCGTTTCTCCGTAGCACGCAACAGACTGTCCATGAAAAAGTCCATCGCTGCCGCCAATTGCTCCTGATTGGGCGCCTGACAATCAGTACTGTCTTCCGACACGAAAGGAACCGTCTGCACAAAGATCTTGTCTTTGAGTTTCAGATTGGTGAAGGTCACGCGGAAGGACTCGCCTTTGTCGCTCGACGCCTCCGGAAGCAGTTTGAAGATATTCTCCTCAAAGCCGCAGCGCGCCGCCAATCCGCCCACCAACATCACTAACGCCATCACCAGACTCCAGAACCAGATACGATGATGTCTGAATAACTGATACAGTTTATACATGATACGAATTATATATCTTGTTTATGTTCGTTCCTAATGTGCAATATTATCACACATACAAAATCCGTGCAAAATTACAACATTTTTTTGAAATGTGCAAATTTTTCTTAATTTTTCAGTTCTCCCACGGTCCGGATCATACAATATCCAGTACCTCTTTCAGTCGCGGCACGATATACGTGGCCGTCTCCTCAGTCTCTCCCTCATGGATCCATAACTGGTCTATTCCGGCCGCTTTGGCGCCTGCGATATCGGAGGTATAACTATCTCCGATCATCAGCGCTTCGGGAGCCTGTATGTGATTGAGTTCCAGTGCAATGCGGAATATTTCAGGCTGCGGCTTGTTGATACCTACTTCTTCGCTGATGAGCGTGTGCGCGAAGCATTCCTGCAGTCCCGAATGTGCGAACTTGTAATATTGCACTTCTTTGAATCCGTTGCTGATGATGGTGAGCGGATATCTCTTCGCCAGTTCACGCACGACATCGTCCGCTTCGGGCAATACGGAGAAATAATGATTTGTCAAACGCAAGAAATCCTGCCCCATCCGATGCGCCATTTCCCGCAACCGCTCATCCGTAAGCGACAGACCCTCAATCGGCCGATAGAAACGCTCAAAATGCAATTTTTCTTTCGTTACTTCTCCGCGGCCGTACATACCCCACAACTCCAGATTGTACGGTTTATAGGCTGCGATATAGTCCTCATAAGAAGGGTATAATTCATTCAGGGAATACAAGGTGTACAGATCCCGCAAGGCCAGGTGTTCGGCATTCGTCCAATCGCCTATCGTATCATCCCAATCGAGAAATATGGCTTTGTACTGTTTCATGGCAGCATAGGTTCAAAGAAATCCAACTATCTATTTCCGCCGCAAAGATACAACAAAAATTGCACATGTGCAAGAAAAAACGCTTTTTGAGCGATTTTTTGTATTTTTAATTGTGAAAATACTGCTTATGTGAACATAGACGATATTTTTTTGCCCAAAACCTTGCAAATTTAAAAAATTTGTAGTAATTTTGTAGCCGATTTTGGAATTTGCGCGCATAGGTTAGGCGCAGAGCGGCTAAAAGGCATATACAAACAAACTATATTATGAGACACACGATGAAGTACTTGGTAGCGGCGATGCTCATGCTCACCGTTACGGCAAAAGCACAAAACGAGGCGGGACAGCCGGCAGAAGGCGGCCAACACATCCGCTGTATCGCATTCTACAACCTCGAGAACCTCTTCGACACCATTCATGATGAAGGCAAGAACGACTATGAGTACCTGCCTGACGGCGGTATGAAATGGACGAGTTACAAGTTCGAAAACAAAGTGAAGAACATGGCTTATGCCGTTTCCCAACTCGGTACGGACTATGATCCGCGTGGTGCTGCCTGTATCGGTGTGGCCGAAGTGGAGAACATCGGTTGTCTGGAAGCGCTGTGCGCAGAGGCAAACAGCAAGTACGACCGCCGGTTGAAACCGATTCTATTGGAAGGTCCGGACCGTCGTGGTGTAGATGTAGGTTTCTTATATGACTCGGTGCTGTTCAAACCGAGCAAAGTAAACGGATTTGAACTGAAGGCGCACTATGCCGACGGCGGCGAAATCAAGACCCGTCTGCAGTTATGCGTTTCGGGTTACCTGATGGGCGACGGCAGTCCGGAGAAGATTCACGTGATTGTAAACCACTGGCCGAGCCGTTACGGAGGCGAGTTATCGAGCCGTCCGGGTCGTGACACCGCCGCGATGCTCTGTATGCGTATATGCGACTCTATTTATCTCAAAGAGCCGAAAGCGAAGATCGTGATTATGGGTGACCTGAACGACGATCCGTTCAACCACAGTTGCAAAGATGTGCTAAAAGCACGCAAGCACCGTGAGGACGTGGAGCCGTGCGGATTCTTCAACACGATGTGGCAGATGTTAGACCGCGGAATCGGTTCGCTGGCATACAACGGCAGCTGGAACTTGTTCGACCAGATCATCATCAACGAGCCGCTGATGAACGCCAAGCTGGAGGACGGCAAATGGACCTACTGGAAAGCGCAGATCTTCAACAAGCCGTTCCTGACCGTTCAGGAAGGCAAGGACAAAGGCACGCCGTTCCGTACAACCAAAGGCGGTGTATGGCAAAACGGCTACGGAGACCACTATCCGACGATGATCTATCTAATCCGGAAGAAATAAATTAGACCGCTAACGCTGAAAGAGAAAGACAAGCGACTGAAACGAGCAGTCCTTAATCAAAAAATAAGAATTATGGAATTAAAACGAAATACGACACCGGTGAAGATGCGTAATTACGGTCGCATTGTACAAGATATGATCAGTTACGCAACCAGCCTGGAACCGGGTTTGGAACGCGACTCCTTAGAAGTGTATATCGCCCATTGTATGCGTCAGCGCAACATGGTATGGAACCGCGATCAGGAAGCAGGGGTGAACCGCGTGAAGGAAGACATCATCCGCATGTCCAACGGCAAACTAAGATGCGAATCGTCTGCTTTCGAGCGATTCATGGCTAATCCGAATGCCTCGCCGATGGCGAAGAGGAAGGTAAAAAGTGAACGGTGACAGATTGAAAATTGGAGATTGAAGATTGAACATTCAGAATATGGAAGAGTCTAAACAATTCAAAGTCTTTGCCGGTTCAAAAGGTGAAGCATTGGCTCAGCGTGTATGCGACGAGTTAGGTTGTCAATTAGGCAAAGTGCATATAGACCGTTTCTCGGACGGCGAGTTCTGCACCTATTTTGAAGAGTCCGTTCGCGGTCAGTCCGTCTATCTGGTTCAGCCTACCTGTCCGAGCAGCGACAACCTGATGGAGTTACTGCTGATGATTGACGCCGCCAAGCGCGCGAGTGCATACAAAGTGGTTGCCGTCATTCCGTATTTCGGTTGGGCACGTCAGGACCGCAAAGACAAACCGCGTGTGTCGATTGGTGCCAAGCTGGTGGCAAACATGTTGCAGACGGCAGGCGCAGACCGTGTGATAACCGTCGATCTGCATGCTGACCAGATCCAAGGATTCTTCGATATCCCGGTGGACCATATATACGGTTCAAACGTGTTAGCGCCCTACGTAGCCAGTCTGAACCTGAAGAAGTTGATTGTCGCTTCGCCGGACGTGGGCGGTTCCAAACGCGCATCCAATTTCGCAAAGAAACTGCATATCCTGACCGACCGCGAGGTGCCGATGGTAATCTGCTACAAGAACCGTCCGGATTTCAACAAAGTGAGTGAGATTCGCGTGTTGGGTGATATATACGGCAAGGATGTGGTCATCTTCGACGACATCGCCGACACGGCAGGAACGCTTTGTAAAGCGGCTGAGGTGATGAAGGAAGGTGGCGCCAAGTCTGTCCGCGCCGTTGTAACCCACGGCGTATTAAGCGGAAACGCATGCCAGCGTATTGAAGAGTCGTCATTGGAAGAGATTGTATGTACAGACTCGCTGCCGATTGATCCGGCACGCTGCAGCAAGCTACACATCGAAAGCCTGGCACTATCCATCGCCCAGACCATCCGCGCCATCCAGCAGCATACCAGCGTCAGCGAGATGAATATTCGATAAAGAACCGAGCAACAATGTACAAAGTACAAAAATTTCTGATTATAGGAGCAGGCATATTGTGCCTGTTCGCATCATGCGGCAAAGCAGCCAAAGCGGCTAAAGAGGTGGTTCGTCCGAGTTTCTGTGCCGATTCCGCTTACGCATATATCGAAGCCCAGATGGCTTTCGGTCCGCGTGTGCCGAACAGCGCTGCGCACATGCAATGTGCAGTATGGCTCACGGAGCAGTTACATTCCTACGGTGCATCCGTGGAAATCCAACAAGGCGTCATGCCGGACTATCGCGGTCACAACCAGTCCGTGTACAACATCATCGGTCATTTCGCCACACCGGAGATAGCAGACCGTCCGCATATTCTCCTGTGCGCCCATTATGACACCCGTCCATGGTGCGATGAGGAGCCGCTGAACGAGAACCGCTATTACAACGTACCGGGTGCCAATGACGGAGCAAGCGGTGTGGGTGTGCTGTTGGAAGTAGCCCGACAGCTGCATCAAAAGATGGCGGATTCGAGTCTGTACATCCCGGTGGACATCATCTTCTTTGATGTCGAAGATATGGGTACGCCACATTTCTACACGGGTATGGAACGGTCGGACACCTGGTGTCTGGGTTCGCAGATGTGGGCCACAGAATATGCAAAAGCCGATGGCGAAGGGGCCAAGGCAAAAGTCAACTACCAGTTCGGAATCCTATTAGATATGATCGGCGACCCGAAGGCCGTCTTCCCCTTAGAGTACTACTCCACCCATTACGCATCAAGTTACCAGCAACAGATATGGCGGAGTGCGGAGCGGTTGGGTTACGCATCGATTTTCAGCAAACAAACGTCCTATCCCATATTGGACGACCATTATTACATCAATCATACCGCCGGCATCCCCTGCGTGGACATCATCCATTACGACATGCACAACAACACCGGTTTTCCGGCATGGTGGCATACGCGGCAGGACGACATGCAGAATATCTCCAAGCAGACGCTACAGGCAGTCGGAGAAGTGGTGATGAGTCAGTTATAATAGTTGAGAGTTGAAAGAAGTTTATAAGTTGAAAGTAGAAAGAAGTGAAGGAGTTATTAGTTATAAAGGATTTGCATGCCTCGATAGGCGGCAAAGAGATATTAAAAGGCGTAAATCTGGTCATTAACGAAGGCGAGGTGCATGCCATCATGGGACCGAACGGAGCCGGCAAATCCACACTGAGTGCAGTGCTGACGGGCAATCCCGCATATGAGGTGACAGAAGGCGAAGTGTATCTGCGCGGTCAGAACCTGCTGGCGATGGAACCGGAAGTGCGCGCACGCGCAGGCGTGTTCCTTTCTTTTCAATATCCCGTGGAGATTCCGGGCGTGAGCATGACCAATTTCATGCGTACTGCCATCAATGAGAAACGCGCGTACGAAGGCAAAGAACCGCTTTCCGCCAAAGAGTTTCTAGCGTTGATGCGCGAAAAGAAGAAACTGCTGGAATTGCCGGACAAACTGAACAACCGCTCCGTCAACGAAGGTTTCTCCGGAGGGGAGAAGAAGAAGAACGAGATTTTCCAAATGGCGATGCTGGAACCGTGCTTGTCGATACTGGACGAAACGGACAGCGGTCTGGATATTGATGCCCTGCGCATTGTAGCGGAAGGCGTGAACCGTCTCAAGACTCCGGAGAACGCATCGATTGTCATCACCCACTATCAGCGTCTGCTGGATTATATCGTGCCGGATTTCGTACATGTGTTAGCGGACGGAAAGATTGTCAAGACCGGCGACAAAACGCTGGCTCTTGAGCTGGAAGAGAAGGGGTATGAGGGGATTGAAAGTTGAAAGGTGAAAGAAATTCATTTACATAGCAACGATTCCTTCGAGAAAGTGTTTCTCAACGAACCGGAAGTGGACCTGCATATCGTGCAGGAAGCCGGTTCGCGAGTGAAGGTCGTAGTGGTCAACATCTCTAAGGATCTTGGTGCCCCTAATGCCCTTAAGGACCTTAGGAATTCCATCACCGTGGAGCAGGTCGGCAGAGGCTGCGAGACGGAAATTTACGCATTGGCTTTCCTGCATGGCGAAGAATGCGTGACCACCGAAACACATGTGCATCATACCGTAGGCGGCGGACAGTCCAACCAGTTGATCAAGTTCGTATTAGACGACAACAGTCGCGGCCGATTCCTCGGAGATCTGAAGATTCAACCGGACGCACAACAGGTGGAAGCCCATCAGACGAACCGTAACCTACTGCTGAGTGAAACGGCGGAGATGCGGACGCAACCACAACTGGAGATATACGCTGATGATGTCAAAGCGACGCATGGTGCCAGTACGGGTCAGTTGGACGAATCGGCATTATTCTACATGCAGCAACGCGGCATTGGCAAACAAAAAGCGCGCCAACTTCTTGTCAACGCGTTTATGAAAGAGGTGCTGGATACGATTTCGGACGAAACGCTCAAAGAAGATTTGTTCAGTCAAATCGATGCATAATCGGTCTTTGTTCTTTCAGGCAAAGCCGGTCTATTGAACCCGATTGATGGCGTAGTCGAGTAAGGCCAGAAGACTCTGTTTCTCAGGACTGTCACGGAAGACCGACAAGGCTTCTGTGGCTTGTTTTTTATAGGCCAACATCTGCTGCACCGCATACTCATCGCCCCGGAAACGCAACACGAATGATTTGATCTCCTGCAGCGCTTTGTCCGTCCGGTCCCCCAACTCCTCGGCAGCCAGTTTCTCGCCCAAATTCTTGATATAGTCCGCATCGGGTTTCGGCGCACGCTCCAACGCGACAATCAGCGGTAAGGTCACCTTGCCGTCCCGCAGGTCACTCATGGTCGGTTTGCCGAGTTCCTCCAGATCACTATAGTCAAAGATATCATCTTTGATCTGGAAACAGAGTCCTAACAAACGTCCGTACTCACGCAAGGCGGTCCGCTGGCGCTGGGTACACCCTGCACTCTCGGCGCCGGCCTCAGCACAGGCCTGGAACAACTGCGCGGTCTTCTGGTCAATGATCTTCATATACTGCTGCTCATTGATCCACATCGAACTGCCGTAATGTAACTGAAGCACTTCACCGCTGGAGAGGTTCTGACCTAAGGATGAGACTATCTCAAGAATGCGGATATTACGTACTTCAGCCACAAGCCCGATAACCCGTGCCAGCATGTAATCGCCCATCAGCACCGCTACTTTATTGGTCCACTGGGTATGCACAGCCGGTTGTCCGCGACGCGTATCGGAGTTATCCACCACATCGTCATGCACCAACGACGCATTATGCAACAAATCCAGCGCCACAGCAGAGCGAAGGGTCTTATCCGTAACCGGATTGCAAATCTGGGCACACAGGAGCACCACCAGCGGACGCAGCTGTTTGCCGCTACGCGCCAAGATATAGTCCAACACTTTCTGCTGAACTTTATCATCCGCCTTCAAGGTCTCATGCAACACTCTCTCGTATCGCTTCCAATCAGATGCAATCGGTTGCCGTATGTCCGTTAACGAAGCCATTACAAAATCGGGCACAAAGGTACTAAAAAATCATGAGATATGCAAATATTTTTTCCAATTTCTATCTATTTTTTGCAAAAATACAGAGCAATTATTTACAGATATACAGAATTTACAAAACCACTACACCGTTTTTTTTCAAAACATGATTAAACCCCATCTGGTTCTTACATGTAGATTAATTGACGAAAAAAGGCGAAAAGTCGTCAAAAAGTCAAAAAGTGGCATATACATTTGTATATGTCATTTTTTTTTCGTAACTTTGCACCGTGATAAAACGCGCAAATTCATTTAACTAAAAATTATACCATTATGATTAAGCCTTTCATGGACAAAGATTTCCTGCTGCAGACCGAGACCGCACAGGAGTTGTACCACAATCATGCGGCTAAGATGCCGATTATCGATTATCACTGTCACTTAATCCCCCAGATGGTAGCGGAAAACAAACGCTTCGAATCCATCGCACAGATCTGGCTCATGGGCGACCATTACAAATGGCGTGCCATGCGTTCCAATGGTGTGGACGAGAAGTACTGCACCGGCAAGGACACCACCGACTGGGAGAAATTCGAGAAGTGGGCGGAAACTGTTCCTTACACGTTCCGCAACCCGTTGTACCATTGGACCCATCTGGAGCTCAAGACCGCTTTCGGCATCGACGAGCGTCTGAACCCCGAGACCGCACGCGCTATCTATGACAAGTGCAACGACCTGATTGCCAATGACCCGAAGTTCTGCCCGCGCGGACTCATGAAGCATTACGGCGTTGAACTCGTCTGCACGACCGATGACCCGGCTGACAGCCTTGAGTGGCACAAGATGGTCAAGGATGATCCGACCGCCGAAGTGCGCATGTTGCCGACATGGCGTCCCGATGCAGGTATGAATATTGAAGCAGCTACATGGAAAGCATACATCGAGAAACTGGCTGCTGTAGCAGGCATGAACATCGCTAACTTCGCAGACCTCGTAGCAGCATTGCAGAAACGTCATGATTTCTTCGAGTCGATGGGTTGCCGTCTGTCCGATCACGGAATCGAGGAGTTCTACGACGAGCCGTACACCGACGCAGAGATCAATGCCATCTTTGAGAAAGCCCTCGCAGGCAAACCACTCTCCGCTTATGAGATTCGTCAGTACAAGCACGCGTACCTCCACGCACAGGCTGAGATGGACTACGCTTCCGGTTGGACGCAGCAATACCACTACGGTGCCATCCGTAATAACAACTCCAAGATGTTCGCGCAACTCGGCGCAGACACCGGTTTCGATTCCATCGGTGAGTTCACGACGGCTAAGGCAATGAGTCATTTCCTCGATGAGATGAACAGCGAAGGACATCTGGCTAAGACCATTCTCTATAACCTCAATCCGTGCGCTAACGAAGTAATCGCTACCATGCTCGGTAACTTCCAGGATGGTTCTGTTCCGGGTAAGATTCAGTTCGGTTCGGGATGGTGGTTCCTCGATCAGAAGGATGGTATGGAGAAGCAGATGATGGCGCTCTCGAACCTCGGTCTGCTCAGCCGCCTTGTAGGTATGCTTACCGACAGCCGTTCGTTCCTCAGCTATCCGCGTCATGAGTACTTCCGCCGCACGCTGTGTAACGTCCTCGGCAACGATATCGAAAACGGCATGATTCCGTACACCGGCTATGAGAAAGCCCGCGTTCAACAGATGGTTGAAGACATCTGCTACAACAACGCGAAAAACTACTTCAAGTTCTAAATGATTATACGCTTCCGTCTGTCTCTCCACGCGAGGGACAGACGGGAAGTGTTTCCAAAACGGAAACAGTTGGTGAAACTAAAGAAGCAAAATGAAGACGAATTTAAAGAATAGGGTACTATAAAAACGACACCCGATAGTTTGACTTGCGTCAGGGACTACCGGGAATTCCGGGTGCAAAGGTACAACAATTATTTGGAATATGCAAATTTTTTGAGAAAAAAATACAATCGCAAGTTGTTTGATAGCATAGTAAATATTGAGGATTATTCCGAAGTTCGCGAATGCGACTACAAGGGAGAACATTATTCTGTAAGGGATAATGGAGCGATTATGCGTCATGCTCGTGAAGGAAAACCAACACGCAAAGGTGATAATATATGGTCATTTGGAAATAAGGAAAAAAGCGGCTATATGATATTCTGCGGTTCACGAGTGCATATTATAGTAGCAACTGCATTTCATGGAGCAAATGATTCAACTAAATTGGTAGTAGATCATATAGATACCAACCGATGTAACAACCGTCCCGAAAATTTAAGATGGCTGACACGATTAGAAAATGCTCTTAATAATCCAGTGACCCGTAAGCGCATAGAATATCTTTGCGAAGGAGATATACAAAAGTTCATAGACAATCCATCTTGTTTACGTGATACTACTGGTACAAACCAAGATCTGATTTGGATGCGTACCGTTACAAAAGAAGAAGCCCGAAATGCCTATGAACGGGTAATGAGTTGGGCTTCAGCATCAGAAGGCGAAACGCAATCACATGGCGGAAGAATGGGAGAATGGATATTTTCTAAACAGCAGTCTAAAACTCTATATGACTCTTGGGGAAATCCTTTGAATGAGAAGAAAATATCATATCCTTCACGAGAACTACCAGAAGTACCACATGTAGTATTGAAAAGTGGTATAGGTGAAGATGTAGATTATGTGCTTAGCGATTCTCTTACGCCCAATGCTCTACAGGGAAATTGGCGTACACCGACAGAATTTTTATGCTGTCCTGCACAAATAACAGCTAAACCGCTTGAAGACTATTTCGCAAATTTGAAAAAAGACTCTGTTTTCGCAAAAACACAATGGGGAGAATCCGTAATACTTGATTATGCTTTATCTCAAGATAAAAAGCATCTATGGGTATTGGCAGAACAGAAAGGAGACATAAAACCGTGGAAAGTAACTGAAATTGTGATGTACGAAAATTGTTTCTTGCATTTGAGTCGTCATACATACTTTAGTGAAACAGGTGGACATAAATATTTCGTTCTTGAACAAGGTAAAGAATGGGATGGAGAGGATTGTATAGATGATTATTGTTAAATTTAAAACTAAAGATCAATGAAAAAATTATTATATTCTCTATTTTCTATAATTGTTGCACTTAATGTGTTGACTAGTTGTGAAAATCAAGGAGAAGCACGCGCTATAATTGGGCACTCGTATCAATTATATAATGATGCTTTGAATTGGGAAACAGTCTATTTTTCTCCATCTGGAACAGCACAGTTAACTTCATGCAACCAAGGCACAACATCAACTTATACTCATCTTACGTACAAGGTTCAAAAATGCAATGTTGAGGTGTTCTATGATTATAGTAGTTTTTGGAAGGAATCTGCAAGAGGAGAGTTATTAGGGGCTTTTACTTATATGCCTGAGCAAGATTGCTTAATAGGCTCGAACAATGGTGTATATAATAGAATAAATTAAAATGAATCTGTAAACATTATTAGTAACCTAATGAAAGCGAAATGGGTGAGTATAGTAGATGAGTTGCGGGGAAATGTGGATGAGAGACATTATGTGCGGCGGATTCCCGGGAATGATGAATGGGGTGCTGTGTGCAGTAAGCCGGAGTTGAGCAAGAAGGTGAAAAAAGCAAAGGCGGAGCACCCCACGGCAAAAGCCTTTGCGGAGTTGATGACGGAGACAAAGGCCATCATGCATGATCCGGAACGTAAAGCGGAATGGCAGGCACGATATGAGGAGGCTTTGCGGAAGGCGAGGAAATACAACAAGCCGATTCAAGGACGGCTGTACGATTATATCAAGCATGAGCTGAGTGAAGAGCGTAAGGGTAAAGGATAAAGGACGGCCTGCGGCCTACAGGACGCGGCAAGCCGCTACAGGGGAAAGTGAAAGCAGGGTATTCTCCCGTAGATGTCAGGGCGACGTCATAGTGAGCACCCGATGAGCATCCGATGAGTACCCGTTGAGCATCCGATGGAGACAGGTGGAAGACAGGTGGAAGACAGGTGGAGGTATGTCGGAAATTCCGACAAACCACTTGAAAGAGAAAACAAATAGCAAATAACAATTAACACATTACAAAAATATTAAAATTTTAGAACTATGGCTAAAATTATTACATTGGGCGAGATTATGCTTCGCCTGAGTCCGGAAGGACAAGATCGTTTCATTCAATCTGACCACTTCCGTATCATCCCCGGTGGTGGTGAGGCTAATGTGGCTATTTCGTGCGCTAACTATGGTCACGAGGCTTACTTGGTGACTAAGTTGCCGAAACACGAGATCGGACAGATTGCCGTGAATGCGCTTCGTCGGTATGGCGTGAAAGACGATTACATCGTTCGTGGCGGTGACCGTATCGGTCTGTACTACTGCGAGACAGGTGCTTCGATGCGTCCGTCGAAGGTCATCTACGACCGTGCTCACTCGGCGATTGCCGAGGCTGATCCGAAGGATTTTGACTTCGACAAGATCATGGAAGGTGCAGCATGGTTCCACTGGTCGGGTATCACTCCGGCTATCTCGGACAAGGCTGCTGAGATTACCAAGCTGGCTTGCGAGGCTGCAAAGCGTCACGGCGTTCGCGTGAGTGTCGATCTGAACTTCCGTAAGAAACTGTGGACCAGCGAGAAAGCTATCTCGATCATGCGTCCGTTGATGAAGTATGTCGATGTATGTATCGGTAACGAGGAAGACGCAGAGCTCTGTCTCGGCTTCAAGCCCGATGCAGATGTAGAAGGTGGTGAGACCAACGCGGAAGGCTACAAGGGCATCTTCGAGCAGATGATGAAGGAGTTCGGCTTCAAGTATGTTGTTTCGACGCTCCGCGAGAGCTTCAGCGCTACGTTCAACGGCTGGAAGGCTATGATCTACAACGGCAAGG
>Ga0265301_10000795_pt1 | contig 43077 bp, 6 predicted proteins | sample AusTroGonzalo_MG_2_FD_193488 | JGI IMG/M metagenome (GOLD analysis project Ga0265301, IMG submission 193488) | Bovine rumen microbial communities from tropical cattle in Woodstock, Queensland, Australia - Gonzalo_04 | ecosystem: Host-associated > Mammals > Digestive system > Stomach > Rumen ...
AGCTTTTTCACCGAGACCGTTGCCTTCCCCGCCACTTCGTCAACGTTGACGAAGAAGCTGTCCTGCAAACCGGGCAGCTGCAGCCGCTCGACTACCGACCGGATCATTGCCCCGGCCTCTTCCACGGGGAAGCACGGCTCGAACTTGATGCCGTCATCCTTCAGCATCCGCAGCGCGAATTCCCGGAAAGACTCGTGGACGTACTTGCAGATGTTGTTTCTCCGCTCGCCGTTCCTGCGAAGCGCGAGCACGAAATCATCTGTGGTGATCGCCCGGATGTCGTCCTTCATCTGCCTTACGAGGTCATCGCGCTGCAAGGTGATGAGCTTCTGGAGCTTCGCAGCCGAAAAAACGGCCCCGTTGAACTCGAAGTCGTGGCAGTAATGGAGCGCGCGCAGATATTTCACCGGATTGAAGTGCCCGTTCGATACCATCCTGACCTCATCGACTGCCGGATTGCTGTCGTCGCGGGGAGTGGTCAGCATGTAGTCCCGGAACTGCGACTTGAAGCGGACGATCGCACCCATGCGGCTCTTCGTCTCCCGGATCCGATCATCCAGCTTCCTGGCGATCTCGGTAAGACCGTCCTGCATGGCCTGGGTTTCACGTTTCACGGCGTCGATGCAGTTCTGGCGGCGGATGGGGCCGATGTTGCGGATCAGGTCGTCCTTGATGTTGGCCTCCACGGATGCGAACTGCGATTCGTTCAGCAGCTCCTTCTTCAGCTTGCCGCCGAGCGTATCATCGAAGACGGCGCTGTCGGCTTTGCCGAGGTTAGCGTAGACCTGTTTGAACGCGTGGCTGACCGTGTTGAACATCCGCGCCGCCTGCGTGCGCTGTTTTGTGTTTTCTTCGGTGATCCGTTCCAGCGGGAGCCACGGTTTCGCGCACATTTCGTTCTGAACGAGCCATACGGGCGTGTTTGGGCTCTTCGCATGGATGTCTCGGAGGATGGCTGCGGCGTTCCGGTTCAAGGGGGCGACGCTGCTTTGCAGGAAGAGCAGCGGATCGCTGTTCTCGATGATCCTGGAATACCGCTCGGACGATTCCTTCGTCCAGTTCGACAGGCCCGAATCCAGACCGGGCGTATCCAGCAGGACGATCTCCGAGGACAATGGCGAATCCTTGTTGGGCGGTACCTTCACCACGACCACGACCGGCTCGCACGGGAGCATGTTGTTGTCGGCCTCCAACACAGCCTTGCAAAGTGCGTTCTCCAGGTTTGCCGGAGTCAGTGGATACGCGTGGCAGCTCGCGCCCTTGACCTCTTCCGGCTTCTTGACCTTGCGCAAGCAGAGGAAGACCTCGTTTAGGCTTGCCTTCGTCAGCTTCTGTTCCGGCGTGTTCGGGAGCCAGACTTTGATCGTTCCGTGAGGCTCCGTTGAGCTGGTTATTAAGACTGGGCGAAGCGTGGTATCGAAACCGAAGCCCGTTGGCGAAGCGCCCTTGTTTCGCGCGAGCAGGTTAATGAGCGTGGATTTCCCGGCCTTGAGCATACCGATGCAGGCGACTACGAAGTGTTCGGAGCCGAAGGCGTCGAGAGCATTCAGGATGCCGCCCGTCCATTCGGCGATGTTCGTAGCGTCCTCGTTCGGGAGCGTCTGGAATGTGGCGGACGTACTGATGCCGCGCTTCCATTCGTTTATTGTTTTGTGTTCGGTTTCGTTCAAAATGTTCATCTTTTTCCTCCGTTCGGTTATAAAAAAACGCCGGAGGGAAGGCTTAAACTCCTTCGACCTCCGGGATGCCGGGCTCACTGGCACGAGTGCATCGGGTTCGTGTCAGGCTCTCTCCGTTCCGGGCGTGACTTTCTTTCTGGCGGGCCTACATCTTCAGAACGAGGAGACGAGCGTGGTTTAGGCGAAGATCGCGGCGGGGCGACCGTCCAGACCGAAGGCACGGTTGAGCGCACGATAGCTGTTAGTAATGGCTTTTACTTGGAGTGGTGAAACAAGCTAAGCCACTCCTTTTTTTTATAGCATGAGAAACGCAACAACAATTTATACTTTAAATATACAATTTGACCGCTTGTATGAACCGAGTATTTAGCTACGCTATAGCGTTTTCGTCAAAACAAGTTTTGCGGAAAACACTGTTCAGCTTTCCTAGAACCGGAAATCGGGAATGATGAAAAAAGTCGGTTCAATATACCCGACATCCGGCTCCTTGCAGGAGCCGGATGCACAGGTGTTATCGTTTTCGACTTGAACGTTTTATGCCAACTGTCCGATGTTCCGCCAGGCGGATTTGTCGTCCAGGTTGGTGAGAGCGGACGCAGATGCGAGGAGATCCGCGTCGTACCCGCCGAAGCTCAGGGCGTCCGTGCTGGCGAGGCTGTCCGTCTCCGACATGGCGAGAGAAGAGGCGACCTGCGCATCCATGATCGTTTCCTGCACGATTCCACCATCGGGGAGACCGGAACAGTCTGCCGTGTTGAGCGACACGTTGTAATACGCAGCTCCTCCTTTCTTCGCATTCGTGGACTTCATGGAGATGTAATACTCGCCGGATGCCAGGGAAAGCGCTTTTGTCGTCGCCTTATATTCCGTGGCGCCTTTGGCTTTCTTGAGCGTGGTCGTCTGGAGTGCTTTCAGCGTGTACTTGCCTTTCTTCTCGGTTAAGCTGTAGACCGCGAACTTGGACGCATCTAAAGCAAGAATGCTGAAGCTCAGCTCCGCGTCTGCGGAAAGCGTGATCTTTGCATAATCAACCGGATCTTCATAGCCGACAAAGTTGCTCCATCCGGCGATGCTGACGCCGTCTTTGTCCAGCAGAACTTCCTTCGTTCCCGCAGTGATTTCCGTCGTGACAAAGTTTTCGTCCGAGTTGAACATCGGGTCCCCCTTCTTGTCGTACACCCAGTCGTTTGCGCCGTCGTCGTGATCGACGAAGAACACTGCAGCAGCCTCGTTGACAAACGCGCCATAGTATGCGCTGCCGCCCTTTGCCGCATTCGTGGACTGCATGGCAATGTAATAGTCGCCAGCCTCCATCACCAGCGCTTTCGTGGTCGCTGCATAGTCGTCGGTCGTCTTGTTTTTCGTAAGCGTTGTGGTCTGGAGCGATTTCAGACTCCAAATGCCCATCTTGTCTTTCGAAAGGGTATAGACCGTGAACTTTGTCGCATTCGTGGCGTTGAGCTTGAAACTGAGTTTCGCTGAACTATCAAGCGAAAACTTCGCATAGTCGACCGAATCACCGAATCCGACCCATCCGTCGAGGATGCAGCCGGAACCCTCGTTCAGCGTGCCGATTATACTGTATTCACTGCTGTTCTCTCCGGAGTCTTTAAGGTCCGTCCAGTCGTCGGATTTGTCGCCGTTGATGAAGAATTCGCTGTCCGGGCTGAGTTCGACATTGTAGAACGCATAGCCGTTCTTTTTGTTGGCAGACTGCGCGGAAATGTAGTATTCGCCGGCATCAAGCAGGAGGGGCTTTGTCTGCGCGGCGTAGTCCGTGCCGTCTTTGGCTTTCTTCAGCGGAGTCGACTGCAGGGACTTCTGTGAGTACGTGGTGCCGCCGTTCTTGTCCTTTCCCTCGGCCAGATGCCATACGGTGAACGTCACGGCATCCGTGGCGGAGAGAGAGAAAACCAGTTTCGCAGCATTCTCCAGCGTGATTTTCGCGAAATCCGCTTCGTCGCCGATGCCGACGAAATTGTGCATGGTTTCGTCCGAGACAGAGCCCTCCTCATCCAGCATGATTGCCGAAACGCCATCCTGAAGCGCATACGAGCTGAAATTGGAGTCCGGATTGCGTTTCGGCTCTTTTTTCTTGTCGTACAAGAAGTTGTTCCGCCCGTCGTCCAGCATGGATTTATCGATGTTCGTTACGTCGAACCGGGTGATCTCAGAGCGGTTTCCAGCCTTGTCCGTGCCGCGGAAAAACACCGTGCCGTTTTCCACGAACAGGACTGCCGATGTATAGGCGAGCCACGTTTTGCCGTCGAGGCTGTATTCTTTCGTGACGGAATCCTTGCTGAACTTCGCCATTACGGACACATCGTTGCTGGTCGCAGTCGTGACGCTGGCGGAAGCAGTCGGCTTGGCAGGCGGAGTCCTGTCGATGTTCGTCACTTTGCATTCGGCGGTTTCCGAAACGTTTCCGGCCGCATCCATGCCGCGGAAGAATATCGAGCCGTTTTCCGAGACTCGAATGGAGGAGGAGTAGGTACTCCAATTTGTGTTGTCGAGACTGTATTGCCGGACCGTGGAATCCTGGCTGAACGCAGCGGAAACGAGCACATCTCCGTTCGTTGGCGTCGTGATGTTCGCGCAGGGGGACGGCTTGGCGGGCGGTGTCCGGTCGATATTCGTCACGTAGTACCGCGTGATGTCGGACTGATTGCCCTCGGCATCCGTGCCGCGGAAATATGCCGTGCCGTTCGCCGTGAACAGAATGGCGGTTGTGTATGCCTGCCAGTTTGTCCCGTCGAGACTGTATTCCTTTACCACAGAATTCTCGCTGAACACGGCGGAAACAAGCACGTTGCCGTTCGTCGGATCCACCACATCGGCGGAGGCAGACGGCCTGAGGACTATGCAGTTTTCGATGTTTGTCACCTCCAAACGGGTGATTTCCGACTGATTGCCGACAGCATCTTTCGCGCGGAAGCAAACCGTGCCGTTTTCCGTGAATGTGATGGCTTCCGTATAGGCGGTCCAGGTCTTGCCATTGTCGAGGCTGTATTCCCTGACAACTGAATCCTCGCTGAATGTTGCGGAAACGAGCACGTTGGCGTTCGTGGGCGCGGTGATATCGGCAGAGGCAACCGGCTTGTCCGGGGCGGTCTTGTCAATGTTGGAGACTGTGTATAAAGTCACGTCGGAAACGTTTCCGACCGCATCCGCAGCGCGGAAACAGATGGTCCCATTCTCCTCGAACCACACGCTCCCGATGTATTGGTTCCAAGTCTTGCCATTGTCGAGGCTGTATTCCCTGACAACTGAATCCTCGCTGAATGTTGCGGAAACGAGTACGTCGCCGTTCGTGGGCGTGGTGACAACGGCAGAGACAACCGGCTTGTCCGGGGCGGTCTTGTCGATGTTGGAAACCGTATAGGCGGCAATCTTGGACAAGACGCCTTCCTCATCCTTCCCGCGGAAGTAGACGGTGCCGTTCTCCTCAAACTTGACGGGCCCGGTATAATTGTACCAGGTCTCGCCGTCCTTGCTGTATTCCCGGACTGTCGACGTTTTTCCGAATGTGGCGGAGACAAGCACGTCCTGGTTCGTAGGCTCGGTAATATCCGCGGAAACGATCGGTTTCTTCGGGCCGGGATCGCCGCTGGCTTCGTCAAGCACGATGACGGTGATGGACTGAAGCTTGCGTTCTTCGCCGGAAAACAAGTATGTGCCGTCCCAGACCATCCGTTGACCGGATTCGTAACAGTCGTCGAAAATGATTTCCATCGTCTCCGCATTGTATCCGTACCCGACCATGGAGTGATCATCTATGGAAATCATGACAGGGCGACCGGCATCGATTTCACTTATGTAATGAGCAAACGAGAAACTGCCTCCATTGACATCGACATCATAGGTTCCCGTACGGGAATCATCCAGGCTATAGCCGCGGGACTGCACATACAGGTCAAGTCCGTATAACATGGAATGCTCGATATACCGAATGGTACGCGAGGCGGAATCGCTGTCGATCGTGATGTCGCTATCATTACGGTAAAGGTTTTTCAGGGAAGAGAACGTAGTCGTGGTGGAGAAGTTGTCGTTGCCACGCCAATACTGTCCCGTCCCGAGGTAGTCGGCGATGCAGTTCCAGATGCCGGTGTCCAGTGTCTTTCCGTCTTCCTTGAACGCGTATTCCAGTTCCTGATCGGGTGTGGTCTCCTTGCCGTTGCGGGAATGGAACCGGAATACGTATTCTTCCGACGCGATTGCCCGACCGAGCACGGTGTCGAACGCATCCATGTCGTAAGGGTTCCCGTCTGTCCCGCGCGACTTCAAGTCCACATCACCCTCGATCAAGTTCGAGAACCCCCTGTCCTCGTATCCATAGAGATCGTAATACCCGAGGAGCATGCCGATGGCCGTCGGAGTGCAGCCGTACATGTATTCCGCCTCCGGCATCGCATGGGCGAGGAGGAAATCGTCTCCCGAGTTAATGACGATCGGCTCGACGGGATCGTTCGTTTCGTCCGTTTCGACATTGACGGAAAGCGTCAGTTTGCCGCTATTCCGGTTCAGTGTGTAGGAGTTTCCGTTGATCGTTGCCGTCTCCCCGACCGTGAGCACGCCGAGCTCCGATCCGGAGGTATTCATCACGGTTATCGTCGAATTGAAACTCCCGGCGCCGTAGGCAAGCGAATAGACGCCGTTTGCCTGGGTGTCGGAAACCGTCAGCGTATAGCGGAGCGCACCTTTGATTCGGGACAGGTTGTTCACGCGGACCGTCGCGTCAGGATCAAGTTCGGAAATGTCAAAATCAAGGATCGAACCTTCGTACGCAGAAACGATCGCCCCGTCTGTGAACGTTATCTGTCCGGTTATCGTACCATCAGAATTGACTATGAGACTGCCTTTGCTGTTGACCGTGATATTTCTGGCCCAGCCACTGTAAGAGACCCGAATGACACCACCTGAGTTGACCGTTATATGATTGATCTGGCCAGTGGCAGAGGAATTGCCTAATAAACCGCGGACCGTAAGGCTGCCGCCCTGATTAACGACAGCACGATTCACAGTGCCGGCCTGGCAGAGACAATTGGTACGGGAAATTGTAATGTCGTTTGCTACACCACCCGTGTAAATGTCTGTCCATCCATACTCTATGGCAGCTGAATTCAGGGTCCCTTCAACGATGAAAGAACCGGAAATGATTGCGTCTTCCGCAACACCTCCGGATCGAACACGCATGCTGCCGCCGGATCCGACCGAGGTTTTCGATGCCGTACCGCCGGGAAGGACTTCAACTCCATAATTGCAGCCATTATCAGAATTGTGAACGTAAGTATTGTAGGCAGTGCCGCCCGAATAAATCTCCAGGAAACTGCATCTTCCGACATCGATATTGCTGGCGACCCCGCCATAACCGACATCAAAATATGCCACCCCGGTCCAGCCTTCGGTGTCTGTCGATCCATCAGGGTTGAGTTTAATATCATTTGCCGTGCCCGAAACTATCAACCTCCCCCGATTTACCGTAGTATGATCGGCAGAGCCACCGGATAAGAGTATGAAATCGGCAACAGCATTGTCGACAGTCGTATTGGTCGCCGTGCCACCTGCGGAGACGTAAAGATTCCCACGGGATCCAATCGAGGTTCTGTTCGCTATGCCGCCGCTGTATACTGTTATCAAACCTGAGGCTTTTACCAGGGTGTTCTCGGCAGTGCCGCAGCTGCTGACAATGACGTTGCAGCTTCCGGAGACCGTGTTTCCAACAGCCGTGCCGCCGGACATGATATACATGATTGCGCCGCTGCCGACAGTCATGGAGCTGATTGTCACGGCATGGGAAAGCAAATGGGAGTTGGAACCGTAATAAACGCCGGAATACTGGCTGATAAAAGTCGCGCTGCCTCCTTCCTGAACGTAGACTTTCCCCTCGCACGGAGTCCAGTCGACCCCCGTAGCTGTGCCGCCGGAGGAGACATACAGGGTGCCCCCGGAGCTGATCACGGGGTTGCCCGCCACGCCACCGGGCATGACATGCATTTGTGCAATGGTGAGAGTGATGTCGTTCGCCACCCCTTTGTCCATGACATACATAGATTCATAATTGCGGAGCACGAAGGAATCCATCTCAATGGAACTGGAAATCAATCTGCTGCCCTGGCCGAGAAAGACCCCCTGAATCTTGTTTGAGTAGGTGACTACAGCTCCATCCTTAATGGTTATGTCGCCCATAAACGGAGTCCAGCCGATATTCGTAGCAGTTGCGCCTGAACTGACAATGAAACTGCCCCCGGTGACAGTTATGTCATTCGCCGATGCTTTTCCATATATTACCGTGAGTCCACCGTTGACCGTCACCTGGTTGACCGTGCTGCTGGAGTAGATAAGCAGCATGCCTCCTGATTCGACAGTTGTATTTGTCGCGCTGCCTCTGTAAAAAAGATTGAGCGTGCCTTGAGAGGAGATAGTGGCATTGCTGACAACACCGCCTAAAGCACAACTGAACGTCACGGATGTCACGGTTGCGTCGGAAAGCAATCCGTCTTTGTATTCAAAAGCAGAACCGTCGGATGTGCCGGAAATATAGGTGTCCGGCGCAATAGTTAGCGCCATTTGTCCGCCCCGGGAAACCGTCAAGTTCGTGGCTGTGCCCCCTGAGTAGACATAAATGCATCCGCCGGAGTTGATCGTGGTGCTGTTCGCTATGCCCATGGAAACAATCATCCGTCCGCCGGAATTGATCGTGGTATTATTGGCAGAGCCGAGGTTTTCATACGAACCCCCGGAGTTGATCGTAGTGCTGTTCGCTATGCCGTCGATGACAACCCTTAATGATCCGCCGGAGTTGATGACCGTGCGGGTTGCTGTACCCTTGGATGCAACACCAACATAACCGAATGAGTTGATGATGGTGTCTATTGCCGTTCCCCCGGACTCGACGATGAGGTCGCCCCAATAGTTGGCGGTAGTTTTGCTTGCCGTGCCGCCGGAAGATACATCCAAATATCCGCCGGAATCAAGCGTGAGGTCGTTTACCGTGCCGCCGTTGAGCACAGTCATGGAATTGTTTTCAAGAGTGCCGCCACTGCTGGTTTTGCCGCTGGAGATGATGTAAGCCATTCTGAGGCTGCCCTTTCTGGTATGTTATCGTATTTTGAAATAAACCGTGGGAAATGGGATGCCCGTGATTCGGGCAAGGAAAAGCCCCCGAAGCGGAATAGAAGATGTGGGGCGGTAAGAACGGTTTGCGCCGGGTATGCGGAATCCCTGCCGGATGAACGGACTTCCGGCTGAAAAGACATGAAGACATGCTGTGTGATCGAACGAAAGCATAATGGCCTCACGTTGATGTTTTACGAAACAATGGCAAAAACGAGCGCAAAAGCAGGGATTTCGCAACGCAAAAAAGTTTATAAAGATAACTTAGCCTCTATCCCAAGAAATTCAAGCCCGAAATCGCGGAATCATCCATCTTTATTATTCTTAGTTATTCTTTTGCTGCGGGAGTGCCTTACATGGCGAAACAATGGATAAATCGTTAAGACAGTGAGAAGCAATTGCTGCTCCAGCAGGGAAACTCTATCCTGCTAAGCCAGCCCCCCTCCGTTTCGCGGAAACTATGTCTCTGGAAAAACTCAGCCCGCGGACTCCTTGCAGAGTCGGCGGGCTGATGTTGTGTTTTTTTGTTGTGATGAGGATTACGCCAGGGTGGTGAGGGACTGCCAGGCGGACTTGTCCCCCTGAAGGGATTCGAGTCCCGAGGCGAATCCGGCGGCGGCGAGCGCGCTGTCGAGTTGCGCGTCCGCGACAGCAGAGTTGAACACCGCCGTGACGTTGTAGTACACACAGCCCTTGTCGTTGGGTTTCGTGTTCTTCGCGGTCATGGAGATGTAATACTCTCCGGCATCGAGATCCTCAAGCATGTTCGTGGACATGGCGACCGAGTTTGTATTTTTGGCAAGCGCAAGCTTGGTCGTCTGGAGAACATCCAGCGTCTCGTTTCCTTTCTTGTCCCGGCCTTTTCTGTAGACAACGAACGTCGCATCGCCGGTCGCCTTGAGTTCGAAGCTCAGGTCTCCATTGCCAGTGAGTTCGATCTTCGCATAGTCCACGGCATCCCCGTAGCCGACGAAGTTGCCGTAGCCATCGGTCCCAATCGGGTTGCTGTCCAGCAGGACTTCCGTTGTCCCGCTGTCGATGCTCGTGGTCTCGAAGTGGTGACTGCCGTCCTCAATGTGGAACGACTTGGCTTTCTTGTCGTACAGAGTATTGTTCTTCCCGTTGTCCGCGCTATCGAAGAACTTCGAGTTGCCTTTGAGCTCAATGTTGTAGTAGGCACTTCCGCCTTTGGCTGCATCAGCGGACTCCATGGAAATGTAGTATTTGTACTTGCTCTTGTCAAGGAACTGCATCTTGGTTGTCGCCTTGAACCCGTTCTTCGCGTTCAAGGTCGTAACGCCGCCGACCTTCGTCAGCTTGCCGCCGACATCCTGTTTCCAGATCGTGAATTTCGCTGCGCCGTCGGACTTCAGGCTGAAGCTCAGGTATGCGCTTGAAGCAAGATTGAGCCTGGCGTAGTCGATGGCGTCGCCGACGCCGACGTAGTTGTCGAACATCTCACTGTCGATCATCGGATAACTGTCGAGGACGATGGACGTCGTGTCGCGTCCCACGGTGATCACTTTTCCGATGGAAGCCGCATTGTTGTCGCCATCATCGGCGTCGTAGAAGAACGTGCATTTGCTGACATTAACGTTGTAGAAACCTTCCAATCCGTTTTTTTTGACGTTCTTTGCGACCATCGCCACGTAATAGTCCCCTGTTTCGGAGAGGCATACGTTCTGCAACAGCGCGGTCGAGTTGGCCTTGACCGACACTTTCGCGACCTGAATCTGAGCGCGCCGGCCTTTCTTGTCGAAGCCGTCTTCATACACATAGAACGCACCGGCGGCCGTGGAATTGATCGTGAACGTCAGATTCGCCGCGATCACCATATCTATCTTCGCGACGTCGCCCGTGTCGATGTTGATCCCGTCGTTGCCGAACATGTTGTGCTTATTGTATTTGTCGACGGACCCCGCGGGGTCCAGATTGATCTCGCCGATGTCGAAGATCGTGTTGTCGACGAAATCGTCGAGCTTCGTGTTCCAGCCTTTCTTCTTGTCGTACAGGTAATCGTTCCAGCCGTCGTCCGGCTTGTTGTTCTGGGAGGCAGCCTGGATATTCATCACGTCGTAGTCCGCGATCTTCGCGTTTCCAGAGGTGTCGACAGCAAGGAAACTGATGAGCGTGTTTTCGGTCACGGTGACGGGGCCGGTGTAGTCCATCCAGACGCCGTCGCCGATCCGGTACTTCCTGGTCGCCACACCCACATCGTCCGTGAAAACTGCCGTCACGGTCACATATTGCGCCGGAGCCGTGGTATTCGGAGTGACCGTGATAGTCGGCGGTGTGGTGTCCAGCTCAGTCCCGGTGATGTTCGTCACCTCGTAGCTGATGATGTCAGACATGTTCCCAGCGGCGTCCGTAGCGCGGAAATACACTTTCCCGTTCGCGTTGAACACGACCGGATCGGTGTAGCCGGACCACACCAGCCCGTCCAGCGAGTACTCTTTCCTCGCGGAATCCTCGCTGAAGACCGCTGTCACGGTCACTTTGCCACCGGTCGAACCCGTGATGTCCGCAAATGCCGTCGGCTTCGCGGGCGGAACCTTGTCGATGTTCGTCACCGCGTAGCTGCCAACCTCGGAAACGTTCCCAAGCGCATCGGCGGCGCGGAAATACACCGTGCCGTTCGCTGTGAACCTGACTACGCCGGGATACTGTGCCCAGCTCAAGCCGTCGAACGAATATTCCCGGACAGTCGAATCGTCGCTGAACACAGCCGTCACGCTTACTTCACCGTTCGTCGGCTCGGTCATGTCCGCTGTCGCGGTCGGCTTCGCGGGCGGAACCTTGTCGATGTTGTCGACCGTGATGCTTACGACCTCGGATTCGTTGCCCGCAGTGTCAATCGCCTTGAAATACACTGTTGCATTTTCCGTCACGGGCACGCCGTCCTCGGGATAAGCAGTCCAGACACCGTCTTCGCCGAGTTTATACAGCGAGGATGCCAGCTCGACGTCGTCCGTGAAGTCCGCGGTCACGATCACGTCCTGATTCGTCGGCGCGGTGATGCTCGCCACGATGTTCGAGACCGTCGGCTTCACCTGGTCCTGCCCGGAAGCCGAATCGATGTTCGTCACCGCGTAGCTGACGACCTCGGACGTGTTCCCGGCGGCATCCGTGCCGCGGAATAACACAGTCCCATTCGCCGTGAACACAATAGCCGCCGTGTAATCCTGCCAGGTCTTGCCGTTGTCGAGCGAGTATTCCTGCTTGACCGAATCCCCGCTGAAGACCGCGCTCACGTTCACGCTGCAGGTCGTCGCCTCGGTCATGTCCGCAGTCGCGGTCGGCTTCGCGGGCGGAACCTTGTCGATATTGTCGACCGTGATGTTTACGACCTCGGATTCGTTGTCGGAGGAATCGACCGCCTTGAAGTACACGGTCGCATTGTCCTCGACAACAACGCCTCCTTCATAGTCGGTCCATGTGCCGTCTTCGCCGATCCTGTACAGTTTGGATGCGACCGCCACGTCATCCGTGAAGTCCGCCGTGACCGTCACATTCTGGTTGGTCGGCGCAGTGATGTCCGCTTTCACGTTGGAAACGACCGGCAGAGTGGTGTCGCCTTCCCAATTTTCATCATAGGAAACGGTCAGCCAGAGGGTGGAAGCGATCCCCTGCGTCGTACTGTACGAAGGAAGGAAAGACAGGATCTGCGCACCACGTCTGAGCTCGACAGAGCCATCCGACAGGGAATAGTTCCCGAACTCTGCGCCCTGGTCATTCTTGACAATAAAGCTGCCGGTAAAAGCATCGATGCCGTTTGCAAGATTATACGTTCCCGTTTTCTGATTATGCGCGACAGTAATGGTGAACGATGCACCATTGAGGTTTTCGAGATCGGAAATGAACGGAGAATAATTCGGGGTGCTGCAGGAAATATCCAGGTTCACCGCTGCTTCTTCCGCGGAAACGGGGCCACATATCATGAGTTCGCCCTGAACATCAACCGCCCCTTTCAAGGTCACACCTTCAGCCAAATGTGCGCTTCCGCCCGATTCGACCTTAAGAGTGTCAATGACGGAATCGTTCTGATTGGTATAATAATCGGGAAGGAAATAGGCGAAACCACCCGAAGTTACCGTCAGGCATTCGCAATACACACCATCTGCATCGAAAAAACCGCCGCGAAGCGTCAGGTCGGAAAGAGACGCCCCGCTTCGAATGATCATTTTAGCATCGGAGAAAATTTCCGCTGCAGAAACATGTCCTGTTGCAGAAATGACCATCGATCCGCCGCTCAGGACCTTGGTATCCGTAGCGAAACCGTCCTGGAGGACGTTCAGAATCCCGCCTTGGTCCACTGTGGTGAATCTGGCGGTGCCCCCGGATGAAACGAACATGGAATCGTATCCGCCGGAAGACAGGCGGGCGGAAACGATTTCTTTTCCCTTGCTTACTGTCACACCGGATGAGAACAACTCCACGTTGTCGTAGTCGACAGGCAGAGCGGTGTCGGCTATGACAAGCGTCAAATCGTTGGAGACTAGAGACAGGGTATAGAACTGCGTTCCATAAGCCAGCGTCTCCCCTACAGACAGGGTCCCGATTTCCTCGCTGTCCGTCGCGACCGTGATCGTTTTATTGAACGCCGACGCATTGGATGCCAGCCGGTAGGATCCAATCTGCTGCCCCGTGGAGACCAGGACGGAAAAGCCCTGCATATCGTTGAGACAGAAAGTGGAGTACGGATTATTGTAAATCATTTCACGTTCGCCGGGAACATTGCCCAGGACAAAGATGAGTTTCGCATCCGAGACGGACTTGCAGGAAGTGAACGCCAGCTGTCCACCGTCATGCACGACGATATTCCCTGCAAGCGTGCCGGAGGACACTCTCATCTCCCCTCCGGAATGAATCTCGACATTGCTCGCATACCCGCCGTTCTCCTCCTGCATCATCCAAAGGAAGCCGCCGCTACTGACGGTCGTATTCAATGCCGAGCCGCCGCTTTGCAGATACATGAGACCGTGCAGGATGAAATTGCTTGCCACACCGTTGAAACAGGAAAAACTGCCGCTGACATTGGTCCCGGAAACAGCTGCGGCATGAACCGCGACTTGGGCGACAACGCCTCCTGCCTCCTGAACGATCCCGATGGCGGACGCGCCTGAGGCGAAAGTAAGAACGCCTCCGCTTTTCAGGACAGTATTGGATGCCTTGGCTCCGGACCCGGCGAAAAGCTGTTCCCCTCCGCTGGATACGGTGATACGGTCCGCCACGCCTCCGGTATAGATCCATTGCGTGCCGGAAATGATCTCCATATCCTGGACCTGTCCATAAACGATCTGGATACCGCCGGACGTGATATGTCCGCCGGAAACGACCGCCCCCAACCGGGTTTCCTGCCCTCCGCCCTCAATGCAAAGATCGTAAATCTTTGCCCCGTTCATGGCATATTGCACCCCGTTCGTTCTGGTTTCTCCGAGGAAAACGCAACTGAGGAGCGGGGAGAAGGCGGTGCCTCCGCTTGATACGACCTGTGTCCCGCCGAGGACAACGGTACAGTTTGCGATACCGCCGTTGCTCAGGATCATCATGCCGTTGCCGGAAACAGTCGTATCATCAGCTTTTCCCTGATTATGGACAATCTGCGAACCCGCTCTGACTGTTGCAGAAACGGCGTATCCCCCGGAGATCTCCTGAATCCCTCCGGAGTCGATCATCGTTTTCAGCGCCGTACCGCCGGCAAAGACGAATTCGCCTTTCCCTGACGCGACCTGGTTGATCTGAGTTTCATATGCGATTCCCCCGGAATATACGTTCTGAATACCGCCGGCGTTGATCACCGTATTGCTTGTTTTGCCGCCGGACAGGATATCAATGCGGTCGTTCCCGTTCACGGAAGACGACAAGACCTTATTCTTCATGGACCCCGCCTGGCTGGTCAACTGATCGCCGACATACAGCAGGACGCTGCTGCCGTTCTCCGAAGAGAGGATGTTGGTCACCTCGAAACTTGTTATTTCGGAGACATTCCCGGCGGCATCCGTGCCGCGGAAATATACTGTCCCATTCTCGCTGAACTCAACGGGCTCAGTGTAATCCAGCCACACCCGGCCGTCCAGCGAATATTCCTTTTTCTCGGAATCATTGCTGAACGTCGCGGTCACGTTCACTGCGCCGTCTGTTTCGGTCGTGATGTCCGCTGCCGCCGACGGTTTTACAGGCGGGACCTTGTCGATGTTCGTGACTTCATAGCTGACCACCTCGGATTCATTTCCGTGCGCATCAATTGCCTTGAAGAACACGGTCGTATTCACCGAGACGGTAACACCGTCCACATAGTCGGTCCAGTCGCCGTCCTCTCCCAGCTTGTACAGTCTGGAGACGACAACGACGTCATCCGTGAATTCGGCAGTGACCGTGACGTTCTGGCTGGTCGATGCGGTTATGTCCGCTTTCACGTTGGAAACCGTCGGCGGAGTGGTGTCCTGCACGGGCGTGATGTTCGTCACGTCATAGCTGACGACCTCGGACACATTGCCCGCGGCATCCGTTCCCCGGAAGTACACGGTACCATTCTCAAAAAACACGATACCGTTCAAATAGTTTTTCCATTTTACCCCGTCCATCGAATACTCTTTGGTCACGGTATCGCTGCTGAATTCGGCAGTGACGGTCACGATGCCGCTGGTGCTTTCGATAATATCCGCCCTGGCGCCGGGGGCATCCGGAGCGATTACGTCAATATTGTCCACCGTATAGGATACCGTGTCGGAATATTGGTTGTCGGCATCGGCAGAACGGAACCATACAGTCATGTTTTCGGATATTCTTATGTCCCCGGAATAAGCCTGCCATGTGATGTTGTCAAGGCTGTATTCCTTAACGGCAGATCTCGAATCGAAGAGGGCGGCAAGAATCACGACCTGGTTAGTGGGCAAAGTGGTCGAGGGGGTAACGGTCGGGGCCGAAAGCTTTCCCGTATCCGGCTGAACCAAAGTGAATGATTTGATTTCCGACCAGTTGGACTGATTCCCTGCTTCGTCCAGGGCTGTGTATTGCCAGAAGTATTTGCCGAATTCCAGGTTCTCCAGCGTGTTCGACAGTTTTGTCGTATAACTGACCGGAGCTTCGATCAGGCTGTCCTGGTCGGTCGCATACCGGTATGCATATTTTGCGACTCCGACATTGTCAGTCGCGGCATCCCAGGACAGAAGGACGGAGTGGTCCAGGGGCGTCGCCGAATAATTCTCCGACAATACCGGAGCGACCTCATCCACCACCTCTTCTTCCGGCACGAAACCGGAATCTTCATAATTGAAATCAAGTTTCATTTCACTATGAGGGCTGTATGGCGAATTGTCCGCTTCGATATACAGTCTGACGGTCGAACCATCCTGAAGTTCTTTTGTTTCCCCGGCTTTTATCGTAAGAGTTTCCGAACCATAGATTACTTTGTACTGTTTTTGCGAGAAGTAATCCGTAGCAAAAAATTCATCTCCGGAAAGAATCCTGTAGCTGCCGGTCTCAGCGGATGTCAAATCAAAGGAGTCGATGCTCTTGCCTACAGAAGTCGAATAGGATGAATCTCCAACGGTATCATAAACATTGCCGCTGAAAAACACCGTTGATTCCGCGCAATCAATTTTCAGGGTGATCGATAATATGACGTTGGAAGCATAAGAATAGCTGGCCCCCGGTTTCCAGTCGTTTATTATAGCGCCATTGGAAATCGTCACTGAATGCGTTCCCGTACCAAAGGAGAATCCCTCTATCTGAGCGTTTTTCTCCAGGATAAACGTATTATTTCCCTCCCCGGCCACATACCCATTCACGACAGCTCCCGATCGAATGGTAATCGTATCGTTTCCCATACTGCCGTTCACATGCCCATTCACGACAGCTCCCGATTCGATGGTAATATTATCATTCCCCTTGTCACTGAAGACATACCCGGTCACAACAGCTCCCGATTCAACGGTAATACTGTCATTTCCTTCACCAACATAAACACTCCCATCCAAAACAGCTCCGGATTTAACGGTAATACAATCATCTCCCCCGCCGACAGATACGGTCCCCATGACATAAGAACTAGAACCGAAAACGATATTGTCAGCCATGCCGCTGTTCGACGAAATGGAGTATCCGATCACGAGATCGTTTTCAGATTCTTTTTTGCTTTTTACCGATTTCAGAAGATCGGATTGGTATTTGTTATCGGCAAGCAGTTTTACTGCTTCCGCCTCATATGCTTCCAGAGAAACGTTCTGATTCTGCAGCGCAATGATGATGCCGTTTATTGTTAGATCGAGAGATCCATCATTGGTCATCACGGCGAGCGATTGTCCTTTTCCACAAAGAACAAATATGCCATTCAGGTTTGTTTTAATGTCATAGTATGCATGGAGACCCAGTGCATTATTGGTCTTTGCGCTGACCGACATTACGGATGTTTTGGAAAATTCATCAAGGTAACAATCCGAAACCCACATGCCATTCGACCATGATTGCCCGCTGGTTTCTATGCGCCCGGATATGACTCCTCCGGTAATCACATCGCCGCCAATGCCATCCCCCTCATCGGCGCAGGATACCGTGATCGTGCCATGGTGATGAAGTTCAGCGATCGTTTTCGTCAACCTGACCGCGTAAGAAGATCTGGAGAAAACACTATGAATGCTCCCGTTCTCCGTGATCTTGAGATTCTTATCGGATTTGAGCGTCTCCAGGAGATTTCGGGTATCGGATACGATCATGTCGTCGGCAAAGGAATCGATTGCGAAACTTTCGGCATCGCTGTATTTGCTCCGCTGCTTGCCGTCCTGGACGACCGAAACGCGCCAATAGTACACGCCATTCGTCGCCAGTTGACACACATGGCAGGAATGCTCGGTCGTCAAGATTGTTTTGGAATTCTCGAATTGGTCGTTGTCCGCATATTCGACGCGATAGATCACCCCGCTCCCCTGGTCGTCCCAGGAAAGGTCCACCCGGATATCATCGACTTCGCTTTTCAATCCGGTGACCGGCGATGAGGTGTAAATGCCGTCGTCGGTGATCTCGAGTTCATCCAGGATGAGCCCCACTTCGTTTTCCGGATCAATGTTCAGGATCAGCCTGTCTATGGTGTAATGATAGTCACTCGCATAAATGTCGTTAAGTTTATACCATGTGTCGCAATAGCCTCCCCAGCCAAAGTTCACATAATATTTGTCAGTCATTTCATCATAATCTTCGATCCACGCCATGTGTGCGGCGGTCCCGGTCGGTTCATCGAGGCTTAGCAGAACAGGCAGGCCGACCGCCAGATTGCGTTTGATCAGCTCTTCGACCGAGGCGGTAACCGTCTTGTATCCTTTCATGTTGACAAAACCGAGTGCCTGCAATGCCGTCTCCACTTCTGTCGTATAGACGGATGTGGCATCTGCTCCGAATTTAGCGTGCAGCTTGACCGCAATCCCGAAGACAAATGCAGCGATCTCGTCATCGGAATAGTCGTATTTGATATCGGCGAGACGGGAATTGAGCTCTTCAAAACTTAAATAATCCAGCGCTTCGCTGTTGCTGTCCAGAATGATCGCGCCGTAAGAGTATTGATCCTCCTCCGTGAATGAAAGGGAGTGTATCAGTTTGCGGGAGTACAGCAATTGCGCCACCGCGATCGGACCGCATCCTGCAAGCATCCGACTGGAACTTGAGGACGATGTCTTGGGAAAATACTTGTTCCATAACCCATTCTGGCTCCAGGTTGGAGTCGTCATAAGCTGACCATAGTTGTTGCTGTTCACCGCATCCCCCGGATCGAACGAAAGCCAGGTCAGATTGTTGAGATCTCTGCCCTGTTCATTGACGGAATCATCGGCGTTCGCATACACTCCGATATAGATCTGCTGGTTTCTGTATTCTTCCGGAAGGACAAAAAGGCAGTAATCGTCATACTTTTCTCCGGGTACAAGGGCCTTGACCGTATCGACACTCAAAAGAACATCTCCCGAGTTGTAATTCTGGTCGTATGACAGAAATACGTTCGATATCGAACTTTGGGCGGTTAAAGTCCCCCTGTTCTCAATGGTCCATCTGAGGCAATATTCGCCTGATTCATCATAGCAGTTCCTGGAAACAGTCAGGCCGTCGACTGACAGGTCGGAAGAGGTCATTTCGAATACGACCTGATCGGAATAATTGCTGTATGAATCGAATGCCTCATCGTTTTTTGCCACCAGATAATAGTACTTGGCGCCGCCTTGCTGCAATACCGGCATTTCAACGGAAAAAGACCCGTCTTCCGCGAGGGAGACTGTGCCCAGCAGCGCCCCGTCATAACCGACCGCATCGACATCCTCATAAAGGTAATACTGGTTGTCGGCAAAGTCGGTTGTTACGGACGCATTGAAATACAGCCAGTTGGTATAATCTTCGCCTTCGCTGCACAGCTCTGTTTTGCGGGACGTGAATGTCAGGTCGATGTTTTGTGCGGCGGTATTGTCCAGATATGCAACTATCTCGCAATTGCCGACACTCGTGCTGTCTCCGTACACATCCAGCTGCCAGATGCCGGCCGCCGCATTGTCGACTCTGATTTCCAGTCCGCCGTCCAAAACGGACACATCGATATTCTCGTAGGATGATACGAAGTCATTGTAGAAAAATGTGCCTTTACTGTCGACCAGTCTCCATGCCAAATCGCTTTCGCTTCCGTCATAATCTATTGCAAAACTGATCGGTTTTCCGGCATCCTCGTCTTTGATCACGAATGACGCCGATTTGTAGGGCGAGCTGTTTGCGCTCAATGTCGACCCGGGCGCGGCTACGGCTCCGGCTACTTCCGCATACTTTCTGTTTGCTGTTTTCTTTTCAAAACCGATATCAAGATTATAGTAATAATTCAATTGCAGGTTGCCGGAATGCCCCGTTATGCTGATATAAGAATTGGCTTTGCTAATGTCATAAGATATGAAAAGTTCAGCGTTTAAGGCTGTTGACATATCCCAATCGAAACTGCCGATTTTCTTCGTCTTGAAAAAGTCGCTCTTTAACAAATGTACGTCCTGAGTCCTCGCTACCGTAATCGTCAAACCGGCTTTCGTGCTTGACACTGCCCCGGAGAGCAATACCCCCGCCAGGGTCATGGAAACGGATCCGTTTAAGGCAACACCCTCATTGTTGATGGTAAAACCGCCATTCCCGGTAATCATGCCGTTGAATACATCCAACGCGACTTTGCCTGAAATGATCCCTGACGTTTTCCATTCCCCGGAAAAATCCAATTGCACTGCGGCAAAGGTGGTGCCGGGTTTGACACCCAGAAGGGGACATCCTCCCGCCATTGTGATCTTAGGTCCCAGGGAGAAACCGATATTTGCACCGAAAGTCGCGTCCTGAATATCCTGGCTCAGGTTTTCCGCATAGGCGCTTATCCTCTGCAGATAGATTTGATATTGCGGCAAAATGACTCGATTGAGCTTTTCCCCCTTAATAGAGATATTGTCCCATTTGCCGTTAGCCCCTCCAATCGTACAGGAAAAATCACTCACTCTTCCCTGGCCGATACGCAAAGCGATATCTCCCTTCAGCGAATAATTGTTGTTTTTGGTATCTACGTGCAGTTCCAGGCCCAGACTTTTCACCCCGTTATTGAGGAACCGGAACAAATTGCGCCTGCCGTCCTGATTCTTGATTGTTACGGAAACCGTCGCGATCGCATCGAACCCGGTCATCTTATTGTAATGATCCGTGTAGAGATACAGAGCGTTGCCATCCGACAGATTGACGGAGAATGATTCGCCCATGATGGTCAGGCACATGTCGCCGGTGACCGTTATCGTTCCCGTCGAATGTGTCGCCTGGACGGTCACCGCGTCCATCTTCAGCTGCACCGGCTTTTTCCCGAGTTTTGTGGAAAAGTCGTTGAGAAGATTTACCTTATCGTATTTATCCGGATTGAGGCGGATGTCTTCCAGCAGAGTGTCTATGTCTACGATGACACCTTTTACCAGATTCTTTGTATAAGTGGGCTTGGAACCGGTATAGGTCACTTCGACCTTATAATCCCCGCGGAACATTTTCCCCTTGTACCGTATTCCCTCGATTGAGGTCGAACTCGCCAATACGTTTCCATCAGGGTCAAGCAGCCTGACGAGGGCGCTTTTGGACGGGATGAACGTAAAAACGTAGGACCCGGCTTGAGAAATGGTAATAGGAACCGTAAAAGAGTTGCCGTTGACAGGCGGGGACGTGACCGTGCCGGAGGAATCGAACTCATCTGACAGCGTTATGGCAGGCGTTTCGGATGTCGCCATGGTATCGATCAGGAACTGATCGCCGTCAATTTTCAGCAACTCATGGTCTTCATATTCTGTTTTCCCGTTTCCTGCTTTGGTCTCCAAAATATTGCTGTCGCTGATGTCGGACACAGCCTCGACAGATTGGAAGATGATTTCATCTGTTGAAATGTCGCTGGAGAGATGACTGGACATTTTGGTGCCTTTCTTGAAGAGTTGCAGTTTGAATTGGTCGATCGAAACAGAAAAAAGCCTGGTAGCAGATAAGCTGGCAAAAACACAAGACGTTTCTCCTTAACTGATAGATTGCCTGTTACTTGTTTTTCGTCCTTTCACTTGCGTTGGGCTCAAATGGCAGATTGTTCTTATTATTTTCATAAATATAATCCGGCAGCAACAAAAAACAAGGCTCCCGTCTCAAAAAAAACAATAATAATTATCTATCAATATTGAATGTTAATTAACAACAAAAAACTCATATATTGTTTGCAGTAGACCATCTTCGCTGCGCTATGGCATTCCTGTCAACATAACTTCCTCAGGAAACGCAGTTCTGTTTTCCTGAAACCGGAAATCGGGCATTATGATAATTTCAATTCAATTTACCAGCGCATCCTGTTCCTTCGGAAAACAGGATGCACGGGCGCATTTTGATTTGTTATTGGCCGTTTTATGCCAGGGTGGCGAGGGACTGCCACGCGGACTTGTCGTCCTGAGGGGATTCGAGTCCGGTGGTGTATCCGGCGGCTGCGACTGCGCTTTCGAGCTGGGCATCGTTGACAGCGGGGGTGAACTCCGCTTTGACCCTGTAGAACGCGTTGCCTTTTTCGTTGGCAGTCGTCTTCTTCGCGGTCACAGAGATATAGTACTCGCCGGCATCAAGCGAAAGGCCTGCCGTCGACGCCATGGTGCCGGTGTCATAGTCACGGGACTTGAGCTTGATCGTAGTCTTCTTTCCGATCGACTTAAGGACATTATTGCCTTTCTTGTCCTTACCTTTCTGCCAGATTTCGAACGTGACCTCCGCGAGCGTCGAAATCTCGAAGCGCAGCATGCCCTTGCTCGTGAGGATGACCTTCGCGTAGTCTGTGGCATCGCCATAGCCGACGTAGTTCTGGTAGCGAGAATCCTGGCTCGGGTTTTCATCCAGGATGATGACCTGGTCACCGGTAACAACGTTTTCAACGAGGTTTGCGTCGTCATTGTACGTTTTGGACTTCTTGTCATACAGCCAGTTGTTCTCGCCGTTGTCGGCGCTGTCGAAAAAGCGGCTGTAAATGGGTGTGACAAAGACGTTGTAGTAGGCATATCCGCCCTTGGCGGCGTCCAGGCTCTCCACCGAAATATAGTACGTGTACTTGATGGGATCGAGGGACTGCGCCTTGCTCTGCGCTTCGCCGTTGTGCCAGAACCCCAGAGAGGACACGCTGCAGACTTTTGTCAGCTTGCCCTTGGCATTCTGTTTCCAAAGCGTCAACTTTGCCGCGCCGTGAGTTTTCAACGTGAAGCTCAGGTATGCGCTCGTATCGAGTTCGAGCCTGGCATAGTCGATGGTATCGCCAACGCCGACGTAGTTATCGAACACCGAGTTGTCGGTTATGGCATTATTGTCAAGTACAATGCTCTCGGCACCGCGTTCAATGAACTGCGGATTGTCTTTGACGCCGACATTCGTGGCGGCATTGTTCCAGCCATCGTCAGCATCATGGAAGAACATGCATGCGCTGACGCTCACATTGTAGAAACCTTCCGTTCCGATTGCTTTGACGTTCTTGGCGGCCATGACCGCATAATACCTGCCTGCGACCGTCAGGCAGACATCCTCGAGCGCAGCCTTCTCTCCGGCTTTAACGGCGACCTTGCCGACCGTAAGCTGCTTCCGGTTGCCTTTCTTGTCCTTGCCGTCCTCGTAGATATAGAACGTGCTGTCGGCAGTCGAAGTGATCTTGAAAGACAGCTTGGCGTTCTCAAGAACCACGATCTTCGCGGCATCGCCGGCATCAATGTTTATCCCGTCGTTGCCGAACATGTTGAGCATGCTGTCCTGGCTGATGGATCCGACATTGTCGAGGTTGATCCTGCCATTGCCTTCGACCACGTTCACGACGAAATCGTCGAGCTTCGTGTTCCAGCCTTTCTTCTTGTCGTACAGGTAATCGTTCCAGCCATCATCCGGTTTGTTGTTCTGGGAAACGGCTGCCTGGATGTTCGTCACGACGTAGTCCGCGTTCTTCGTGTTTCCGGAGGTGTCGACAGCAAGGAAACTGATGAGCGTGTTTTCGGTCACGGTGACGGGGCCGGAGTAGTCCATCCAGACGTCGTCGCCGATCCGGTACTTTCTGGTCGCCACACCCACATCGTCCGTGAAAACGGCTGTCACGGTCACGAACTCCGCCGGAGCCGTGGTGCTCGGGGTGACTGTGATGGTCGGCGGGGTGGTGTCCAGCTCAATCCCCGTGATGTTCGTCACCGCGTAGCTGATGATGTCGGACATGTTCCCCGCGGCATCCGCAGCGCGGAAATACACCGTGCCGTTCGCACTGAACACGACTGGATCAGTGTACGCGGACCACACCAGCCCGTCCAGCGAGTACTCTTTCCTCGCGGAATCCTCGCTGAAGACTGCTGTCACGGTCACTTTGCCGCCAGTCGAGGCAGTGATGTCGGCAAATGCCGTCGGCTTCGCGGGCGGTACCTTGTCGATGTTCGTCACCGCGTAGCTGCCAACCTCGGAAACGTTCCCAAGCGCATCGGCGGCGCGGAAATACACCGTGCCGTTCGCACTGAACCTGACCACGCCGGGATACTGTGCCCAGCTTAAGCCGTCGAACGAATATTCCCGGACGGCGGAATCGTCGCTGAACACAGCCGTCACACTTACTTCGCCGTTCGTCGGCTGTATCACGTCCGCTGTCGCGGTCGGTTTCGCGGGCGGAACCTTGTCGATGTTGTCGACCGTGATGCTGGCAAGCTCGGACTCGTTGCCCGCAGTGTCTATCGCTTTGAAATACACTGTCGCATTTTCCGTCACGGTCACGCCACCCTCGGGATAAGCGGTCCAGACACCGTCTTCGCCAATCTTGTATAGCGAAGATGCAAGTTCGACATCGTCCGTGAAGTCCGCGGTCACGATCACGTCCTGATTCGTCGGCGCGGTGATGCTCGCCACGATGTTCGAGACCGTCGGCTTCACCTGGTCCTGCCCGGAAGCCGAATCGATGTTCGTCACCGCGTAGCTGACGACCTCGGACGTGTTCCCGGCGGCATCCGTGCCGCGGAATAACACAGTCCCATTCGCCGTGAACACAATAGCCGCCGTGTAATCCTGCCAGGTCTTGCCGTTGTCGAGCGAGTATTCCTGCTTGACCGAATCTTCGCTGAACACAGCGCTCACGTTCACTCTGGCGGTCGTCGCCTCAGTCACATCTGCACTCGCGGACGGCTTCGCGGGCGGAACCTTGTCGATGTTGTCGACCGTGATGCTTACGACCTCGGATTCGTTGTCGGAGGAGTCAACCGCCTTGAAGAACACGGTGATGTTCTCGGTCACGGTCACGCCGCCGAAATAGTCGGTCCACGTGCCGTCTTCGCCGAGCTTGTACTGTTTGGATGCGACCGCCACGTCATCCGTGAAGTCCGCCGTGACCGTCACGTCCCGGTTGGTCGGCGCGGTGATGTCCGCTTTCACGTTGGAAACGACCGGCAGCGTGGTGTCTGGCACAGCCTTCGCCGCGACGTCCAGCGTGAGGGCGTCGCCGGCAAGCATCAGCTTGTAGTCCTTGTTCTCCGTGGAGAACGTACCGCCGACCGTGAGCGTGCCGAGTTTGGTCCCGGACGTGTTCATGACCGTGATGGTCTTGTCGAAGCCCGCAGCCCCGCCCGCCAGATTGTACGTGCCGTTGATCTCGGTCCCGGCGATCGTGAGCGTGAAAAGCAACACACCTGTCACAGACGAGAGATCTTTCACAAGCGCAGGAGCTCCGGGCGTGGTCTTCGTCAGGTCAAAGCTGATGACCTTTTCGGCGCTTTCGTCCAGCCCGGATACAGTAAGAGTCATCGTCTCCCCTGAACCGGAAGCGGTCTTCGCCAAAGCATACTCGACATCCCCGACTTTCACGGATTTGCCGAGAGACAGGGTCTTTTCCTGACCGGCGATGGACAGGACCACCGATTGCGGGACGGTGCCGTCCGTCGTCTCCATGAGAGAATAAGAACCGTTGGAAGTGATCCCGTCCGCATCGATCAGGATGGAGAGGCGCGTGTTCCAGGAAGAGGAAACGATCCTCGTCCCGTTCAGGGAAGCGTCGTTGAGCTTCAGGACGAAGGAGTTTCCCGTGTAGTTTGTCATCACATCGCCGTAAATGCTGGCGGCATCGGAAATCGTGATGACGGAATCGGAAGAGTACTGCAGACCGAGATTGCCGACGATCAAAGCGTTGCCCTGGAAAGCGATCCTGCTTGTATCGTAGACGGACACGGCAAAATATTTGCTGTCGACAAGTCCGAGGAGTTCTTCCTTGTATGTATCCCAGTTTCTGAGCTTGTTCAACAAAGTCGCCATATCGTTCTCGGCGGTCGATTTGCCGGCAAACAGCGTCCCGCTGACGGTCACATTCACCTTGTTGCCGGAGATCGCACGTGCGAAATAGTCGGACGTTGTCGCTATGATGCCGGAAATGGTGCCCGTAACGGTCAGGTCGCCATCAGCCGCGCGAAGCCCGTAGGAATAGGAATTGAGCGTGGAAAGGGCGGACATGAACAGATCGCCGCTGATGCTGCCGTTCACGGTAAGGTTTCCGCCCGCGTAGAAACCGAAGATCGTGCCCTGGCGTCGGTAGTTGTCCGCAATGGCGGAAAAATCGAAGTGGCTGTTTACGTCCCCGCCGAACGTCCCGTTGATGACCAGATCGCCGTCCGCCATGATCGCGCCAGCAAAGTTGCCGGGGCCGGAAGTCGGATTGGTGGACTCGAACGAAATGTTCTTCGAACCGGAGGCGGCTCCGTTGAACGAGACGGTCAGGTTGTTGCCGACGATCCCGGCGGCCGTGATGCAGTTCGAAACGGAGGAGTAGAACGAGATGTTCTCGCCGTTGAAGTTTACCGTTCCGTCGTAATGCGGTCCTGTGTCTTCATCCGTCCAATAGGCATCGTGTCCGAACAGGATATCGGCGTTGCGGATGGAAGAGCAGGACAATGTGTTCTCACCTGCGAGTGTAACGGTCAAGCCATCCCCGATCAGCTGCAAAGCGCCGGGATATACGGAGTAGATGGATGCGCCTTTCTTCAAATAGACATCTTTCTCCGAAGAAACAGAGCTGTTTTTTCTGCCGGAAACGACATTGGCGCCCTCCGGTATCGTGTCGGGATCCAGGCTACTGACATCGTATCTGGCGATCAGTGAGTAATTGCCCGCCGCGTCGGCGCCCCGGAAGTAGACAGAGCCATTTTCCGTGAACATGATCGCCCCCGTGTACGCCTGCCAGGTCGTGCCGTCCAGCGAATATTCCCTGACGGTGGAATCCTCTCCGAACTCGGCAGTCACGGCCACCGTCATGCCGGTCGCATCCGTGGCTTCCGCGGACACCACCGGCTTTTTCGGCCCCGCATCCGCGGTGCTTTCATCCAGTGCGATGACCGTGATGCTCTGAAGCTTGCGGTCCGCATCGGCATAATGATAGACGCCGTCCCAGACCATGCGCTGATCCGCCCTGTAGCAGTCGTCGAAGATGATCTCCTTCGTGGCTTCGTTGTAACCGTAGCCGACCATGGAGTGGCTTTCAATCGAAATGATAACCGGACGGCCCGCGTCGATCTCCGCCTTGTAATCGGCGAATGTGAATTGTCCGCCATTGACGTCCACGGTGTAGGTCCCCGTGGCGGCAGTGTCCAGTCGATAGCCGCGCGACTGCAGGTACAGGTCAAGCCCGTACAGCATGCCGGTTTCCTTGTACTGGATGGCGTGCGAGACCGTTCCGTCCGATATCGTGACATCCCGATAAGGATAAGCATAGAGATCTTTCAGGGAGCCGATCGTCGTTGTCGTGGAGAGATTGTCATTGCCGCGCCAGTACTGTCCCGTTCCGAGGTAGTCGGCGATGCAGTCCCAAACGCCAGAGTTCAAAGAGCCGTCCGAACGGAACGCATACTCCAGTTCCTGGGCGGGCGTCGTTTCCACGCCGTCGCGGGACACGAACCTGTACACATAGTCCTCCGTGGCAATCGCTTTTCCCAGCGCGGTGTCGAACTCGTTCATATTGTAGGCGTCCCCGTCCGTGCCGCGCGAATACAGGTCCACATCCCCCTCGATCATGTTGGAGAATCGCATTCCGTTGTACCCGTAGAGGTCGTAGTAGCCCAGGAGCATGCCGACCGCAGTCGGGGTGCATCCGTACATGTACTCCGCCTGCGGCATAGCTTCAGGCAGGAGGATGTCCTTGTCTTCGACGGTTATGCCCGGATCATCGGGTGGCGTCACCCCGGATTCATCGAGGGTAAGCGCCAGGGTGCCGCTGTCCAGGTTCAGCGTATAGTCCTTGCCGTTGATCTTTGCCGTCTCCCCGACCTTGAGCGTGCCGATGGAATCGCCGGAGGCGTCCACCACGGAAATGGTCTTGTCGAAGCCAGCCGCGCCGTCGGCAAGCGAATACACCCCGTCCGCTTGGGCGTCGGAGACCGTGAGCGTGAAGATCGCGCCGTTCGCAAGAGAAAGGTTGCCGATCAGCGCATCCGCGCCCGGATCAAGTCCGGCGATGCCGATGTCGAGGATGGCGCCGGAAGCGAATGTAATGCCTTTGCAGTCAAACCGCCCGGTGATGATCCCGCCGCCATGGACCGTGCCGGAAAAACTTCTGGCATCGGTGATAATGGCTGTGCCGCCGGAAGAGACATCCGTGTGAAGCGCCGTTCCGCCGCCGGAGACGATAAACGAACCGCCGGAGCTGACTGTGGTGCTGTCCGCCATGCCTTCGACCAGGAAGAACCTGCCGTTGCCGAACACCGTCGTGTTGCTCACGGTCCCGCTGCCTCTCTGGTACAGTTCGCCGTCGGGGTTGACGACCGTGTTGTCCGCCGCGCCGCTGTCCCGTATAACAAGGTGCCCGGAGGTGTTGACAGTCGTGCCGTTCGCCTTTCCTCCGCCCTCGACCCAGAGATAACCGGCCTCGTTGATGATACTCCCGTCCGCCGTTCCACCGCTGGAAACACGAACCTCTCCATCAGATCTGACGGTCGTGCCGCTAGCCATGCCGCCACTGAAGACGTGAAGTCCCCGTTCCGGATAGTAAGTATTCAAGATTTTTTCGACGACCGTACCGCTTACGACACCGCCATCGAAGACATGGAGGGCACCACCTTCACTCACCAAGGTATTGACAGCTGTCGTCCCGGAATGAACAGTAGCGGAACCCCGCCTGTAATGAGACAATGTAATGTCATAAAACGTATTGGAAGCGAAAGTGACGCTGCCCCCCTCCTCGACAAAAACCACACCGCCGTTTTCCTTGACCTGGAGTGCGCTTCCGCCTCTGGAGACAATGATTTTGCCATGGCGATTTACAGTCATATCCTCTGCCGTTCCGCCGGAGAAGACCTCAAGGGAGTTGGCGGATACGGCATAGCCGGAAATGTAGGCATCTTTCATTTCGAACGCACGCCCATCCGATGTGCCCTGTACATAGGTGTCGGGTGCAACGACGAAAAGAACGTCACCACTTCCCGCATCAATGTTTATTGCCGTCCCACCGCTGGAAACACGAATGGTGCCATAGTTTATTGTGACCCCATTTATTGTTCCCCCGCTGGAAACGAATATTTCGCCGTTTACGTCAATTGCGTTTTTCACAACGCCGCCACTGCAGACAATGAGTTCGCCATAGGTTATCACGCTTATGTTCTCTGCTGTTCCGCCGGAGAAAATACAGAGGGAACCATAGGCCCCGACGGAATAATCGGAAATGCTGGCATCTTTCATTTCGAACGCGCTGCCATCCGATTTACCCTGCACATAGGTGTCGGGCGCAACGGCAAAACCGATATAGCTACGGTATGCCGCTTTAATACCGGTCGCCGTACCGCCGCTAGAGACGAAAATCAAGCCTCCGGAATTGACTGTGGTATTCGTCGCCGTGCCGCCGCGGGAGACAAATAATTCTCCATTGGAGTTGACCGTGGCGCTGTCCGCCGTCCCGCCGTTGTTGATGAAAAGCGAACCCCAGTAATTGACTGTGGCATTCGTCGCCGTGCCGCTGCTGTGGATGAAGAGAGAGCCCCAGGAATCGACCGTGGGATTTTCATATCTCGTTCCGGGAAGGGCCTCCATGATGCAGCCGGAAACGACGACCCCGCCGGATGTGACGGACGGGAGTTCTTCCGAGGACGGCGGCATGGTTCCGCCCGGATCGATTTGCAGGGACAGAACACCCTGGGAAAGGACAAGGGTATAGTCGAATCCAGAAATGGACAAAGTATTTCCGAGCGTAAGCAGGCCGAACAGCTCCCCAGAAGTGCCAGTGACCCGGATCACACCGTCGAAATCGGATGCGCCTTCGGCGAGGCTGTACTTGCCGTACGCCTGAGTGCCGTCGATCGTGAGCGTGTAGTTGGGGATTCCCCTTATGATGGACATGTCGTTGAGGATCGCGGTGCCCCCCGGGGAGGCCTGCGTCAGATCGAAATCGATGATCCCGCCGCTGGAAGCGGATATGACTGCTCCTTTCTTTGCTGTTATCCACCCCGTCAGTTTACCGCCTTCGTATATTAGAACGGTTCCTTTCGAGTCGATGGAAACCGTTTCAGCCACCCCGTTCCGATAGATGTCAAGGTGCCTTTTGACGTCGGTGTTAAATGCAGCACCGCCACTGGAGACGATCACGACGCCGTTGGCTATCGTGCCGTCCGCAATGCCGCCATCATGAATGTAGAAATATTCATTTTGTGTAATATTGGTGGCTGTGCCGCCCGACCAGATGGAGAGATAAGCATCTATCACCAAATCGGAGATGATGCCGCTTTTAGTTTCTATCGCGGAACCGCTGAGCATTCCGGAGATGTAAGTGTCCGGGGATACGGCAATGGCCAGTCTTCCCCCGGAGGAGACTACGAAATTCGTTGCGGTGCACCCGCTGTAAAGATCCAACTGCCCGTATTGTTTGACATGGATGTTATCCACTATCCCATGGACATTCAACACGCCGAAATCGTGAGAGCCTTCTCTGGTGATTATCATGTCGCTTGCCACGCAGCCATATTTAACGCTGATATATCCATTGCTGAGCTCGTGCAAGGTAATATATCCGTTCCTGACATCAAATGCGGAGCCTGCGCAGGTCCCCGTGATACTGGTCGTTCTTGAGTTCACATAAAAAGTTATGTCCGCCCCTGAGGCAATCGTGACATCATTCGCTGTCCCGCCGCCCCCAATATAGTAGCCGATATACAACGATGCTCCGGAGAAAACAACAGCATTGTTCACTGTTCCGCTTTCCTCGATGTAGAGCAAACCGTTGGAGTTGACGATGGCGCTGTTCACCACGCCGCCGCTTAAGACATAACAATAACCGTCGTCATTGATCGTAGTATGACTCGCCACGCCGCCGTTGGAAATGGTGAGATAGCCGTCGGAATTAACTGTAGTGCCGGTTGCCGTGCCGCCACTTGAAACGAGCATCCTATCGCCAGGACCGAGCAGGATTCCATCACTGGTAACCCCGTCCAGAAGAGTGTAATTCGCCATATTTGACTTTTGCCTTTCTTGGATTTGTTATTTTAAAATCAAATGATCCGCGGAAAATAAGGAGGACCTGCAACCAGACATGGGTCGCCGGAATGCAGCAAGGAAAGTGGTGGAAGAGAAGAGCGGCGGAAAGAAATGGTGAAGCCATGACCGCCCCACTTGGAATGCGCCACACAGCCCCGGAGCTTGAAGCAAACTCGTTAGTGCTTGTTCCTGTCTCATTCATTATGTTCTTGCTTTTCGTTTTAGGCAGGCGGGGTTCACCGGCGGGGCATCCGATGCGTTTTTTCTCATAGTGAATTCAATGCCGAGCTTGGAATCCGGAGTCCACATGGCAGAATCCGAATTCTTGCCTGTAATTTATACCACAGTTAAACAAAAATCAAGTCTTTTTTTATCTTTTTTTCAATAATAATGAGCGAGGCCGCTATCACGCTCAAAATAAGGAGGTTTGAACAGAAGTTCTTCCGATCATGGACAGAGAACTGCCGTCTCCTTAGGATTTCCTCCGATTTGTTCCGATTTCAGCTTAAAAACCTGATGCGGCAGGGATATATTTATAGGGAATTAAAGTGAATGTCTACACGGGACATCGCCACGCGAGATTTGAACTAACAAGGTGAGTTACAAAACGGAGAAACGGCATGAACATTCTTGAAGAAATCGCTCAGGGAGAAACATACGACCTTGAGTTCAAGCTCGTGCCGAACGAGGACCGCATCAAATACCAGAAGACGGCGGTGGCATTCGCCAACGGCAAAGGCGGGCGCATCCTCTTCGGCGTTGCCAATGACCGCACCGTAACTGGCATACCCAATGACAGGGTGTACGCAGAAATGGACGCGATCGTCAACTCCATTTCGGACGCTTGCTCGCCTCGTATTCCGGTCGATGCCGGAATTGAGAATATCGGCGGGAAGTCCGTTATCGTGGTCGATATACTTGCTGGATCGCGTACCCCGTACTTCATCAAATCCGAAGGTGATAAGGACGGCGTGTATATCCGCGTTGGTGCGACAACGCAGCGGGCCGACGATGCAACCAGACGTGAGCTGGCTCTCCTCAGCGATGGCCGCAGTTTTGATGCCGAGCCATGTCCCAAGGCGAAGATTGACGACAAGCTCGTCAATGCGCTCTGCTCGAAGATGTCCCGGATCGCCAGAGAAAACTGCGATAGCGAAGTTGAACGACGAGGCATCAAGCGTGTCACCCCGGGACAATTGGAAGTATGGGGCGTCATCTCCAAGGTTCGCGGCAGATGGCTCGCTTCAAACGCCTACGCGCTCCTCACCGGAGACCCGGCGTTTGCCATCCGCCTGAAATGCGGATTGTTCAAGGGAGACGACAAAGATGTATTCCTTGACCGCCGCGAGTTCACTGGCAGTGTGCCGGAGCTAATTGAAAAAGGATTGGAATACATCCTCGCGAAAATCAACATGGGGTGCTACTTCAGGGGCGCGTATCGCCATGACCGCTACGAGCTACCCCCGGACGAGATGCGCGAGTTGGTCGTGAACGCCTTTGCACATCGAAGCTACCTCCAGCACAACGCCCCGGTCTTCATCGCCATTTGCGATGATCGAATCGAGATAACTTCGCCTGGCGGTCTCCCCCGAGGCCAGACAGCTGAACGTGCATTGGCGGGATATTCCAAAATCCGCAACGACGTATTGGCCCGTGCGCTCAATTACATGCGCTTCATCGAAGAATGGGGCAGCGGACTGCGCCGCGTCAACAAGATCTTCCGCGAATACGGCATCCGGGACATCTCCCTCGAAGATTCGGGCTTTGCCGTCAGGACGAACGTCTACAGGTCGGTGTCTCAGGCGGGCGGTAATCCTGCAAATGAGCCTTTAAATGAGCCTTTAAAACGGGAAAATACCCTCAAAAAGAGGAACGATGGACCTTTAAATGAGCCTTTAAATGAACCCTTAAATGCGATTTATACCACGATATGTGAAAACCCTGGGATCCAAGCTCCAGCTATAGTGAGTATCGTCGGGAAAAGTCTGACAACAGTCAAACGAGCTATATCAAAGTTGAAGACGCTCGAAAAAGTCGAATTTCGAGGCTCACTAAAGACTGGCGGCTACTACAACATCGAAAAAGCATAGCCTTTCATCGGCTCTTAATCCTGCGTCTTCAGCGTGTGAAGCAGGGTACGGACTTTTTCAATCGGCAGCGTATCGATCTGGCGATGCAGTTCTGCCCGCTCCGGTTCTGCGACCGCAACCGGAAGCGCATCCTGGGTAAAGAATGAAAGACGCTCCATCCCACGTCGCTTGTCTTCCGTTGTGGCGTGGTCGGAATAGTGCTTCGTCATTTCCGGGCTCATGTGGCCGACGATGGATTGAACGACCGCGAGCGGAATCCCAGCTAGACCGGCGTAATAACAAAATGTATGGCGGCACGAGTGCAGGTCTTTCACGCTGATTGCACGGGTCCGGCCTTCAGGCTTGCGGGTAGTTTGAATTCCGAGGCCCTCGAGGAACTGCTTGATCCGGTAGGAGACGCCGGACGAGTTAGTCAGGTACATTTGAGCGTGCTGGGGAAACACATACTCGGAATCCTCAGTGTGAGGAACCGAAACGATGAAAGCGTACAGCTGATTTGAAATCGGGATTTTCACCTTGGCCCCGGTCTTCCTAGTCTTGCGGACAATCAAACGACGCTCCAGGTCAACTTCGCTCCACTTGAGCGTGCAGATGTCGCCCTCGCGCAAACCGGTCCATACAGCCATCATGAACAAGGGGCGGGTGAAGTCGTCGAGGTTGTCGTAGATGGTCCTCAATTCCTCCGGCGTAAACGCCTCGCGTGTCTCCGTATCCGACTTCGCCCTGCGGACGCTTGCAAACGGGTTATCCTGAAGTCCGGCATCCTTCGCAAGCAGAGAGAACACCTCTGCGCAGACCATTTGATATAGCTGAAGGCTTCGCGCCGATAACGCCCCTTCGGCTTTCAGCCTGGTAACGGTCCTGAAGTTCTTCCCCGCCCCTCGGCTGTAGGTGATGGACTTGTCGTAGCGACCAGTTTTCTGCAACAGGGCGATGTACTCCTGTGCGTGAGCATCCGTGACATCAATCAGGTTTTCGATCTCCGGGTGTTCTCCGTGCATGAACGCCAAAAAATCTCCCCATATCGTGCGTTTCGTGGATGCGTGCTTCTCAGACGAGACCCGAGAGCGCGGCTTCTGTTCAGCAAGCGCAAACGCTTCATCAAGCGAGATCTCTTTTCCCCCGGTCAGTACGTCCCTGAAGTTGTCGACCAACGCCTTCACCGTCTTTTGTTCGGAAGCCCGCTGGATCGTGCTCAGGATTCTTTTCTCATATGCTTCCGCCTCACGCTTGTTTTTCGCCGCTTCGCATCGTCCGGTGTACATCTTCCCATCTTTGGTAAACTGGTAGTACCAGGTCCCGCCTTGCTTTTTTTGTCTTACCATGGTTGTTATCTCCTCGGGGTTTTTGGCTGTGTTGTCCGGTTCATTACGTTTTTTAGGGCATTTTCAATCATGATATCGGGGAACGTATTTGAAAGGCTGCCGAACGATGCTATAGTAAATGATTGTCGGGGTATCATGTTCTTACGATTCCAAGCACAACGCAAAAACCATATTGGACAGCCGAAAATTTTGATACAGATCGAAACACAACGATACTATACGACACTTTCGGACGTTTTTCAAACACGAATCGTGGAAAAATCGTGGAAAATCGGCTGTTTTTGCCTGTTTTTGAATTTAAGAGCGTCTGACTGTGGCTCAGAATGTCGAGGGTTCGAATCCCTTCATCCACCCCATTTTTTTGCCTTGAATTCACCCGTTTTCACATCTCGTGGCAGCGGGTGATTTTTTGTTTCATGACGCGTTCAGGTTTTTCATGTAGATAGCGCATGCCTCGCGTTCTTTATCGCGCTTTATCCTCCAAGTGCCATTTGCCAGTTTGGCGCCGAACAGTCAGAGTTGTTCGATCTCGTCGATGGTTGACTTGTCCTTGTTGACGGCACACCCCATCACATTCTCGATGAATTCGATGAGCCTGGTTTTCAGCTGAAAAAAAAGTGAAAAATGCGTTTGCATTTCCGCGTCCGGCGTGGTATATTTCCCACAATATCATTATCGCGCACGCAGGCGATACACCTATTTTTTCTCAAACTTGAACTCAAAAACGTAATTCACACATAAAAAACCAACACGAAAGGCTATCCACATGAGCATCGACGTAACCGCAGGCCAAACCGTCAATGACGAATTCCTGTTCGAGAATCAGATGAACGTCTACGACCAAGGCACCGCGAACGGCACCCTCGTCGACAAGGACTCTTTCCTGGTCGTCTATCAAGGCGGCACGATCAACACCACCTACATCAGCAACATGGGCGAGGTCGACGTGCTGGAAAACGCCACCGCCAACGACACGCAAATCAACACCAACGGCTTTCTCTACGTGGCGCCGAACGGCGTCGCGAGCGGCACCGTTGTGGAAGCCGGCGGCCAATTCTCGCTCGACTCCGACGGCATCGCCAGCGACACCGAAATTCGCGAAGCCGGCTCGATGCACGTCTATGCGGACGGGAAGCTGGAAGGCACGACGATCGTGAAATCGGGCGGCTCCCTCACCCTCGAATGGGGCAGCGGCCACAAGGATATCGATGTCCAGGGCGGGAAAATGACCGTGACGGGCGACACGATCAAAGCGATACAGGGCTCGGTCGAGGCTTTTTCCATTACTTCCGGCGGATCGCTGACCGTCGACGGCTGCGCGCTCGCATCCTCGGGCACGATCACCGACGGCTTTGCCAAGATCCTCTACGACGGCACGCTTCAAGATGTCACGCTGAACGCCGCGACCGTCGAGGTCATGTACGGCGCTCAGCTAACCAACGCCCAGGCGAAAACCGGCACGGTCGTGAACGTCGAATCCGGCGCAGCCATCTACGATCTCACCGTCAGCGCGGGTGCGGTCCTGACCGGCATCCTGGACAACGTCCTCGATCTCAAATTTTACGGCGGCACGCTCGACCTGAACATCGCGACTATGTACCCGGGCGACGCTGTCCGCGTCGGCGCCGCTGCATTCACCTACATTTCCGCGGGCTCATACGACTGCACGCTCACGGTGGACCCCAACGGCCAGACGAACGGCACCTACAGCCTCATCGAGGGCGCAACGAGCTTCGACAAGACCGTCACCGTGCAGGACACGCTCGGCAACGTGCTCGGCACGCTCACGGTCGGCGGCGATCCCCTGACCTCCGGCAAGCACACCTACTCGCTCGGCCTCGCCACCGGCGACCTCACCGTCACCGTCCTCCCCGGGAACATCTTCACCGGCGACGTGACCGGCGAGACCAAGGATATCACCGGCGACTGGGCCGCGCTCGACGTGAACGTCAACACGGACGGCATCCTCAATGTCTACGACGGCGGCACCGCGAGCAAAACCATAGTCAATGAAAAAGGCATACTCAGCGTCTACGAAGGCGGCGTCGCATCCGACACCAACATCAACGCAGGCTATATGGAGGTCTACAACGGCGGCTCCGCGAACAGCGCCATCATCGGTCTCAAGGGTGAACTCCTTGTATCCTCGAACGGGACCGCGGAGGACATCAAGGTCCTTAACGGCGGCCGCCTCACGACCACCTCCAGCTCCTGGGTCAAGGACATCGTCGCGGACGAAGGCGCATGGCTGTCTCTCACCCTGGGGTCCAAGACCTATGCCGCGGGCAAGTATGCGGGCAGCGGCTTCGAGCTCGACGGGACCGTCACCAACTTCACGGTCCACGGCGCTTTCACCATCTATGGCGGCGGCATCGCGATCAACACCACCGCCGACAAAGACAACTACCTCTTCGTCTGCGAGGGCGGCCTTGCCAGCAACACCGACGTCAATAAGGGCGCCCGGATGCAAGTCGAGTCAGGCGGCACCGCCCAGATCGCGTATGTTTCCGGCGGCAGCCTTACCGTCTGGAATGGCGGCACGGCGGAAGTCATCAACGTCGGCGACCTCGGCAAAGTCTTCGTCTCCTCCGGCGGCGTCGCCAGCGCCATCATCGCCTATCAGTACGGCATGGTCGACGTCTCCTCCGGCGGCATCGCCAACGACGTCACCGTCAACCAGAACGGCACGGCATACATCAGCCAGGGCGCCATACTCTCCAGTGCGCTCGTCAACATGGACGGCTACCTCGCGGTCTACCAGGGCGCCGTGGCATCCGACGTCTACGTCTCCGCCGGCGGCACGCTCATAATCGACGGCACGCTCACCGGAAGGACGACGTTCGAACTCGGCGCGAACATTGACTACTTTGTCGGCGGCGCAGTCCTTGATTTCGACCTCACGCAGACCAAGCCGGGCGATCCCGCGCTCGTGAACGGCCTGTCGGTCATCGCGGACAAGGGGTGGTTCGACTACACGCTCACGGTCGACGGGACCCTGACGGCGGGCGACTACACGCTCGCCGAGAATGCAACCGGCTTCAACAGTACCATCACCGTGCAGAACAACTACGGCACGCATCTCGGCTGGATCAGTCTCAGCGGGGGGACGAAGACGATCGGCAGCAGGGACTACACGCTGACGCTGAACGGAGCCGGAACCCTCAGCCTCACGGTCGGCGCGGTCACCGGACCCGACCTGACCGGACAACTGACCAGCACGTACCATCTCGCCGCCGGCCAGGTCGCCAGCGACGTGAGCATCATGTACGGCGGCGAGCTCTACGTCGAGGATGGCGCTTACGTCAGCCAGACCATGATCAATGACCAAGGCAAGCTGACGGTCTCCTCCGGAGGTTCGGCGGACAACGTTGCCCTGTATCACTCGATGGGCACGGGCAACGAGCGCGGATTTTTCATCGAAGAAGGCGCCATCGTGACCAACACCACCATCGCAGCCGGCGGCGTACTCGATCTCAAAGACTGCGCCTCGCTGACCAGCACCACCATCAAAGAGTACGGCCGGCTCGAGCTTTGGGGAACGGCGAACGGCGTCACGGTCCAGGCAGGCGGCAAGATCTGGGGCTCCGGCGGCAAACTCACCGGGAAGATAACATTCGAAGACGGCGCAACGATCTCCGGAAGCGGAACGCTCGACTTTGACCTCACACAGACCACGCCCAGCGATACCGCGCTCGTGAACAACCTGGCGCCCGTCATGGCGGAGAACTTCACCTACACGCTCACGGTCAGCGGGATCGAGACATACGGCGACTACAAGCTCGCCGAGGGCGCGGCCGGATTCGACGAGGCCATCACCGTGATGGACACGCTCGGCAACGAGGCCGGCACGCTCACGGTCGGCGGCGAAGCGGTCACGGTCGGCAGCAACGACTACGCGCTCACGTTGACGACAGGCGGGCTTCTCGGCGTCACCGTCACCGCGGCCCCCGTGTACGACCTGACCGGCGACCTCTTCACCCCGTTCACCCTCAACGCCGGACAGTCCGGCAGCGCCGTGAACATCATGGACGGCGGCGACCTGACCGTCCTCCCGGACGCCTTCATCAAAAAGACCACCGTCAATTCCAACGGCGACCTCGCAGTCGCCGGCGGCTCGGCAAACATCGTCACCGTCAATTTCGGCGGCGATTTCTACGTCTCCAACGGCGGCATCGCCACGAAGGTCACGGAAAACGGCGGATACGTTTATTATGACGGGGGCGCGACCGTGGAGTTCCTGCCCAATTCATTCGGCGGATATGCTTACAATAATCCCATAGATTGGGCGACGCTTCACTCCGGGACCACCGGAACCGATCTCACCGCCGGAAACGGCGGCGGCATCAATGTCTATAACGGCGGCATCGCCACGAACACCACCGTCGAAACCAACGGCGTGCTCGATCTCTCGGCGGGCGGCAAGGCGGACGGGCTGACCCTCAATGGCGGCGGCACGCTCGCCATCTCCGGCGGCGCGGTCCTCACCGGAAAGATCAACGTCGCGGCTGGCGCGAACGTCGATGCCAACGACGGCGCGATCCTGGACTTCGACCTCACGAAGACCGCCGCGGGCAAGCCCGCGCTCGTGAACGACCTGTCGGTCATCCTGGGCACCGGAAAGTTCTCCTACACGCTCACGGTCGACGGGACCGAGGCGGATGGCGACTACAAGCTCGCCGAGGGCGCGACCGGCTTCGACAAGACCATCACGGTCGTGAACACGCTCGGCGCCACGCTCGGCACCATCACCGTCGCGGAAGGCAAGAAGACGATCGACGGCCGCGACTACACGCTCACGCTGGACGGCGCGGGCTCCCTCGGCATCACCATCGCCATGAAGCCCGACCTGACCGGCGACCTGACCAGCTCGTACGACCTCACCACCGGCAAGGTCGCCAGCAGCGTGGACATTCTGAGCGGCGGCATGCTCAACGTCAAGAAAGGCGGCTTCGCAGAAGTCACCACCGTCAATTCCGACGGCGAGCTCAGCATCAACAACGGCGGCTTCGCCAGCCAGACCACCGTCAATGCCTCCGGCGAATTCGGTGTTTACTACGGCGGCATCGCCAGCCAGATCACCGTTCATTCCGCAGGCAGCTTCACTGTCGGCATACACGGGTCCGCGACCGAACTCGTCGCAGAGGAAGGCGCATACCTCGATTTTAACGTCGACCCGGGCACGTATGTGCAGGGTACGTACGCGGGCAGTTCGTTCGAGATCAAGGGCGGCGCAGTGGACGGGTACACCATCCATTCCGGCATCCTCAATGTCTTGGACACTGCCCAGGCAAACAACACGATCGTCTCCTCCGGCGCCACTTTTGATGTCGACTATGATGGCAAGGCGAACAACGTCACCGTCTCGTCCGGCGGCGCTCTCGAAGTTTACAGCGGCGGCACCGCCACAGGCATCGTTGCGGAGAAAGGCGCGTACCTCACTTTCGAGGTCGCCCCGGGCAACCATGCGCAGGGCACGTACGCGGGCAGCGCGTTCGAGATCACCGACACAGTCACCGGCTATACCGTCCAATCCGGCGGCTACCTCAAAGTCTGCGACGGCGGCAAGGCGGATAATGTCACCGTCGAAAACCGCGGCTACCTCAAAGTCTACGACGGCGGCTCGGCAGACGTCGTCAACGTCAATGCCGGCGGCTATCTCTACGTCAGCGCCGGCGGCTCGGCGGACATCGTCACCGCCAATGCCGGCGGCTATCTCTACGTCAGCGCCGGCGGCAAGGCGACGCAGGTCATGGAAAACGGCGGACTCGTTAATGGTGAGACGGGCGCGACCGTCGAGTTCGTGGCCAATACGTTCACCGGGGTCACGCTGTCCCACCAAAGCGCCACGGTCCACTCCGGGACCATCGCGAACGACACCACCGTCAATGCTTTCGCGGCAGTCTACATCTTCGACGGCGGCATCGCGAACGGCGCTGCGGTCAACGAAGACGGCTACCTCAACGTCTACAGCGGCGCGATCCTGAACGGCGTCTCAGTCTCCGATTGGGGCTGGCTCAACATCGCAAAAGACGGCAAGATCACCGGAAAGGTGACGCTCGCCGCTAACGCTGACCTCGATGCCGCTGACGGCGCGATCCTGGACTTCGACCTCACGCAGACCAAGCCGAGCGCGGCCGCGCTCGTGAACAACCTGTCGTTCTTCCTGTCTTCTTCGATGACCTACACGCTCACGGTCGCCGGGACCGAGGCGGACGGCAAATACCGTCTCGCCGGAAATGCGGCCGGCTTCGACAAGACCATCACCGTGCAGGATACGTCCGGCGTCGAGCTCGGCACCATCACCGTCGCGGAAGGCACGAAGACGATCGGCGGCCAGAAATACACGCTCACGCTGAACGACGGGAAGCTCGGACTCACGGTCGGCGACGGCGGCGAAACCGGAGTCGACCTGACCGGCGACCTGAACGATTCTTTCGATCTGGACAACGGCATGGTCGGCAGCAGCGTCAACATCCTGGACGGCGGCGAACTCTACGTCAACAACGGCGGCTACACCGGGGAAAACACTGTCAATTCCAACGGCGACCTCTACGTCTCCCAGGGCGGCTCCGCGGACGTCACCACCGTCAATTACGGCGGCGATCTCTACGTCTTCAACGGCGGCACGGCGACGAAGATCACGGAAAACGGCGGTTATGTCGATGTCCGCCCCGGTGCGACCGTCGAGTTCCTGCCCAATTCGTTCGGCGGATACAGTTACGAGGGCTTGGACTGGTGCACGATCCACTCCGGCACCACCGGAACCGGCCTCACAATCAACAATGGCGCGGATCTCAAAGTCTTCAGTGGCGGTATCGCCAGCGACACCACCGTCAAAGCCATCGGCACAATCATCGTCGCCTCGGGCGGCACGGCCGGCGGCGCCACGGTCGCTGCCGCCGGCAGCGCCGCGGTCTCCGCCGGCGGGTCCGCGTCCGGGATCGTCGCGGAAGAAGGCGCAAAAGTCTTCTTCAATGTCGCCTCCGGCACGTACGCGCAGGGCACGTACGCGGGCACTCCGTTCGAGATCACTTCGACCGTCACCGGGTTCGAGATCCATTCCGCCTGCTGGCTCTATATCAGCGACGGCGGGACCGCGAACAACACCGTCGTGAAAAGCGAGGGCTGGCTCGTTGTCGAAAAGGACGGCAAGGCGGACGGCGCAAACGTCAGCTCCGACGGCAGAGTCCGGGTCGACGCCGGCGGGTCCGCGACGGGGATCGTCGCGGAAGAAGGCGCGAACTTCCAGATCGAGGTCGCTCCGGGCACCTATGTGCAGGGCTCGTACGCGGGCAGCGCGTTCCAGATCACAGACACCGTCACCGGTTTCGCCATCCATTCCGGGGCGATGTACATCCTCGCCGGCGGCAAGGCGGATGACGTCACAGCCAACCCCGGAATCACGCTCGGCGTCTCCAGCGGCGGCTCGGCGACGAAAATCACGGAAAACGGCGGTTATGTCGATGTCGGCGACGGCGCGGACGTCGACTTCACTCCCAATACGTTCACCGGGGTCAATCTGGATGGCTACGACGCCACGGTCCACTCCGGGACCACCGCGGTCGACACCACCATCTGCGACTGGGGCTTCCTCTATGTCTACAGCGGCGGCATCGCGTCCAACACCACGGTCAATACCAGCGGCTTCTTCTACGTCAGCAGCGGCGGCATCGCCAGCGGCGCCACGGTCAATACCAGCGGCTTCTTCTACGTCAGCAGCGGCGGCACCGCGATCGACGCCACAGCCAATGCAAAAGGCTACCTCAGGGTATTAGAAGGCGGCATCGCGAAAAACACAACGGTCAATGCAGACGGCATCCTCTGCGTTTACGAGGGCGGCACGGCAAACGGGGTCATGGTCGCGACCGACGGCGGAATCCAGGTCGTCGGCAAGATCACCGGAAAGATGACGTTCGCCGCCGGCACGGTAATCGATGCCTACACCGGCGCGATCCTCGACTTCGACCTTACGCAGACCACGCCGGGCGCGGACGCGCTCGTGAACGACCTGTCGTTCGCCCTGACAGCGCCGTTCTCCTACACGCTCACGGTCGACGGCACGCAGGACGCCGGCGACTACAAGCTCGCGGAGAATGCGACCGGATTCGACGAGACCATCACGGTCGTGAACACCACAGGCATGGAGATCGGCACCCTCTCGGTCGGCAGCACGGCGACGCTTCTCGACGGCAGGGAATACACGCTCACGCTGAGCGGCGGATCCCTCGGCGTCACGCTCGGCGCAGCCGTAGCCGACACCGTGAAGCCGGAAGTCGCCAACGTGAAGGCCGACAACATGGATCCGACGAACACGGACGTGACCGTGACCGCCGACTTCTTCGACAACGTGGCGCTCGCGTACCGGTTCTACAAGTTCGCCCTGGAAGATCCGTGGATGGACTACGCGGACGGCGGCGTGGTCGTGACTGAAAATACGACCGTCTACCTCCTGGCCATCGACAAGGCCGGGAACAATTCCGATGTCGTCACCTTCAATGTGAGCAACATAGACAAGGTCGCGCCGACCATCACGATCTACCCGAGCACGACGGAGCCCGATGTCACATCCGTCGGCTTCACGGCGATGTTCGAGGACGATGTGTATCTGGCCTCGCAGGAGTACAGGATCGGCGACGGCGCGTGGACCGTCTACTCCGCACCCTTCGACGTGACCGAAAACACGACCGTCTACTTCAGGGCGGTCGATACCGCCGGAAACGAAACCATCGAGAGCTACGACGTCACGAACATCAAGGGCGGCGGAACCGACACCACGCCGCCGGTCGTCTCCAACGTGAAGGCGGACATCACCGCGCCGACCAAGGGCAACGTGACCGTGACCGCGGACTTCACGGACAACGTGGCGGTGGCGTCCAA
>Ga0265301_10000796_pt1 | contig 43060 bp, 37 predicted proteins | sample AusTroGonzalo_MG_2_FD_193488 | JGI IMG/M metagenome (GOLD analysis project Ga0265301, IMG submission 193488) | Bovine rumen microbial communities from tropical cattle in Woodstock, Queensland, Australia - Gonzalo_04 | ecosystem: Host-associated > Mammals > Digestive system > Stomach > Rumen ...
GCTGACCACGAGGTCATCGAAGGCACTGTCGTTGCCATCACCCCCCGTGAGGTGGTCGTCAACATCGGCTACAAGTCGGACGGCGTCATCGCCATCACCGAGTTCCGCACCAACCCCAACCTGAAGGTGGGCGACAAGGTGGAAGTCTACGTGGAGAACCAAGAAGGCCCCAACGGCCAGCTCATCCTCTCGCACAAGAAGGCTCTGCTGCTCAAGTCGTGGGATCGCGTCAACGAGGCATACGAAAAGGGCGAAATCATCAATGGTTACGTCAAGAGCCGCACCAAGGGTGGCCTCATCGTTGAAGTATTCGGTATCGAAGCCTTCCTGCCCGGTTCGCAAATCGACGTCAAGCCCATCCGTGACTATGACGTATTTGTTGACAGCGTGATGGAGTTCAAGGTCGTGAAGATCAACCAGGAGTTCAAGAACGTGGTCGTGTCGCACAAAGCCCTCATTGAGGACGAGCTCGAAGCCCAGAAGGCCGAGATCATCAGCAAGCTCGAGAAGGGTCAAGTGCTCGAAGGCGTGGTCAAGAACATCACCAGCTATGGCGTGTTCATCGACCTCGGTGGCGTCGACGGTCTCATCCATATCACCGACCTCAGCTGGGGCCGCATCAGCCATCCCGAAGAGGTGGTCACTCTGGACGAGAAGATCAAGGTCGTCATCCTCGACTTCGACGACAACAAGAAGCGTATCGCCCTCGGTCTCAAGCAACTCACTCCTCATCCGTGGGATGCCCTCGATGCAAACCTGCAAGTGGGCGACACCGTCAAGGGTAAGGTCGTCGTTGTGGCCGACTACGGCGCATTTGTTGAAATCGCTCCCGGCGTTGAAGGTCTCATCCACGTCTCTGAGATGTCGTGGTCGCAGCACCTCCGCAGCGCTCAGGACTTCCTGAAGGTGGGCGACGAGGTGGAGGCCAAGATCCTCACCCTCGACCGCGAGGAACGCAAGATGAGCCTCGGCATGAAGCAGCTGATGCCCGACCCGTGGGCCAGCATCGCCGAGCGTTATCCTGTCGGCTCGAAGCACACCGCCACCGTGCGCAACTTCACCAACTTCGGCATCTTCGTCGAGCTTGAGGAAGGCGTTGACGGCCTCATCCACATCAGCGACCTCAGCTGGAGCAAGAAGATCAAGCACCCGGCAGAGTTCACGAAGGTGGGCGAGACCATCGAAGTCGTCGTCCTCGACGTCGACCAAGAGAACCGTCGTCTCAGCCTCGGCCACAAGCAACTCGAGGAGAATCCTTGGGATGTGTTTGAGACCGTGTTTACCGTCGGCTCCATGCAGCAAGGCACCGTCATCAGCGCCACCGACAAGGGTGCTGTGGTTTCGCTGCCCTACGGCGTTGAAGGCTTCTGCCCCAGCCGCTACATGAAGAAGGAAGACGGCACCGCCGCCAAGGTGGACGATGTCCTCGATTTCAAGGTCCTTGAGTTCAACAAGGAAAACAAGAAGATCATCCTCGCCCTTCCTAAAGTGGAAGTGGAGAAGGAAGCTCCCGTCAAGTCAAACGAGGAGAGCGAAGCCGAGAAGGCTGCCAAGCAAACCAAGCGTACTGTGAAGCAAATCAATGACAACATTGAGCATAGCACCCTCGGTGACCTTGAAGTTCTCGCTGGCCTGAAGGAGAACCTTGAAAAGCAGGAAAAAGCTGCCAAGGACGAGCCTAAAGCAGAGTAATGTTTTCTCATAATTGTTTTTGGGACCGCCTTCCTAAAAAGAGGGCGGTCTTTTTCAATCAAACGACCTAAGAATCATGGCACAGAAGCTCAACAGAATCAGTTTCGCATTGAGGGAAGAGGACACCTTCATTCCTCTCATCGCGCTGTTGAAAGCCACCGGCGTGGTGGACACAGGTAGTGAGGCACAAGAGGTGGTCACGGCGGGTATGGTGCTTCGCAACGGCGAGGTGGAGACCCGCAAGCGAGCGAAGATTACTTCTGGTGAAGTGATTGTCTTCCAAAACTATGAGATTCTCGTGGAAGGATGGGATTAATTGAATCAATCAAGATTGTAAAGTATACCCACAAAAAATACTTTTCGGGCAGTTTTAACGAAAAACTTGCGGGTAATAAATTTATTACTTATTTTTGCCGTCAAATCTAACGATTATGCCAACCATATTCACGCTTTTCGGTTATAGGTTTTTGTTCTATTCCAATGACCATACGCCCATTCATGTACACGTAATAAAAGGGAATGCAAAGGCCAAGTTTAATCTATTTCCTGTAGAACTGATAGATAATCATGGCTTTAAGCCAACGGAAATAAAGATGATAGAATCTATCATCGAAGAGAATGTGGAAACTATCGCACAACATTGGAACATGTTTTTCAACAACAATAAATGAGGAGGGAAAATGATGAAAATAGAAAAGATTTGGCTGACGGAAAGTGCCGTTTGGATTCGGACGGAAGATGGCAGGGAGGCTTGCGAGTTGTTTGCAGATTATCCGAGACTAAAGGATGCTGCCGTGGAACAATTGGTTAATTATGATTATGACGATTTTGGCATCCATTGGGAAGACTTGGATGAGGATTTGAGTTTTGAAGGATTCTTTGACAAACAGGAACCGACCCCATTATATAAACTTTTCATGTCTCATCCCGAATTGAATGTCTCCGCCTTGGCTCGTCGAATGGGCTTTTCGCAAAGCCTAATGGCGCAATACATCAGTGGAAAGAAAAAAGCCAGCAAAGCCCGCACGGAATTGATTCTCGATACGATTCATGAAGTAGGGCGGGAGTTGGTGGCGGTGTAAAAATAGAAAAATCGCCCGCTGGAAAATTTCTGGCGGGCGAATTTGGTATTCTCAAACAACAATAGACGATATTATTCTATGGTCTTTTGTTGTCCTTTCTTCAAGTCATAGAAATGCTGCCGGAACTCAAATGGATCTTTTACGAACGTAATACGAACATTTGAGGCACCAACTCCTCGAGGGATTAGTGTTCCGAATCCCATGAGCCTTCCTAGTATTCCTTGACGAACTTCAATGGACTCCACTTGTTCATTATGTAGTTCAAAAGCTCTTCTACGAATCAATCCAACTTTAGAAATTACACGTAAATTGGTAATAGCAAACTCATCGTATTTGCACACCCACTTTCTAGGAAAGTATGAAATGATTGTTAATAACACGCAAATTATGAAGAGAGGTCCAAAATCATTGTCCCAATCATTAGATAGGAATAATATCGGAGTCTCTTTTAATTCATGTAACTGCTCTTGAAGATCTTGTAACCATTCTTGACTTAAGCTTTCTTCATTAAGCATTTTTTCAACATTATATATATTCCACCTTCTATAATAAGCTGCATCATCAATATGAATAATCAAGGCTATAATGGTGATTATTACTAGCATAATTGTCAACCACCATTTTTTCATCCAATGCCACTTGGCAGTTGCGATAATCTGTTCGTTTGGCAGAAGGTTGTCTTTTACGAAGTTGATGTTGCTCATGGTGTAAATGTTTTTGGAACTTATTCTTCTTCAAATTCTTCGATGATTTCGAAATCTTCGATTGCAAACTCATCTTCTGTTGTATCATAGACTTCTACATTTCCTTCTGCTATGTTTTTGTATACCACCACTTTGTAGGAACGTCCGTTGTCATAGTCGAACTCCTGTTCTGTTGGGTTTTCGCTGTTTCTTATTGTGTCGGATTCATAGTTTGGTATGGGCATCTCGTCAACCTCCAATACTACTTCTTCATTTGTTATTTCACAAGTGAATTTGATTGTCAGCCCTGATGCATTTACATTGAAACTTTTCATTTTTTCTTTGTTTAGGTTAGATTTTAGCGTTTGAAATATTTTACACTCCAAAAGTACGCACATACCTTCAAACTAAATTCACGAAAATCGTCGAAACAAACCCCATTTTCGTGGAAATTTTCCATGCTCATAAAACGGTTGTTGCAGTTAGCAAATTGGCCAACTGAACCACTATTTCGGGAGACAAGTTGTCAAGATGGAGTGTAAGTGATGAGGTTTGCGGAACCAAGCCATAATGTTGCTCAACATCGGACAGGAAGTTGTGTTTCAGTACCAAAGAAATCCTTGCCAATTGGATGGCATCAATGCTTTGGCGTTCGAAGATGCTATAAATAGTGCTCCGCTCAAGATGGATCTGCCGCGCAAACTCCGATATGGTCATACCGCTCTCGTCGAAGACGGCTTTGATGAGTTGTCCGATATGGAGATTGTTTTGCGTTGCCATGTTGTAATGTCTCTTGGAATGATGACATGAAAAAAAGCGTGGAAGTTTCCTTGCTAGATGCTCGGGTTACCACGCCCACCAGTCTCACAAGTTTTCCACGCCAAAACATGGCGTTTCAAAAACTCATTCTTGACTGGTGTTCCCGAAGGAACGAAGTGGTAATTGAGCATCAAGAATTAGCTTCAAATCGCTAATTGTACTATGTCAATGTATTGTTTTGCTTACATGATATGGGGTTTTGTTGGCTGCAAAGATATAAAACTTTGTCGAAATCCAAGAAATAATTTACAAATATTTGTCGAAATCCAAGAAATAATTTACCAAATTTTTATCGAAATATATGTAAAAAAGTAGAGACGGTGTGCACACCGTCTCTACAATTTCTGCCTGTTCTGCGTGAATCAGATTATTCAGCGGAGAACTTGCATACCAGGTTTCTGTCGCCGTAGGCGTCGTCGATGCGGGTGACGTGCGGGAAGTACTTGTCCTGGACGTCGCTCTTCATCGGGAAGCCAGCCTCTTCGCGGGTGAAGGGGAAGTTCCACTCGTTGGCCATCAGCATCTCGGCGGTATAAGGAGCGTGCGAGATGATGTTGTTGCCCTTCTCGGCCTTGCCGTCCTCGATGTCCTTAATCTCCTTGCGGATTTGGATCATGGCTTCGACGAAACGGTCGAGCTCGGCGATAGGCTCGCTCTCGGTGGGTTCCACCATCAGGGTCTCGTGGACAGGGAAGGCCACGGTAGGAGCGTGGAAGCCGAAGTCCATCAGACGCTTGGCGATGTCGATGGCAGCCACACCAACGGTCTTATTGATGCCGTTGATATCGAGAATCATCTCGTGGGCCACGTGACCATGGTTGCCGGTATACAGAATCGGGTAGTAGTCTTTCAAACGTTCCTTTAGGTAGTTGGCGTTCATGATAGCACCCATAGTGGCTTTCTTCAAGCCTTCACCACCCAGCATCTTGATGTAGCAGTAGGTGATGGTGAGAATCTGTGCGCTACCGAACGGAGCAGCTGAAACGGCACCTTCCTGCTTGTCGCCACCGCAGTGGAACAGGACATGTGAAGGCAGATAAGGCTTCAGGTGCTCGGCCACGCCGATAGGACCAACGCCAGGACCGCCACCGCCGTGCGGGATGGCAAAGGTCTTGTGGAGGTTGAGGTGGCAGACGTCGGCTCCGATGTATCCGGGGCTGGTCAAACCGACCTGGGCGTTCATGTTGGCGCCGTCCATGTAGACTTGACCACCGTTGTCGTGGACAATCTTCACGAGGGTGCGGATGCCGTCCTCGTAGATACCGTGCGTGGAAGGATAGGTGACCATGAAGGCAGCCAGGTTGTCCTTGTATTGCTCGGCTTTGGCCTTAGCGTCGTCGAGGTTGATGTTGCCGTGCTCGTCGCAGGCCACCACCACCACTTGCATGCCCGCCATAGCTGCTGAAGCGGGGTTGGTGCCGTGGGCCGAAGCAGGAATCAGGCAGATGTTGCGGTGACCCTGACCGTTGGCCTCTTGGTAACGACGGATGGTGAGCAGACCGGCATATTCGCCGCTAGCACCCGAGTTGGGCATAAAGCTCATGCCCTTGAAGCCCGTGATTTCGCAGAGGTCTTTCTCCATCTCGTTGATGAGTTCGAGATAGCCTTCCACTTGGTCGGCGGGGACGAATGGGTGGATGTTGCCAAACTCAGGCCAGCTGAGGGCGTACATTGAGGTGGCGGGGTTCAGCTTCATGGTGCAGCTTCCGAGCGGAATCATGCAGCGGTTGAGGCTGAGGTCGCGGTTCTCGAGCTTCTTCATGTAACGCATCATGTCAGTCTCGCTGCGATACTTGAAGAACATCGGGGCCTGCATGAACTTGGAGGTACGTTGCATCTCAGTCGGGATGCCGCTGAACAGCTTGCACTTGCCGTCGCAAACAAGTTCTTCATGCTGCTTGCCGAGGGCTTCGGCAACGACTTGGCCAATCTCGTTGATGTCTTCGCGAGCGGTGGTCTCGTCGAGGCTGATGCCAAAGTGCTGCTTGTCGATGATGCGGAAGTTCATGCCGTGTTTCTCGGCAGCTTCTTTCACCTTGCAGGTGCAGGCGCCTTCGGGCAGTTCGAACAGCAGTGTGTCGAAGAAATGCTTGTTGAGTTGCTTCACACCCAGCTTGTCCAACTCAGAGGTCAGCTTGCCGGCGAGGCAGTTGATATGGTGGGCAATCTCAATCAATCCCTCCGGGCCATGATAGAGGGCGTAGAAGCCCGACATGATGGCCAACAGGGCTTGAGCCGTGCAGATGTTCGATGTGGCTTTCTCGCGCTTGATGTGCTGCTCACGGGTCTGCAGTGCCAGACGGTAGGCAGGGTTGCCGAGGGCGTCGACGCTGATGCCGATGATACGGCCAGGCATCTCACGCTTGTAAGCCTCGGTGGTGGCGAAGTAACCGGCATGAGGACCGCCGAATCCCATCGGCAGACCGAAACGCTGGTTGGAACCCAACACCACGTCGGCACCCCATTCGCCGGGAGGCGTGATGAGGGTGAGACTCAGCAGGTCAGCTGCAACGGCCACCTGCATGCCTTTGGCTTTCCATTCGGCAACCTTGGCGCGGTTGTCGACAATCTCACCAAACTGGTTGGGGCATTGGAGCAGGATGCCGAAGTATTCTTCACTGCAATCGAACTTGTTGACGTCGTCCACCACGACCTCGATGCCCTGGAAGTGGGCGCGGGTCTTGATGACCTCGATGCTCTGCGGGAACACATCGTTGGCGACGAAGAACTTCTTCACGCCAGCCTTCACCTGGGCGCGGCTGCGGGCATGCCAGAACATCAGCATGGCTTCAGCGGCGGCTGTACCTTCGTCCAGCAGAGAAGCGTTGGCCAAAGGCATAGCGGTGAGATCGCTGATAACGGTCTGGAAGTTCAGCAGGGCTTCGAGACGGCCTTGCGAAATCTCAGCCTGGTAAGGAGTGTAAGAGGTGTACCAGCCCGGGTTCTCAAGGATGTTGCGCATGATGACGCCAGGGGTGATGGTGTTGTAGTAGCCCAAGCCGATGTAGGTGCGGAACTGCTTGTTCTTTGCACCCAGAGCCTTGAGGTGGCTGATGACTTCGTATTCGCTCATGCCCTCGCCGATGTTGAGCGGTTTCGGCAGACGGATTTCGGGAGCGATGATTTCGTCGACAAGTTGTTCTTGCGAGGCAACGCCGATGACCTTGAGCATCTTTTCAGCGTCGGATGCGGTGGGGCCGTTGTGGCGTTTGATGAAGTTGTTTCTGATCATTTTGATGTTTTTTGATGATACTATTTATGGTATTTATTTGTATTCTTGCAGTTTGGCTTTCAACTCGTCGATGGTACGGACGGCTTTAATCTCGTTGGCAGGGACACGTTGGAGATTAGCGCTCCATGAGTTGAACTTGACGCCATCGTACAGAATGGTCGTGGTCAGATAGGCATACTCCTTGCATTTCACTTGATCTTTGTAAGTGCGATAGAGTCTGCCGTAGACCGGCATTATCTTTTCCTTCTGATGAATCAAATTCCAAAACTCTTTCTTGAATTGGGTTCTTAGTTCGGCCTCCGACAGCTGGGGTGCTGCGGCTGCCTCTTCTTTGACAGGAGCCTGCACAACCTTTTCCTTAGCTTCTTGCTTGGCTTCTTCCTTTACCTCCTCTTGAGGTACTGTTACGGGTGTGCTTTCCTCCACCTTTTGTTCCACGGGTGCTTCCTCCTTCACGGTTTCGTAGGCAACCACATTGGTGGCGGGCTCTTCAGGAACCTGGGTAGCCGCTTGCTCCTCGGTGGGTGTCACCTCAGTTGGAATATCAATTTGGGTTTTTGGCTTTCTGAATATCGTCATAATCACAGCCACCAAGACGCAGATAGCTACTACGATGGCTATAATGTATCTCATGAAATTAGGCTTGATGGTATCCATGAAGCTCAGTTCCTTGTATTGGGCTACAATCTTACCATCATAGAACTTGTCGGTGCCGTCGTATGGCTCGAGTTTGAATTCCGTAAACTCGTATCCATCAGGAGGAATGATATACGAAGTCACGTCACGCCCGTCCTCAAACTGTGAATAAGGACAAATTTCGCTTTTTTCCCCGATTCCAGGGTCGACAAGAAAAATACGTTGTTTATAATCTGCCATAATATCTAGTTTTTTGAGGTGTTATTTGTTCTCGTTTAATGAATCACGTGTCGTAGTCCCGCTACAGAGTTGATGTTTTGCAACTGGCTCTCAGGTATATTCTTGAGTTTCGCGTACCATTCCTTGAAAGCCTTAGTGTTTTCAAGGATGACGAAGCGCAGGTAGTCGTATTCATCGCCCTTTACCTTGCCCTTGTTGTTGACATAAAGGTTATGGTAGGAGTCCATCTTAGGTTCACGCTTGTGAATCAGCGACCAGAATTCCTCCTTAAACTGGGCGTTGGGGTCGTTGGCAGCAACTTGAGGCGTCTCTGTCTCAGGCTTGGTCTGTTCCTGAACTGTGGGTTGTGCCGGTTGCTGTACCACTTCAGGCTTGGTTTCGGGCTTGGGAGCTGCAGGTGTCTCAGGCTTTGTTTCAGGTTGAGCAACTACAGGAGTCTCTTGTGTCTTGACAGGCTCTTGTTTTGCAACAGGTTCCTGGACTTTCTCGGGCTCCGTCTTTGACGGGGTCTCGGTCTTTGGCTTAGCGGTATCGGCGGCAGCGATGACAGGTCGGGGTGGTCTGTAGGACGGTCGTGATGGTGTCGGTTCACGGAAAATGCTGACGGCCAACAGGACAACCACGGAGATAACGGTGGTGATGGAAACCGGTATCAGGGCTTTCCAAAGGTTTGAAGTCAGTCGGTCATGCACGGAGGCTTTTTCATATTGTGCAACCAGTTTTCCGTCATAGATTTGGTTGTTGGGAAGCGGTTCGAAGCGGAAACCCGTAAAGGCATAACCCTTGGGAGGGATGATGAATTCGCGCACATCGTGCCCGTCTTCGTAGAACGAATAGGGGCATCCTTCCATTTTTGTTCCTTTTCCGGGGTCGATACTATAGTGTTTTTCGTAAGAATCCATAGTTTAGTAGATAGTAAAATCAGTTGAATCTCAATTCAACACTTTGTTCATCGTGATAAAATCAGGGTAGGCGAGTTGTTGCCCGTTAATGCTGATATAGGGTTTGACTTTCAGGCCTACATTGACCGGATCGCTTGTGGCGCCGGCCAGTTTGAAAGCCAGGTTGACGATAGCGTCAGCAGACTCGCCACTGAACAGTTGGAAGAGGTCGGTGGTGACGGGTATCGAGACGACGCAGCTTGAGCTGGCAGGTACACTGATGGCTTTGTTCATCGTGGTGCTGACCACCTCCTTGCCGTTCAGGGTCAAGACATAGTCCATTTTCGACATCGAAGCGGCAATGGTATTGGGGTTGTTGACGTCAAGGTTGACATTGAAAGACACGGGGAGCTGTTTCCTCAAAATAGCAGTGGTCAACGTGGCCAGCTGGGTGATGTTGAGGTCGCTCTTCGTCATGCCCTTGTCCAATTGGATGCCAAGCATCTGGATATGGTCGACACTCTCGAAATTGAACTTGCAGTTGACAAAAGCGGCGGTTTGGAGTGCCTGATTCAGGAGATCGCACGATGTGAGGCCCAAGGTGACCAAAATAACAAGGATGACTTTCTTCAGTTTAGACATGACTGTCAAAATTTGATTTTCAAATAATTATGTACTCAAAAGGCGGATAAAAGGTTATCGCATCCTTCTATACGCTTCAAGGTTGCAATAATACAAAAAAAGTCGGACATGTAGCCCGACTTCTTAAAGATTTTTTTTCGTCATTCTTCTCCTCTACGTGAAGCGCGTTTGCGCTCCAGTTCATCGAGGATAATCTTGCGCAGACGCAGGCTCTTTGGCGTGACTTCAAGGTACTCGTCGTCGCGGATGTATTCCATGTATTCCTCCAACGAGAAACGTACAGGCGGGATGAGGCGGATAGCTTCGTCGCTACCCGAGGCACGCACGTTGGTGAGGTGCTTGGTCTTGCATACGTTGATGACGATGTCGTTGCTACGGGTGTTTTCGCCAATGACCTCGCCGGCATAGACGTCTTCATTCGGGTTGACGAAGAAGATGCCGCGATCCTGCAGTTTCCAGATGGCGTAGGGGATGGCTTGTCCTGTTTCCATTGAAATCAAGGCACCGGTGTTGCGTTGAGGCATTTCACCCTTCCAAGGCTCGTAGCCCTTGAAGCGGTGCGAGACGATGGCCTCACCTTCGGTGACGGTCAACAGTGTGTTTCTCAATCCAATAAGTCCTCTGGCAGGGATGTCGAAATCGAGGCACATGCGGTCGCCCTTGGGCTCCATCTGGGTCATCTCACCCTTGCGGGCACTGACCTGCTCGATGACACGGCCCGAGAAATCTTCCGGCACGAGGACGGTCAAGGCTTCAATTGGCTCGCATTTCACGTCATCGATGTATTTCACGATGACCTTGGGTTGACCAAGTTGGAACTCGTAACCCTCGCGGCGCATGGTCTCCACAAGGATGCTGAGATGCAGGATGCCACGTCCGTAGACCATCAGCGAGTCGGGCGAGTCGATGTCTTCCACCTTCAGGGCGAGGTTCTTCTCGGTCTCTTTGTAGAGGCGTTCGCGAAGATGACGTGAGGTGACGTATTTGCCTTCCTTTCCGAAGAAGGGCGAGTTGTTGATAGTAAACAGCATACTCATCGTAGGCTCGTCCACATGGATGGGCGGCAGCGGCTCGGGGTTCTCGTAGTCGGCCACGGTGTCGCCAATCTCGAAGTCGTCGATGCCCATCAGGGCGATGATGTCGCCAGCCTCGACGGGCTTCTTGGTACGTTCCTTACCAAGTCCCTCAAAGGTGTAGAGCTCCTTGATGGTGGAGCGGGTGACCGAGCCATCGCGTTTCACCAACGAGACGTTTTGTCCGGCCTGCAAGGTGCCGCGTTTCAGACGACCCACGGCGATACGGCCCACGTAGGAGCTGTAATCCAAGGAGGTAATCAGCAGCTGAGGTGTACCTTCCTCGAATTTCGCAGGCGGGATGGTGTCGATGATGACATCCAACAGATAGGACACGTTGTCGGTGACGTTCTCCCAGTGGTCGGACATCCAGCCCTGCTTCGACGAACCGTAAACGGTGGGGAAGTCCAGCTGATCCTCAGTGGCTCCAAGGTTGAACATCAGGTCGAAGACAGCCTCCTGCACCTCGTCGGGACGGCAGTTGGGCTTGTCCACTTTGTTGATGACCACGATGGGCTTCAGACCCAGTTCGATAGCCTTTTGCAGAACGAAACGAGTCTGCGGCATGGGACCTTCAAAAGCGTCGACCAAAAGCAACACGCCGTCGGCCATGTTCAAGACGCGCTCCACCTCGCCACCGAAGTCGGCGTGTCCAGGAGTATCGATAATGTTGATTTTCACATCCTTGTAGCGAACAGACACATTCTTCGAAAGGATGGTGATGCCGCGTTCGCGTTCCAAATCGTTGTTGTCAAGAATGAGTTGGCCAGGAGCCTCGTCCGATTCCTTGAACAGCTGGGATTGGTAGAGGATACGGTCCACGAGGGTAGTCTTACCATGGTCAACGTGGGCGATAATTGCTATATTTCTGATATTCTGCATCTTAGTAGAATTTTTCTTGAAAATGAAGCTGCAAAAATAAGAAAAAAGCGGCGAAGGTTGGATTATTTCATCCAGAAAAACTCATCTTTGGCGACGATAGGCTTAAAATATTCATCAATAATTCCCTCATCGACAAGCGCTTTGGGAGTGCCTTGGCGCAAAGGCTGATGGGGCGCAACAACCCACATCACGTCCGCATGGCGCAGCAAGAGGTCCAGGTCGTGTGAACTGAAGAGGATGGTCTTCTTTTTCTCGCTCGACAGTTTGTGCAGAATGTTGACCAACTCTATCTTGCTGGGATAGTCGAGGAAGGCGGCTGGCTCGTCCATAAAGATGAGCGGCGTGTCCTGTACCAATGCCTTTGCTATCATCACTTTTTGCTGTTCGCCGTCGCTGAGGGACACAAAATTACGGTCAACCAAGTGACTGATACCCACTGTTTCCAGACTGTCGCGAATGATTTTCTCGTCATTGGCACTCATACGTGCCAAAAGGCCGAGATGGGGATAACGTCCTGCCGCCACGATGTCGAACACCTTCAGGAAAAGGTCGTCAGGCTTCTCGGTCAGCACAAGGCTGAAAAGCGAGCTGCGTTCGGTGGGGGAGTAGTCCTGCAGTTTCTTTCCAAAGAGGCTCACCTCGCCGCCAACGGGCTTGATGCTGGCCGAGAGCGTCTTGAACAGGGTCGTCTTGCCTGAGCCATTAGGACCGGCCAAAGCTACAATGTCGCCTTCCTTGAGACTGACATTGACCTCAGGAATCAACGGCTGGCCTTTGTAGCCGATAAGCAGGTTTATTGTACGCAACACTTCGTTCATTTCAGCACTTTTTGACGATGAAAGATGACCCACAGCACGATGGGTGCGCCGATGAGGGCCGTGACTGAGTTGATGGGCAAGTTGCCTTCAAACGAGGGAAGACGGGCAATGAGGTTGCAGAACAATGCCAAATCCATACCGATGAAGGCAGTGGCGGGAATGAGCAGCTTGTGATTACTGCTTTTGAATAAGAACCGTGCAATATGCGGTACCGCCAAACCCAAGAAAGCGATGGGGCCGCAAAAAGCTGTGATCAGCGCTGTGAGAAATCCGGAAGCCAGGATGATCAGCATACTGCTGCGACGGATATTGACGCCGAGATTCTCAGCATAACGCTCGCCCAGCAGCAAGAGGTTCAGCGTCTTGAAAAGCAGGAACGCTCCGACAACACCTATTAATATAGTAACGGCGAAGAAAGGCAATTGCGATTTGCTGACGTTGGAGAAGCTGCCCATGCCCCAGATGACGAAAGAGTGGAGCCCTTCCTTTTGGCTGAAGAACTTCAGAATGTCAGTAACTGAGCCCGCAATATAGGCAATCATGATGCCCACCAACACTAGGCTGACCATGCTTCTGAGCCTTGAACTCAGGGCGAGAATGAGCAGCAACACCGCAAAGGCGCCAGCAAAAGCCGCAATGGTGACACCAAATGTGGACCACAGCGACAAGGTGCTGAACGACAGTCCCGTGGCTGTGCCCAACAAAACCACCAAGGCAACGCCTAGGCTTGACCCGCTGCTGATGCCCAACAGGGAAGGGTCGGCGAGGGGATTGCGGAAAAGGGTCTGCATCAGCAGTCCCGAGACCGAGAGGCCGATGCCAGCCAGCAAAGCTGTGACGGCCTGGGGTAGACGGTATTCCATGACGATGGCGTGGTAGGTCGAGCCTCCGCCACCGACGACAGCTGCCCAAATCTCCCTTATCGGGATGGACACCGAGCCGAAGCAGAGGTTCATCACGAAAAGCAGCAGGCCTACAGCTACAATTCCGATTGAAATGAGCAGGACAGGGGCCTTGCGGCGAAGTGTTATGTCAGCGTTGTTTGGAGCCATGGATATAAAGAATACCGCGAGGCAAAATTAGAGAAAAAACGTTGACGAATGGTAAAGATAAATAAAAAGAGGGTGATCTTTTTGTGTCACCCTCTTTTCAAGTTCGGCGGTACCAAACTATTAGTTTGCTTGTACCAAACTGGCAGTTCGCTACAAGCAAACAGGCAGTTTGGCCTAATCCTTAAAACTTCACTGTCAAATTGCCCATTACGGTGAATCCCGCCATGGGAATGAAGCCGATTTGGTAGTAACGGTTGTCGTTGGGGTGGCCATAGCTCTCGCATATGGCGGAGTAGACCCAGCCACTGGCAGCATAGCGTTTGTTGAAGATATTGTTGAAATTGACCTTGAAAGCAGCCTCTTTCACCACAGCTTTGGGCTTCAGGGTGTAGCCGAGACTCACGTTAGAGGTGCTGAAAGCCGGCAGCGAGCGGTCGAGGTTCTCGGTGTTGTCGAGATACATGCGCGAGACGTAGTTGCTGTGCCAAACGGCCTCAAAACCCTTGTGGTGGAAGGTGACAAAGCCATTGAGGATGGTGGAAGGCGAGAAGGCCAAAGTCGAATTGTCGTAATGGATGGTGGTGGTGCCATTATCCCAGTCTTCAACCACCTCGTCGAAGTCCAGAATCTTGTTGCGGCTCAAGGCAGCATTGGCTTCGAGGGTCAGCCAATGGGTGGCATTCACGCCAGCTTGCAGCTCGACACCCATACGATATGAGTCCTTGATGTTGGTGGTGAGGGCTTCGCCGATATCGCTGACGGCACCCGTCTGCACAAACTGGTCGGTATAGTCCATATAATAGAAATTGGCACCTGCTTGCCAGATTTTGCCGTTATAGTTGTAGCCCAGCTCATAATCGAGCACCTGCTCGGGTCTTGGGAATGGGTAGGAGCCGTTGTCGGTATAGTTGTTGCGCTCCGGTTCGCGGTGACTCATGGCTACTGAGGCGTAGGCATGATGGTTTTTCAGATTCCACGAGATGCCGCCTTTGGGATTGAAGAAGGGATAGGTCTCATAGATATTGAGCGGTTGATTGTAGTACTGGCTGTCTTCTTCATAGAATTTATCATTGATACCGGTGGTTTTATAGGCTACATAACGGAACTGCAAGTCGCCAAACACGCTCCATTGCTCGGTGATGTCGAAAGCCGCTTTGACAAAAGCACTACCATCCAATTTGTTGGCATAGGAGTCGTAATATTTGTAGTCGCCGTTATACAGGTATTTTGCGGCAACGTCTTGGTTGGCGATATAGCTGAGGTATCCGAAATGGTCCCCAATGAAATCCTGTAAAGAGATACCACCGATGACATCCCATCTCTCGTTCTTATATTTGGCGTTCCAAACCAGACCGAAGGTGTGTTGGGTGAGACCTTTTTTGCGTACGAAATCCGACCTCTTCACAATGCTTCCATCGGGATAGGTGTAGGTCAACCCGAATTTCGAGAGCTTGTTATTGTAACGGAATTCTTCATAATAGCCGTAGCCGTAGGTGTAATGCAAGGTGGCCGAAGTGTTCCAATGCTCGTTGATTTCCCAAACGGCGGAGAGGAGGCTGTGGTTTTGCCAGAAGTTGTCGGTGGTGCGATCCCAAAGGCTGCCGTCGTTGAGTTGGTAACGTTCCGTGACATAGTTGCCATTTTCGTCTTTCATGAAGTTACCGTCTTCGTCGTAAACGAGCCGCTCATAGAGCGAGTTAAAGCATCCGAGGCCGACGTTGTACATATCCTCGTAGGTCTTGATGCCGGTATGCATGCCGTATGTGCCATCCATAAGGCTGAGGTCGTTGTCACCAGCCGTCACGCCGTTCCAGGCTTGGCCCGTGTTCTCGAAGTTGCCGATGTTCTTGTAGCGTAGCTGGAAGTTCTTATTAATATAGGTAACGCCGCCGTAATAGCTGCCGCTGCGTCCTTGGGTACCCTGAATGAAACCGTCGGTACCAGTCAGGTTATAGGCGCCGTCGAATACAACATGATTCCACAACAGGCCCGTCGAGCCTTTCACACCGAAGTTGAGTGTATTGAATGATCCGTAGGAGCCTGAGATTTCGGCACCCGACACCAATGAGGGGACTGCCGTGGTGAGGGCCACTGTGCCACCAAAGGCTCCATCGCCATTAGAGGAGGTACCTACGCCACGTTGGATTTGCACGGAGCTCAGCAGCGCGCCATAGCTGTTCATATTGGCCCAAAACACACATTGGTCTTCAGGCGAGTTGAGCGACACTCCATCCAGGGTGACATTGATGCGCGAGTCGCCGGCGCCGCGGATGCGCATATAGCTTGTTCCCGTTCCGACACCGTTTTCGCTCCAGGCGATGATACCTGGTGATTTGGCGAACAGGAAAGGTAACTCCTGACCCGTTTTTGAAAAATCATTCAGTTCCGCCTTTTTGATGTTGGTGACGGCAAAAGGAGCGTTCTTCTGCACGCGCACGCCGCTGACTACCACTTCGTTTAATTGGTGTATTTTAAGGGAATCATGAGGGGTGCGAATCATTGGAATTCCAACTTCAGTAGGAAGACCGCTATTCGGATTGATCTCCATTGTGAAATTTACTGTCGTATTGTCTTTTACCACAATGGTTTTGGTTTGTGTTATGCATGTGGCACCACACGATGCTGTAATGGTGTAATGTCCTGGTTTCACATCCTTTATGGAATATAATCCGTCAAAATCGGCTCTGGTAGTTATCCCAGAAGGCTCGAGCTTGATGTCCACAAAGGGAAAAGGAACGTTGTCGGTGTCGAATACCGTACCAGAAATGGTAAACTGGGCATGAAGGTTTGTCGCCATTAGTGTGGCGAGCATGAGGATTAAGGTTTGTTTTTTGAGCATAACTCGTTGATTTAATGATTAATAATTCAATAAATCAATAGAGGAATGATGAGGAACTCGAATTCCCTGTATCGGCATTATCCGTATCAGGTGCAGAGGGTTTGATCTCAGCCTGTCTTTCATCCTATTTACATAGGAAAGGCACCCCTATTGGTATCAGCTGCAAAAATAGGACTTTTTTCGATACACTTATCAAAAACCAAGAAAATAGCACAGATAACCTGCAACAGCAGCGACCAATATGTTGACTAACTTGGCTTTGAGGAAACTCCGTTTGCTTTCAGCCAACAAGGGCAAAGAGGCGTGTCCGTCCTGCGAGATACTGCTGGCGAGCAGTACTGAGAATGGCACTGTCCCTGTGGCAAACAGTGTGACGAACAAAAGGTGCGGCCCCGACTCGGGGATAATGCCAATCAGAACGGCTAACAAAATCATCCACAAGATATTGTCGCTAATCCACGACTCGATATTGAAATAGTGCAACCCCACTTGGATAACGAATAGGGCACCAAAGGTCCAAAGGAAGATGCTTAGGAAATGCTTGCGAATGATATGCTCCCACACGTGTTCCTTGATGATATGCTCAGGGGCAGAGGCGATGAACCATACGACGAAGAGGCTGGCGATGGCAAAAATGAGGTTCATCCAGTATTCGTCGAAGATATTCAGCTGGGTGTGGACGGTTTCGGCCGCTTCATGCTCATGTTCGTGTTCCAGCATACCGAAAGCCAAAGCTACAATAAACAGGATGACCCCCAACAACAGGGCGATGCGCTCGGCACTTGCATGTTTCAAGTTGTGCAACGAAGCCTTTGCAGGCTGATGATGTTCGCTGTGATGGTCTTCCTCATGGATTTGGTAACCTTCCTCACAGCCTTCATGGTGATGATGGGGATGGGGCTTTGAAAACTTGTCGACCAACCAACCGGCGAGGATGGCAACGACAAACAATATTCCCATGAGTATCAAGGCCTGCTTGGGAATCATGGCCAGCATGACGAAAGCCTCGTCGCCCGATGAGGCTATCATCATGGCAATCAAAGCACCAAAGCTCAGCAGCTTGTGGGAATACATCGAGACAGCGGCAAATCCACCCATGCAGCCCGGAATAATGCCCAGACCTGCTCCCAAAACCACCTGACCGAAACGGTTCTGGTGTAGTCTGGTGAACCATTTCCCTTGCGAATGAATGTTGATGTACTCAATCATCAGCATCATGATAATCACCAGTCCCGTGATTAAGACGCTGTTTCTCAGCACATCCATTATTAAGTCAAGAAAATCGTGCATCGTTTGAATTTTGAGCCGCAAAATTAGAAAAATATTATCTTTGCAGCAAAATACTACCCTATGAAAAAAGAAGACTGTTTTTATCTGGGCAAGGTGGTGAAGACCCACGGACTGAAAGGGGAGGTGACCCTGAAGATTGATGCCGACGACCCTACAGCATACGTCAACATGAAGCATTTCTTTTTGGAAATCAACAAGGTGTTGACGCCTTTCTTTGTGGAAAGAATCACGCCGAATGGCGACAAATTCTTCGTCCAGGTGCAGGATATCAAGACCATCGAGCAGGCACAGAACCTGGTGGGAAAGACGGTATACCTGCCGATGGAAATGTTGCCCAAACTGAGCGGCAAGCAGTTTTACTTCCACGAGATTGTGGGCTTTACGGTGGTCGACACCGAGAAAGGTGAGATAGGTCCCGTCAACGAGGTATTGGAATATCCTACACAGGCGATTTTGCAGGTGACGAAGGGAAAAAAGGAAGTCCTTATCCCGATTTTGGACCAAGTGATTCAGAAAGTGGACCGTGACAAAAAGATTCTGACGATAACCGCTCCCGAGGGCTTGATAGACATGTACCTGCAATGACGGATGCGCGCCCTTTTCATTTCAAGCATTTCAGCCTCTACCATCACCGCTCGACGATGAAGGTGGGGACGGATGCCATTCTGTTGGGTCGCTGGGTGGAAGTGAAGCCTACGGATGTGGTCTTGGACATCGGCACGGGTTGCGGCCTGCTGCCTTTGATGCTTGCGCAGAAGGGTGTAAACCAAGTGGATGCGGTTGACATTGACCAAGCTTCTGTGGAGGAGGCCTCCATTAACTTCGAAGCCTCACAGTGGCACGAACAGTTGAAAGCGTATTGTACCGATATTGTGGACTTTGCGCCCGAGAAACGATATGATTTGATTGTTTCCAATCCGCCTTATTTCAATCGGTTCTCGAAATGCGACTCGGAGCGAAAGAGCAGAGCGCGACACAATGACATGGGTCTTTCGCACGAAGCACTCTGCGCCTCTGTATGCCGACTATTGCAACCTGATGGACGTTTTTCTTTGGTGCTGCCAGCTACTGAGTCGGTGGCGTTTTTGAAGACAGCGGCACAGTCAGGTCTATATCTTCACAGAAAGCTGGACATCATCCCTATGGAAGGCAAAGCCCCCAACCGCGTGAATCTCGAGTTGAGACGGGAAAAAGAAGAACATCCTATTGTAGAAAATCTCACCCTAAGGAATGCTGACGGTCGTTTTACAGAGGACTATCACAACTTTCTACGTGATTTTTATCTCGGATAAAACGCATTTTGAAAAATAAGTTGTACTTTTACACGTTATTAGGAAAATAAAAGTATATGAACAAAGAACAGGAAGTTGTCGATGTTTTGGAAGAGGAACTCGTTGAGAACGAGAAGAGCCTGATACTCATCAACGATGATGTCAACACCTTTGAGCACGTCATACGTACCTTGATGGAAGTGTGTGAGCACAGCCGCGAGCAAGCCGAAACCTGTGCCTGGATCACGCATTACAAAGGCAAGTGTGCTGTCAAACACGGTAGCTTCGAAGAACTGAAACCTTACTACGATGCCCTGTTGCAACGTCACCTTACCGCAAAGATAGAATGAGTTACACCCCAGAGGAAATAACGAATATACAGAAAGCATACGAGACGATGCTTTCGGACATCAGCCCCTTTGTCAACGCGCCTGAACACCTGGCCTTAATTGACAAAGCCTACCGATATTGCTTGGAAAAATACGACGGACGCTATCTCGCCTCAGGCAAGGCTTATATGTTCCACCTCACCGAAATGGCCCGCATCGCCGTGCTGGAGGTGGGACTTGGTTATGTCTCAGTGACGGCTTCTTTCTTGCACGGCATGGACTACAAGGAAGACGTGAGCTTCAAGGAACTTGAGGAGGCTTTCGGCAAAACGGTGGCTGTTGTATTGGAAGACTTCAGCCAGCTTTCAAAGTTGGATACCGAGAAGGTGGCCTACAATTCCGACACCTTCCAGGTGATGTTCCTTTCGCTCATCGACGATATGCGGTCTGTGTTGCTGAAGGTTGTTCACCGAGTATATGACGTCAGAAACCAGAATGACGTTGAACCAGAACGTTTAGCGCGTTACTTCCACGAAATCAAATATATCTACATTCCCATTCTGCACCGTCTCGGGCTCTACAAGCTGAAAGCCGAACTCGAAGAGAAATTGATGCTGTATGAGAATCCTGAGATGTTTAACGAAATCAAGGCTAAGATAGAGGCCTCACAGGAAGCTCGGCGTCATACTGCGGAACGTTTCCTTGCCCCCATAAGGGAGGGTCTTGACAACGAACGCGAGCGCACCAAGAAAGGCAACAAATACAAGTTTTCGTACACGATGAAATGGCGCTTGAAGTCCATTCCGTCCATTTATGCCAAGATGCGGGCACAAAATGTGCCATTCGAGGAGGTGTACGACTTGATGGCGGCCCGCATTATCATCGACTGCGCCCCGAAGGACGAACAAGAGTGCTGTTGGATCACCTATTCGGTAATCACGAACCTTTATGAGCCTATGCCAGAACGCCTCCGCGATTGGATTACGATGCCTAAGGCCTCAGGCTATGAGTCGCTTCACACTACGGTGAAATATGACGATAAACTGTGGTTTGAGATACAGATACGCACCACCCGCATGGACGAAATCGCTGAGACGGGGCAGGCAGCCCACTATCTCTACAAAGGGGAGAGGCAGAACGACGAGGACTGGTTGCTCAATGTAAGACAAGTGCTTGAAAATCCCGCTTTGGTGTCGTTTGAGACATCCTATAGGAAACTGCACAAGTCAGACAAGATTTTCATTTTCACCCCGGAGGGCGACCTGAAGCAGCTGCCCATGGGCTCGACCGTGCTGGATTTTGCCTACGAAATACACACCCATGTGGGCGAAAGTTGCAACGGTGCCCGCGTCAACGGACGCATGGTGCCCATCCGCCATGTACTGACCAATGGCGACATCGTGCAGATTATCACCAGCAAGAAACAGTCTCCCCGCGCTGACTGGCTCAACGTAGTGGTGACGGAGAAGGCAAAAAACAAGATACGTCGTTACCTGAAAGAAGAGGAGTTGAAAGAATCGGAGATGGGAAAAGGAATGTTGCAACGTCGCCTGAAGAACTGGAAGTTGCCCTTCTCAGAAACCATCATAGATATGCTGATCAAAGAGTTTAAGGTGGAGAACTCGTTGCAACTCTACCATCAAATTTCGACAGGAAAAATCGACATCGTCGCGGTAAAGCATTTCCTGACGGCACGACTCGAAGAGCATAACGAGAAAACGGAGAAGCCTGTACCCGAGTCTATTGAGACCCAGAAGAAAGAACAAAACACGGAAGTAGAGGAATCACTCACCATTGGTGAAGACATCGGCAACGTCACCTACAAGCTGGCCCGATGCTGCAACCCCATTCCTGGCGACCGCGTGTTTGGCTTCGTCACCAGCGACGGCACCATCAGTATACATCGTGTTAACTGTCCGAATGCCAAGAGCATGCAGCAACGCTACGGCTACCGTATCATCAAGGTCAAATGGACGGGTATGGAGGGTAGCGGCTCGCAAGCCATCATCCGTATCTATGGACGTGATGTAATGGGACTGTTGGGCAAGATTACAAAAGTCATCTCTGAGGATTTGCAAGTCAACATGAAAAACATCAACTTCAACAGCGACAAGGACGGCTACTTTGAAGGCCGCATTGTGCTGGAAATTGCCAGCCTTGAAGCTTTGGAGCAACTGATAGATAAAATCAGAGCCATTGACGGCATCATCGATGTAACAAGAATAGATTGAAAACATTGAGACAATAGTATATGAAAAAACTGTTTTACCTCACCCTGTTATGGTTTGCATCAAACCTGCTGACAGCACAAGAAATACCTAACATCGATGGCCCTTATGGCATCGACCACGAGAAGAAGCTCATTGTTACCACAGGATCTATGCCTGAAGATAGCAAGTCTCTCAAAACCACCCTGGAGTTGCGAGGGCAGACCTACACCTATTATAGGAGTGAGATGCCCCTCATCACCATCGTCACCGACGGCCCTATTGTGAACTCACCAGCCGTTCACGGTACCATCACCGTAGCCGACGCAAACGGCACCACCATCACGATGCATGCAGGGTTCAAGATTCGCGGCACCTCATCACAACAATACGACAAGAAGTCTTACCGTGTTGAATTATGGGCGGATGCTTCAGGGCAAGAGATGGCTGACACCACCTTCCTCGGAATGCGTAGCGACGACGACTGGAACCTGGAAGCAATGACCGCCCAGCCACTTCGTTTGCGCGACAAAATTGCCAACGAATTGTGGATGGAGATGTACACATTGCCCTATCAAGAAAGCGAGCCGGAGGCACGGCCGGGTATCCGTATGGAATATGCTGACGTCTTTATTAATGACGAATATGTTGGTATCTATGCCCTCACCGAGCGCATGGACCGCAAACAACTCTGCCTCCGCAAATACAACGGCGAGATTCGTGGTGTGCTTTACAAGGGCAATGGTTCGGGAGCACCCACTTTTGAAAGCCTGCCTGCTTACGATAACACGTCTGATACTTGGGATAACTACGAATGGGTTTATCCCAATGAGGAAGAGGCCACTATGGACTGGAACCACCTTTACAGTTTCACCAACTTCGTGATGAACGCCTCCGACAACGTGTTCAATGCCCAATATGCTGCCCAGATTGACAAAGACAACCTCATTGACTACTATCTGTTCATCAATGCCATAAAAGCAATGGACAACATGGGGCGCAACATCTTTCTGGCCCGTTACAAGAAGTCGAGCACCTATCTTTATTTGCCTTGGGACTTGGATGCTATACTTGGACTCGACACCAATGGTGAGCAAACCAACTGGGCCGGTGGACTGAAAAGCAATGGCCTTTTTGACCGGCTGACACAAGACTGCACCACCAACGGTTTTGTGGCTTCGGCAACTGCTCGCTATAACGCCTTACGCAATACCTATCTAAACCCAGAGCATATCATGCTGTTGGCACAGAACCAATACAATTATCTATTGGAAACCAGCGCCTACGAACGCGAGCATGAGGCTTGGCCTGATTATACAGTAGATGCAAATCAGCTGACCTACATGAACAACTGGCTGCAAAACCGTTTCCATTATTTGGATATGGAAATCCAATCCGACTGCGGCACATGGGAAGTGGAGGAAACCATTGAGGCTCCCTTCGTCCAAGTGTTTCCCAATCCTGCCAAAGACCGCATCAATATCCGGATGGCCGAAACAAAAGAAGTTTCAGTCAAACTCTATGATATGACAGGAAGGATGGTATATGTAATTGACGACTATACGCAAGCTGTAGTCATACCAACACAAGAGCTAAGCAAAGGCATCTACACCTTATTGCTCATCGTAGATGGAAAGCAGCAAGCTGAAAGGGTAGTGGTGGAATAATTACGGATGGGTTTCCAATAATTTGTCATTCTCACGCGCCTCACGTTCCCAACGGATGCACATGATAATGGAATTGACGAAATAAACCATATACATCAAGGCAAGGGCCAAAGTGACCTCACGAGAGGTGAGGAACAGATAAATGCTGGAGATGTTGATGACTATCCATAGCCACCACTGCTCGGCAAACATCTTGACCATCAGAATCATGGCGATGACTTGGGCAGAAGTGATAAACGCATCAATGAAGGGATGTGAGTCGCCCACCTTGCTCATCACAAATCCAAGAACAGCTGTAGCTGCCAAAAGTATGCCTGCATAAATCCACCTTTCGTTCTTCTTCATGTGTATCTTCTTGACTTCATGTGTGGTGGTATTCATATTCTTTGACCAATTGCGGAATCCTACAAACTGCATGACAAGATTGTAGACGCTGACCAGCATGATGCCGTAGTTCTTCACCGTCAAGTTGATATAAATCATCAGGCAAGCACTGACCACACCAAAGAAATAATTGGACAGTTTGCCTTTGCCACCCAGCACCACGTTGATGACTCCTATGGTGGCAGCGATGATGGAACAAACCACACAGGCTTTGACTGCTTCAGCCGACAGATTGGGATGCGATTGTCCAAAGGCTTCAGTATTGGAGGTGAGCAAGGTGACGGTAGTAATGGTGATGCATACCGTCAAAAGCCAAATGATGTCGAAAGGCTTCCAGCCCGACAACTCTTCATGGATAAGTGTTTTAAAGTTTTGCATGGTGTAGAAAAAAGAATTATGGGGGCAAAGGTAAGAATTTATTTGATTCGCGACGCTATTTCTTGCACGGCAGCAAATCCTTGTGGCACAGGAAACAGTGGGAAGGTGTGGAACATTCCTTCGTATTCGCTAAAGTATCCCGTTTTACCTGTTTGCTCATAAACGTCTTTCAGAAAAAGAGCATCAGGTTTCAAGATTTCGTGTGTACCATAGTAGACGTTCAAATTGTCGATGCCACTAAAATCGCCAAAGATGGGGCTGACCCAAGGATGCGTCGATGGCAATTTGCCCTGCCAGATGGCATTCAGCGTGATGATACGGTCGAGCTGCAGCATGGGGTCTAAGTCTTGTAAGGCACGCATCTCTTTCTCTTTGCTATAACTCAGATCGACACATGGGGAAAGCAGCGTGATGCTATCGGGCTTACGCCAGCCTTGCTTATGGGCTTCCTGAGCTACTACCAAACAAAGATGCGCCCCAGCCGAGTCGCCCACAAGATGGATTTCATCGTATTGCGTGGATTCAACGACTGATTTGTAGTAATCCATCAATGTTCTCACCGCAAAATCGCAATCATAGTCTGGCGATTTAGGATAAACTGGCATCAGGGTATCGGTATGGGTACGCAGACTGAGGTCGTGCAGGAAACGCCAATGGAAGAAGACTGGAGGGTAGATGAAGGCTCCGCCATGAAGGTATAGGATGAGTTTATGCGAAGAATGGTCGTGACGAAAGACCTGCATCTCGAAACCTGTTGAGGCTGCATACCTCTCCTCGGTGAAATACCCTCTGAAGTAGCGAGGCACTTTGACAGGCCTGCGGTTCTCGCGTCGGCAATGCTCCAGCTCGGCCATCACCTCCTCGGTAGTGGCATCACGCAACGACTTGAACATAAGTTTCAAGTACCTTTCAGTAAAGGCAATACCTGCATTCATTTTTTCCAGATTGCTTCATCTCGCTCGCAATGATGCAAAGCGAGTGTTAGTGTTTCTGATAGATTTTTAGGTCAAACATCGGTGCGGCTGTGATGATATGATCGAAGAGGTCGCTCTGTATCTCTTCATAGTTGACCCAGCGCTTGTCGCAGCTGAATGCGTAAATCTGCAGCGGCACTCCAAACTCGTTAGCTTGCATTTGGCGAACCATCATTGTCAAGTTGTGATTGAGTTTTGGGTTGTTTTTGAGGTACGCCTTGATGTATGCACGGAAGATACCGATATTGGTTTGTTGACGTCCATTCATAATCTGGCTCGTGTCAATACTATTCGCTTTGTTGTATTCCTCAATCTCTTCCTCTCGTTTCATGATATAATCCTTCACCAAATCATACTGCTTGTATTTTTCCAACATCTCCGGTGTGCAATAACGGATAGTGTTCACGTCGATATTGATGGTTCGGGCTATGCGTCGTCCGCCCGAATCAGTCATTCCTCTCCAGTTGGTGAAAGGGCTTGAGACCAAAGCGTATGTGGGGATGGTGGTGATGGTGTTGTCCCAGTTTTGCACCTTCACGGTTGTGAGGTTGATTTCGAGTACGTTACCGTCGGCAGGCCCCATCACAATCCAATCGCCAATACGCAGCATGTCGTTCATTGAGAGTTGGATGCTACCCACGAAGCCCTTGATGGTATCCTGGAAGATCAGCATGACCACAGCCGACATAGTGCCCAAACTTATCAATATGGTATTGACACTCGTATTCATAAGAAACGCTATGATGACGAGACCCGCCATGACATACAGCACAATCTTTAAGACTTGTACCAATCCTGTGATGGGCTTGAGTTTCGACATCTCGTGAGTATTGTACATGTCCTCTAAAGTCGTCAAAATCGAACTGAGAATCATGGTGAAAAAGCAAATCTCAACAATTCTGACAAATTTCATCAGAAACTCAACCGTATCCGGGTAATCGGGAAGAACCTGTGGCAGCAGACCGCCGAAGATCATTGCGGGAATAAGCAGGCATGTACGTCCAATCACCTTATTCTTGATGAGCAGGTCATCATATTTGTTGGTTGTTCGTTGAATCAGTTTGAAAACCGTCTTCTTCAGAATGAACTTAATGAGGAAGAAGACAGCAATACAGACCAGAAGAAGTGAAAGCACAGCTATGGTTTCGGCAAGGCCCGTCGCCATATCTTCGCCGAGCCCCATCTTCAGGTTAAGATTCTTCAGTATAGTTATGTATTTTTCAATCATGGCTTTTGTTTTCAATTATAAAACGATCTTTCCAAGTCGCGCTTCGAATCCTTGTTCTTTAAAGTCTCTCGTTTGTCGTAGTAGTGTTTGCCTCGGGCAAGGGCAATATCAAGTTTGGCCAAACCATTGTCATTAATAAATAAGGTGACTGGAATGACGGTAAAGCCTTTCTCCTGCACTTTGTTTTTCAGTTTGCGCAATTCACGTGCGTTAAGCAATAGTTTACGGTCGCGTTTAGGGTCGTGGTTGTTGTATGTGCCTTGGGCGTATTCAGCAATGTGCATACCGATGACAAACAATTCGTTGCCTTTGAAACTACAAAACGAATCCGCCAAACTGGCTTTTCCGCTGCGAATTGACTTGATTTCCGTCCCTGTCAACACAATGCCCGCCGTAAGGGTCTCCACGAGGAAATATTCAAACGTGGCTCGTTTATTCTTTATCTTGATATTACTAGTGTTTTTCTTTTCCATAACGGATGCAAAAGTACAAACTTTTTTGAAAAAGGAGCTATTCCTTGCCGAAGCTCTTTATCACGCCTTCATAATCTTCAGGTGTAATCCAGTGATAGCTCGTGTCTTTCCTTAGCCAGGTCATCTGCCTTTTGGCATATTGCCGGGTGTGGATCTTTATTTGTTCTATGGCTTCAGGAAGTGTGCTTTGTCCGTCGAGATAAGCAAAAAGTTCTTTGTAACCCACTGTGTTCAAGGCATTAAGATGCCGTTGGGGATACAAGGCTTGGGCCTCTTCCAGTAAACCCTGTTGCATCATCAAATCCACTCGTTGGTCGATGCGTTCAATAAGGTGCTGACGGTCCCACAAAAGCGCATATTTCTTGATGGCGAAGTCGCGCTGGACAGTACCACCTTTGCGGAAAGCGGAAAAAGGCTGTCCGGTCTGGTAGCAGACCTCCAAGGCTCGTTGCAAACGACGTGGATTCTGCTTGTCGACAAGTGCGAAATACTTGGGGTCGAGGCGTTGTACCTCGTCTTGCAATGCTTGCAATCCATTTTTGTCATACAGCTGCTTTACTTTTTCCCTAATTATCGGAAGCGTGTCGGGCATAGTGTCTATGCCGTTGCAGACTGCATCGATAAAGAGGCCGGAGCCTCCTGTCATAATGACGACATCGTGAGCCAAAAAGAGCTTGTCTAGGAGTTGCAAAACATCGTGCTCATAGTCAGCCACATCATATTTGTCCTCAATGCTGATGTGATGTATGAAATAATGTTTAGCTTGGCTGAGCTCTTTCTCAGTAGGGGCCGCGGTGCCTATGGACATCTCTTTGTAAAACTGTCGGCTGTCAGCGGAAATAATGACGGTGTTGAGTGCTTTGGCCATTTCGATGGCAAAAGCCGTCTTACCCGAGGCTGTCGGACCAGCTATGACAATAAGGGTTTTCATACTTTATTGGGAACGGGGCCATTATTGGCGACGACGACAGGTTCTTGGATTTCCTTCACTACGTTGAGTCCCAACTTCGCGCCCTCATTTTTCATATAGGCGTAGGCTTCAGCAAAATTATTGCCGATGACACCATCAAGGATGGCTTCGCGTATGGCGTTTTTAATGATGCCCACCTCACGACCCTCGGCAATACCGAAGGTCTCCATAATGGTGTGTCCGTCAATAGGCGGTTGCCAGTTGCGCAGGTGGTCCTTAGCTTCAATTTCCTTCAGCTTTTCCTGAACAATCTCGAAATTCTTATGGTATTTCTTGATTTTCTCCTCATTCTTCGAGGTAATATCAGCATGACAGAGCAGCATAAGGTCATCAATATCATCGCCAGCATCAAAAAGGAGTCGTCTTACAGCGCTATCGGTGACAATATCCTCAGCCAGCACAATGGGACGGAGATGAAGCAGCACAAGTTTCTCCACATATTTCATCTTATCGTTCAAGGGCAACTTCATGGCGGCAAAAATCTTGTGTACCATTTTAGAGCCTTTGAATTCATGCCCGTGGAAGGTCCAACCAGTGCCTTCTTCCCAACGTTTGGTTTGAGGTTTGGCGATGTCGTGCAGCAATGCTGCCCAGCGTAACCAAAGGTCGTTGCTCATCTCAGCCACCTGATCGAGTACCTGCAGGGTGTGCAGGAAGTTGTCCTTATGGCCTCTGCCTTGAACAATTTCCACGCCCTTCAACTGCGATAATTGGGGGAAGATGAGTCGCAACAGGCCGCTTTCATCTAACAGTTTGAAGCCTATAGAGGGTTTGGGCGAGAGGATAATCTTGTTCAGTTCATCGGTAACACGCTCCATCGAGACGATTTTAATACGTTCGGCATTGCGTTTGATGGCTTCAAACGACTCAGGCTCGATGTAGAACCTCAGTTGCGAGGCGAAGCGGATGGCGCGCATCATGCGCAAAGGATCGTCGGAATAGGTGATGTCAGGATCTAATGGGGTGCGCAGCAACATTTCTTCCATATCGTCAACACCTCCATAAAGGTCGATGAGGTTGCCGTAGTCTTCGGGGTTGAGACTGAGGGCTAAGGCATTAACCGTAAAGTCGCGACGGCTAATGTCGTCCTCAAGGGTACCATTCTCCACCACAGGTTTACGGCTATTGCGGTCATAGGATTCCTTACGGGCCCCCACAAACTCTACTTCCATGCCATCATAGCGTATCATAGCCGTACCAAAAGCACCATAATATTTGGCTTCCTTGTTACCGGGCAGGAGGGAGGCAACCTTTTTGGCCAACGTGATGCCGCTGCCCACGGTGACCACGTCGATATCATTGGAAGGACGGCGCAACAGGATATCGCGCACATAGCCACCAATGACGTATGTCTTGTAGCCCAACTCCGCACTGGCATACGCAATCACCCTAAAGATTTTGCTGCTGATATGTTTTTTAAAGTCGTAGTTCATGCGACAGGAGCTTCTTCAAGGATTTTCTTTTCAGCGGGAATGATGTTGACGACGGTCTCCTCGCCATTTTCGGTTATGTCGATGCTGATGGTGTCACCAATATGTAGATTTGCCGAGATGATGGCCTCAGCCAAAACGTCTTCGACATATTTCTGAATGGCACGCTTCAATGGACGAGCGCCATATTGTTCATCCCATCCCTTCTCGACAAGGAGGTCCATAGCTTTTTCTGTAAGTTCAATCTTGTAGCCCATCTCCTCAACGCGTTTCACTACCTGATGAATCTCTATCTCGATAATCTTGCGAATGTCTTTCTTTTCCAAAGCGTTGAACATCACCACATCATCCACGCGGTTGAGGAATTCTGGAGCGAAGGTGCGCTTCAGAGCATTGTCAATGACACTCTGTGAGTATTCGTTTTTGGAGTTAAGTTTGGCTTGAGTGCCAAAGCCTACGCCTTGACCAAAATCTTTCAACTGGCGTGAGCCAATGTTGGAGGTCATAATGATAATGGTGTTCTTAAAGTCAACCTTGCGTCCAAGACTGTCTGTCAGCAGTCCGTCGTCGAGCACTTGCAGCAACAGATTGAACACATCCGGATGAGCCTTCTCAATCTCATCAAGAAGAACGATGGAATAGGGTTTACGGCGCACTTTCTCAGTAAGTTGTCCTCCTTCTTCATAACCCACATATCCTGGAGGTGCTCCCACAAGGCGCGACACGGCGAACTTCTCCATATATTCACTCATATCGATGCGGATGAGTGCGTCTTCGCTATCAAAGAGGAACTTGGCCAATACCTTGGCAAGATAGGTCTTACCCACACCAGTGGGACCAAGGAAGATAAACGAGCCAATTGGTTTGTTCGGGTCTTTTAGTCCGGCACGGTTGCGGCGGATGGCACGTGTCACCTTCTTGATGGCTTCGTCCTGACCTATCACGGTGCCTGCCAGTTCTGTCTCCATGTGCATCAAGCGATCGCCTTCGTTCTTTGCGATGCGCTGAACCGGCACGCCGGTCATCATTGCTACTACTTCAGCAACGTTTTGCTCCGTCACAGTCTGACGGTGTGACAATTCATTGTCATCCCATTCTTTCTTGGCTTTTTCAAGTTGGTCAAGTATCTTTACCTCCTCGTTGCGATACATGCCTGCCTCCTCAAACTTTTGCTCGGCAATGGCGGCTTTCTTGTCCTTGCGGACCTCTTCAAGACGGCTTTCCAATTCAGTAATACCTGAAGGCACATCTATATTCTTGATGTGGACACGAGCTCCAGCTTCGTCCAAGGCATCAATAGCCTTATCAGGCAGATGACGGTCAGTGAGATAACGATCGGTGAGCTTCACACAGGCCTCAATGGCCTCAGGAGTGTATCTGACCAAATGATGATCTTCGTATCTCGGCTTGATATTGTTCAAAATCTCAATAGTCTCCTCGGGTGTAGTGGGCTCAACGAGTATCTTTTGGAAGCGGCGCTCCAAGGCACCGTCTTTCTCGATATATTGACGATATTCGTCTAAAGTAGTGGAACCTATGCATTGCAACTCACCACGTGCCAAGGCAGGCTTAAACATATTGCTGGCGTCCAAAGAACCATTGGCATTGCCTGCGCCCACAAGGGTGTGTATCTCGTCGACAAAGAGGATAATATCGTGGTTAGCAACAAGCTCGTTCAAGATGCCTTTGATGCGTTCCTCAAATTGACCGCGATATTTGGTGCCTGCAACAACAGAACCCAAGTCAAGCATAACGACGCGTTTGTCAAGCAGGGTGCGTGGTACGCGATGTTGAACGATGCGGATGGCCAGACCTTCAGCAATAGCTGACTTACCCACGCCAGGCTCACCTATTAATATTGGGTTGTTTTTTTTGCGACGGCTTAGAATCTGTGCGATACGTTCCAGTTCACGTTCACGGCCCACAATCGGGTCGAGACGGTTCTCTTCGGCAGCCTTAGTAAGGTCGCGACCAAAGTTGTCAAGGACAGGGGTCTTGCTTTTCGCCGCAGGGGTTTTCTTGGGCTTTTCCTGCTGCGGTTTAATATCTTCAAGAATATCACCCATATCGTCCTGGGGGAACAGATTCTCACTTGAACGGTTGTCATCTTTAGGCAAGTCTTGGCCCGTCGATTGGTTGTATCGTATCAACTCAGCTTTGAAGTTGTCGTAATCAATGCCTTCAAATTCAAGATTCTGTGATATGATATTGTTTTTCTCATGAAGGATGGCCAGCATGAGATGTTCGGAACGTACCAATTCAGAATGAAACTCTTTGGCGATGATATAGGTAAACTTCAGGACACGCTCAGCCTGCTTGGTGAGAGGCAATGCCATGTTGTTGTTGGCTGAGGCATTACTTGTACGCACCGATGCTTCCAACTTCTTCGTGAACACTTCAATATTCAGGTTGAGGTTTTCCAACATCTTGATTGCGATACTGCCACCATCTTTCAACATACCTAAAAAAAGGTGTTCCAATCCAACGTATGCGTTGCCAAGTCGTTTTGCTTCTTCATGACTGAGTGACAAAATGTCACGAACTCTTGGCGAAAATTTAGCATCCATATAAACTAATTCGTTTGTTTTCAATACTTTAATAAAAACTATCTTTCCAACCTTGGGATGATTTTTCAAGGCGCAAAGTTACAAACAAAAACCGAGCCGCGCCACCATATTTTTAATTCCTTCTTTTTTTGCAAAACCTATCAAAATTTTTCCTATCTTTGCAAACTTATTAGAGAAAGTGAAAACTAAGACCTGAAAATGGACGACAACAATAACATCACTACTGATAATCAAGAAGAAAACCTCCCTGAAAACACGGGAGAGAAAATTATCAAAGTCAACCTTGAGAACCAGATGAAGTCGGCTTACATCGACTATTCGATGTCCGTCATCATCTCACGTGCCCTTCCCGATGTGCGTGACGGCTTTAAACCTGTACACCGTCGTGTGCTGTTTGGCATGAAGGAGTTGGGAGTCAGTTCACGTAGCGGCTATAAGAAATCGGCCCGTATCGTCGGTGAGGTACTCGGTAAGTACCATCCTCATGGAGACTCGTCGGTCTACGACGCCATGGTGCGTATGGCTCAAGCCTGGTCGCTTCGTTATCCATTGGTTGACGGTCAGGGTAACTTCGGCTCAGTCGATGGTGACAGCCCTGCTGCAATGCGTTACACCGAAGCCCGCCTTCAGAAGATTGCTGAAGAAATGCTCGACGACCTTGACAAAGATACCGTTGATTTCCAAAACAATTTCGACGACTCGCTTCAGGAGCCTACAGTGCTGCCTACGCAAATACCGACCTTGCTTGTCAATGGCACCAACGGAATCGCTGTGGGTATGGCCACCAATATGGCACCGCATAACCTTAGCGAATGTGTTGACGGCATCATCGCCTATATCGACAATCGTGAGATTACCACCCAGGAGCTGATGCAACATATCAAAGCTCCTGATTTCCCAACCGCCGGCGTCATATATGGCTACGAAGGTGTCCGTGAGGCCTTTGAGACGGGTAGGGGACGTATCGTTCTTCGTGGTGAGACCCACTTCGAGGAGCACAATGGCCATGAACGCATTATCGCCACTTCGATTCCTTATCAGGTGAACAAAGCCGAAATGATTAAGAAGACTGCTGACCTCGTCAACGAGAAGAAGTTGGAAGGCCTGGCTGATATCCGAGATGAGAGCGATCGCAAAGGTATTCGTGTGGTGTATGAGCTGAAACGTGATGCCAATCCCGACGTAGTGTTGAACAAACTGTTCATGATGACTCCGTTGCAGAGTTCGTTCAACGTAAACAATGTGGCTTTGGTTAATGGTCGCCCCTATACTTTGAACCTTAAACAACTGATTGAGCACTTTGTGGCTCATCGTCACGAAATCATCCTGCGCCGCACACGCTTTGAGCTGAAGAAAGCCGAAGACCGCGCTCATATCTTGGAAGGTTTGGCCCGAGCCATTGACATTGTGGACGAAATCATCGCCACCATCCGCGCCTGTAAGGGCGGTACCCCAGAAGCCAAACAAGCCATCATGGACAAATTTGGCTTCGACGACCCGCAAGCCAGCGCCATCGTAGCCTATCGTCTCGGTCAATTGGCAGGCCTGGAGATTAAGAAAATCATGGATGAGTTGGAGGAAATCCACGAGCGCATCAAGCATTACCAAGAAATTCTTCAGAATGAGGAACTCCAATTCCAAATCATCAAGGACGAACTTCTGGTCATTAAAGAAAAATATGGAGATGCACGTCGCACACAGATTGTGCCGGCTGCCGGTGAGTTCCGTATGGAGGACATCATCGCTGATGATGCCGTAGTTATCACCATCTCGCATCTCGGTTACATCAAGCGCACGCCTCTGACCGAATACCGTGTGCAGAGTAGGGGAGGCAAGGGATCGAAAGGCTCAGCCACCCGTGATACCGACTTCATCGAGCATATCTTTACGGCTACCAACCACAACCACTTGCTCTTCTTCACCGAGCAAGGCAAGTGCTATAAGTTGCGTGCCTTCGAGATTCCTGAAGAGGGTAAGAACAGCAAGGGTCGCGCCATACAGAACCTGTTGCCGCTTGACAAGGACAACAAGGTTATGGCTTACCTCAACGTGAAGAGCATGAGCGATGAGGATTATCTCGAAAACAACTACATCATTCTCTGCACTAAGAAGGGTATCATCAAGAAGACCAACTTGGCAGCATACAAGAATATCAGACAGAATGGCATTATCGCTGTCAACATACGCGAGGATGACCAACTCTTGGAGGCCTGCCTCACGAGTGGAAACGACGAAGTGCTGATGGCTGTGCGCTCGGGCAAGGCTGTACGCTTCAATGAGCAGACGGTCCGTCCGATGGGTCGCACCGCTACAGGTGTGAAGGCCATCACCTTAGGTTCGCCTGAGGATGAAGTTATCGGAATGGTGTGCATCAATGACCCGCAACAGACCGTACTTGTCGTCTCCGAGAAGGGCTTTGGCAAACGTTCAAACGTTGAGGAATACCGCATCACCAACCGTGGTGCGAAGGGTGTGAAGACCTTGAATATCACCGAAAAAACTGGCGACCTCATCGCCATCAAGGGCGTGACTGACGACGAAGACCTGATGATCATCAACAAGTCAGGTATCGTCATTCGTATGGAAGTCAGCAAGATAAGCGTGATAGGTCGTGCCACTCAAGGTGTGAAGCTCATCGATTTGCGCGGCACTGATGAAATCGCTGCAGTCACCAAGGTTGACCATGTGGACCAACCCGAAGAAGGCGAGGCTCCTGAGCCTGTCGAAGGACCGATAACTGACGTTGTGCCTACTGAAGGATCAACCCCCAATGATGAAAATACTTTGGAACAATAATTGTAAGGAAATAATATAGCTAACGAAATTGTCAAACTTCTAATACTTGAAAAAATGAAAAAAGTAATGATTTTGCTGGCCGTCCTTCTCACCGCCAACGTGATGATGGCCCAAAAGAAAGACAGAACCGACGCATTCATGTATAACAAGAATGGCCAATACGAAAAGGCCATGGTTTCCATTGAAAAATGCGTCAATCATGAGCAATTCCTTGGCATGAAGCCCAACGACCAGTCGCAAGCCTGGCTGTATCGCGCCGTTATTTACCAAAACGTGCTCCAGTCAGATGACGAGGCTCTGAAAGCTAAAGCTCCGGATGCCCGTGAAAAAGTGTATGAGTCACTGATGAAGTGCATGGAGAACGAGGAGTTCTTCAACGAGAACAAGCAGGACATCTACCAGCGCGTGGGTGCTGTGATGACCGCCTATTACAACGAAGGTTCCGCTGCATTTGACAGACAAGATTACGCTTCTGCCGCCATCTCACTCAAGAAAGCCTATGACATTGCAAAGACTTTGGGCTCACCCGAAGCTAACGAGATGATGAAATATGCTGCCTTCGCCTGCATCAAGGATAAGAACTACGATCAAGCCATTGAGTACTACACCGAGTTGCAGAACGACGGCTACGAGGGTGAAGACCTTTACTACAACCTTGCCAATGCCTATATTAATAAGGAAGACAAGAGTAAAGCTGCCGAAGTGATTGCCATTGGCCTTGAGAAATATCCCAACAGCGATATGCTGATTCGTGAGAACGTCAACCTGAAGCTCTCAGAAGGCAAAGGTACAGAGGCTGTTGCCGACTTGGAAAAGTTGCTTGAAGCCCGTCCTGACGACTACACCTTGATGTTTGCCCTTGGCACCATTTATGGTGACGACACGAAGGACATCTATGATGGAGACAAGGCTGTCAATTACTACATGCAGGCCATCAGCATCAAACCCGACTATTACGACGCTATCTATAACTTGGGTGCTCTCTACATCAACATGTCTAATAAGATCAAGGAACAGGCTGACGAAATCACTGGTTTCTCAAAGGCTGAAATTGAGCAATACGACAAACTGATTGAAGAAGCCAACACCCTTATTGAGACGGGTTTGCCGTATGTGAGACAAGCTTATGAAGCCCAGCCTACTCCTGAGGTTAAGCAAGTGTTGAAGTCAATGTACGTCCGACTCAATATGACTGAAGAAGTGAAAGCTTTGGAAGCCGAATAAATTTATAAGAATAATGATAAAAAAGCCCCGCGTCGACGGGGCTTTTTTTTATTCAGCGTGTCGATAACCTTTTACCTTATTCCAGTCGCCGCGAGTGAAGTCGGGCATCTTAACCGGCATTCCTCCATTGGCTATTGAAGCAGCTGTCAGTTCGCCGAGACAAGACCATTCGGCAGCATCGTAAACATCCTGGTCAAGCGGCAGGCCATGTTGCAGGCAGTAGATGAGGCGATAGTCCATGATGAAATCCATACCACCGTGTCCACCCACCTCCTTGGCTTTGGCTTCAATCTCCTTGGCGATGGGGTGTAGGTATTCAGTCAAAATCTTGTCACGAACTTCAGCGGGCACAAAGGCATGGGGATTGAGGTGTTGCCCTTCATTAAGGAACCCTTGAGGCAATTTATCTTCCAATAATGTGAAGCCTTCAATGGGATATTTGTTTGCAAAGCCATCTGTACCTGTCAACTGGAACAGACGGTTGTAGGGACGGTAGGTGTAAACATCATGCTCAATAAGCAAGGTCTTTCCCAACTCGGTTTGAATCATGGTAGTCGTCATGTCGCCATTGGCGAAATCGTCAACGCCCATCATCTCCTTGGCAATCTTCTTTCCGTTATACGAAGGCGTTCCCATTGCCACGAGGGTTTTCATACGGTCGCCACGGTGAATATTGAATGCTTGACAAAGGGGTCCGAGTCCGTGAGTAGGGTAGACGTCGCCCACATGACTTTGGTTAAACTCAAGACGCCAGTTTTCGTAATATTCATGCCAATAAGGTTCAAGGTTATGGATGTAAGCACCTTCGCCGTGGATGAGTTCGCCCAGCATTCCTTGTTGGGCAAGATTGAGGGCTGTCAGTTCGAAGAAATCGTAGCAGCAGTTCTCCAGCATCATGCAATGACGTTGGGTTTGTTCTGCAACGTCGACAAGTTGCCAACACTCCTCAATGGATGTGGCTGCAGGCACTTCAACAGCCACATGCTTGCCATGTTGCATGGCGTAGACCGCCATTTCGACATGAGTCTGCCAATTGGTGCAAATATAGACGAGGTCAATATCGTCGCGTTCACAAAGCTCGCGCCATGACTCCCGACCCGTGTATGACTCGGCTTTCGGTAAGCCTTTGGCTTCCAAAATCTTTGTCTGGACTGCTTCAACGCGGTCAGGCTCTATGTCGCACAAGGCAACAACAGATACTCCATCGATGTAAGTCATACGGTCAACGGCATCCGGGCCGCGCATACCGAGACCAATGAAACCGATGCGAACGTTTTCTATAGGAGCAACCGTGAATTGCAGTACGCTCTGCTGACCATCGATACGATCAGGCTCGTCAAAAACGATAGTGTTGTCGATGATACGGTAGTTGTCCTTACGGACTTCTGTCTCTTGCTTTTCGCAGCAAGCGGTGGCCATTATCAAGAAAAAAAGGCCAACGATGAGATGTAAAAACTTGTTTTTCATACTAAAAGGAATTAGTTTGAGGGCAAAGTTATGAAAAAATCGTACGACAATGTAAAATATCTAATTAAAAGCACTATTTTCGCGAAAAATAAACCATTATGGACACACTTCGCAACACAGCAGCTCATTTCATCGACTCGAAAACCATTGAAGACATTCAACCTTTAGGTAATGGACTCATCAACGATACCTATAAGATAATAGTGCAGGGTAAACCGAGATATGTATTACAACACATCAACAATGCTGTCTTCACTGACGTGGACATGCTGCAAAGCAATATTGAAGCTGTCACGAACCATATACGGCAAAAATATGAGCATCAGGGAATGAAAGACATCAACCGTCATGTACTAAATTTTCTAAAAGCCGATACAGGGAAGACTTATGTAATCGAAGAGGGAAAGTATTGGCGTGTAATGGATTTCATTGAAGACAGCTATACTTATGATGCTATAACTCCAGAGTATGCCTATTATGCAGGCCGTTCATTTGGCCATTTCGAGTCCTTGCTGACTGATTTAGAAGCTCCTATTGGAGAGATTATCCCAGACTTCCATAACATTGAGTTTAGGCTGAGGCAACTTGAGGAAGCCGTAGCCGAAGACAGGGTAGGGCAGATGCGTGAAGTTGAGGTGCAGAAGTTTGTTGACAAAGTGAGGGAAGCATCCGACAGGATGTGCATAGGCGAGAGGTTATACCGTGAAGGCAAACTGCCCAAACGTATCTGCCATTGCGATACCAAAGTCAACAATATGCTTTTCGATAAGGACGGCAATGTGCTTTGCGTCATTGACCTTGATACGGTAATGCCGAGTTTCGTTTTCTCAGACTATGGCGACTTCCTACGTTCGGCAGCCAATACTGGGGCCGAGGACGACCCAAATCCAGACAATATCCATTTCAACATGGAGATTTTTGAGTCATTTACCAAAGGGTTCTTGGAAGGCACAGAATCTTTTCTGCTTCCTGTGGAGCGTGAGAATCTGCCATATGCTGCCACACTTTTCCCCTATATGCAGGCTGTACGTTTCCTCACGGACTACATCAATGGCAACACCTATTATAAAATTAAATACGCTCACCATAACCTGGTTCGCACCCGAGCCCAATGGAGGCTTTTCGAAGAAGCTGAAAAAAGCCTTGCTGGAGTCATCTTATAAAGAAAAAAGAGGGTGCGAACACATGTCACACCCTCTTTCTCGATTTAGAACTAGTATTATTCCATTACGGAGAAGCTGTCCTTGCCAATGCCGCAAAGCGGGCATTTCCAGTTGTCGGGAATGGCTTCAAACGGGGTTCCTGGAGCGATGCCACCATCGGGATCGCCAACTGTGGGATCATAAACATATCCACAGACGTCGCAAACGTATTTTTTCATAGTTGAAAGTTTAGAGTTGATATTTGTCAATTAATAATTCTCCGCTTTAATTTGGAAGAAGGACTGGGGATGGTTGCACACAGGGCACATCTGGGGAGCTTTCTTGCCGATGACGATATGGCCACAGTTGGAACACTGCCAAACCGTGTCACCTTCACGTGAGAACACGATGCCGTCTTCAATGTTCTGCAAAAGCTTCAGATAGCGGGCCTCATGCTCTTTCTCGATTTTGCCAACCAAATCAAACAATGCTGCAATCTTGGTGAAGCCTTCTTCACGGGCTGTTTTGGCCATACCTGCATACATATCAGTCCACTCATAGTTCTCGCCGTCTGCGGCATCCTTCAGGTTGGTCTTCGTGTCGGGCACATCGCCATCATGGAGCAGCTTAAACCATATCTTGGCATGTTCCTGCTCGTTACGGGCTGTCTCTTCAAACAGGTCAGCGATTTGGTTGTATCCTTCCTTTCGTGCCTTTGAGGCATAGTAAGTATACTTGTTGCGGGCTTGCGATTCACCAGCAAACGCAGCCATCAAATTGGCTTCGGTCTTTGAACCTTTTAATTCCATAAGAGTCAAATTTTAAATTAGTTACATTATTGTCACTTGTTGTCATAAATACATTTCGGGGCAAAGGTAACAATATTTTCCGAATTCCCACACTATTTTCGTATTTTTGCCACCATGTTTTTCGAAGGTAATAATAGTATAGACAAAATACCAGGCGACTGGCCTGATGACAAATGGCCTCAATATATTCCAAAATATCACCTACATGACTTTGCCGCCATCGACTTTGAAGCGGCTAATGGTGAAGTCACAAGTGCTTGCAGTATGGGTTTAGTTATTGTTCGTGACGACGTCATTGTAGACAGTTTTTACAGCCTTATCAAGCCTGTTCCAAACCGTTACGATGTTTATACAACAAAGGTACATCATATCAAATACAACGACACTAAGAACGCTGCAACCTTTGCGCGAGTCTGGTATAATGTCTCTGAAAAGGTTGAAGGACTTCCGATGGTGGCTCACGGTAGTTCGTTCGATGAACGTGTTCTGAAAGCCTTGCATCAATACTATCACATAAAATACCCAGACTTTAAGTTCTATTGTACGCATCTTGGCTCACAAGAATTGCTTCCTGAATTGGAAAACCATAAACTCAAAACCGTTGCCAAACATTTTGGCTATGACCTGAAACAGCATCATCATGCCTTGGCTGATGCAGAAGCTTGTGCCGTCATTGCGATGCATTTGTTTTGACCGAGAATAGTAGTATGTATCTTCTATTCTATATTTAACATAATACGGATTATAATTTAATAGATATATAACTGCAGAAATTGAGTTTTGTATAATTTTCATCAAATTCCGCTTGTCAAAACAAAAATGATAACTAAATTTGCACCCAAGATATTTAATCAAATAGAATTCGTTCAAACAACACAATAACAAACAATTAAAACCCACAATCATGGAAATTATCGGAAAAGTGGTCAGACTAGGCAATCTTGTTGAAGGTACAAGTGCACGCGGACCTTGGCGTAAACAGGAACTCATTATTGAAACAGAAGAACAATATCCACGCACAGTATGTCTAATTTGTTGGACCAACCAAATTGAAGAAATTCAAAAATTTGCACCAGGACAGACTATCAAAGCACAAATTGAAATATCATCACGTGAGTTTAACGGCAAATGGTACACCGATGTCAGAGTATGGCGTTTCGACCCTGTTGGTGCAGCAGCACCTGAATCAACCCCGAGCTATGCTCCAGCACAACCCGTTCAGGCGTCTCAGCCGACAATGCACCAAACACCTCCTGCTTCTTCTTCAACACAAGAATTTTATCCACCCACAGAGGATAGCGTGGACGATCTACCCTTCTGAATTATGTTAAATCATGAAAGCTAACTTCCTGAATGCTGACACCATTTGCGCTTTGGCTACACCACATGGCGTGAGTTCCATCACTGTGGCGCGTATCTCAGGTTCTCAATCTTTCCCGATTGTCTGCAGTGTTTTTACACGCAATGGTAATCCTTTTGATATTGACCTAATAGTCTCAAATAAAGTCTATTACGGACAAATTGTAGACAATGGCGATATGTTGGACGAAGGGCTAGTATCCTTCTTCAAAGCCCCCCACTCTTTCACTGGGGAAGATGTTGTTGAAATCAGTCTTCATGGTTCTTTGTTTATTCAAAAGAGAATTCTTGAAATCCTGATTGCCCACGGCTGCCGTATGGCAGAACCCGGTGAGTTTACCCGCAGGGCCTTCATTAACCGGAAGTTTGACCTTACACAAGCCGAGGCCATTGCCGACCTTATCAGTTCAGAAAGCGAATCCACTCACCACTTGGCTATCAACCAACTAAAAGGCGGATTTTCAAAAGAACTTCAAATAATGCGTTCCAAATTATTGGAAATGACTGCATTAATGGAACTCGAACTCGATTTTAGTGAAGAAGATGTCGAATTTGCAGACAGAAGTAAGTTGAAAGCCTTGCTACAAGAGACTCTCAATCATGTTGAGAGACTCAAGGATTCGTTTCGCTTGGGAAACGCTATCAAAAACGGTGTCCCTGTTGCTATTGTGGGCCAAACCAATACCGGTAAGAGCACATTATTGAACGCCCTTCTCGGTGAGGATCGTGCTATTGTGAGCGATATTGCCGGTACAACACGTGACACTATTGAGGAAACTCTTAACATCAACGGCACTGTATTTCGCTTCATTGATACAGCTGGTATTCGCGACACGGATGAAACCATAGAAAAAATAGGTATCGAACGCACATTCAAGAAACTTTCTGAAGCAGATATCGTCATAGGAATGCTTGACGGCACCCTCCCCTTCTCCAAGATATTACAGGCTGCCGAAACCATTATCTCAAATGTCAATGTGTTGAAACAAAAGCTATTACTACTTGTCAATAAAAGCGATTTGATGGATTATGCAGCTATGTGTGACTTGAATGATCGCTTTTTGGACGATTTGAAAAGTTGTTATGAAAACAATATTGAAGCACATGGTGGCTATATGACGGATGAATACCAGTTTAGCATCAATGGACATGATCTATATGATTTGCAGAACTGGATGAGTTTTAATTACATCTCAGCAAAAGACACAAATGATGTTGAGGAATTAAAATCAACTATTTTTGATTGTTACAGCAGTGAATCTATCGACGCAAACACCGTTTTGGTAACCAATGTGAGGCACTATGAAGCGTTGCTCCACGCTGCCGAGAGCCTTAATGCAGTTCAACAAGGACTTGAAAACGGAATTCCTACCGACTTGGTTTCACAGGATTTACGTGATGCCTTGTATCATCTTGGCAGTATCACAGGCGAAATTACTACAAACGAAATACTCGAAACCATCTTCTCACGTTTCTGCATCGGAAAATAAATAAAAAGTAGAGACGGCGCTTTTACGCCGTCTCTACACTATGAAACAATACATGAGGAGTTACTTCTCCACTTCTTTCTTCAGTCTCTCGGTCAGCATCGGGACAATCTTGTGCAAATCACCCACGATACCAAGGTCAGCGACGCTAAAAATAGGTGCGAACTTATCCTTGTTGATGGCGATGATGAAGTCAGACTCTTCCATACCAGCCAAGTGCTGGATGGCACCGCTGATACCGCAAGCCATGTAGAGGTTCGGGCGGACGGTCTTACCCGTCTGACCCACCTGACGGTCGTGAGGCATCACGCCGTTGTCAACCATTGCACGGCTCGATGACACCACACCTCCGATAACATCGGCCAGAGCTTGAAGCTTGTCGAAGCCTTCCTTGTTCTGGACACCACGGCCACCGGAAACCAAAATCTTGGCATCGGCGATGTCGACCACGGTCTTGTCTTCCTTGATGGTCTCAACGAGTTTCACTTTGAACTTGCTGGTGTCAAATTTCGGAACGAAATCTGTCACGATGCCTTGACGGCCTTCCTGGCGCTGACGCTTCTGCATCACGCCGGGACGCACGGTCGACATCTGAGGACGGTTGTTCGGGCAAATGATGGTAGCCATCAGGTTGCCGCCAAAAGCGGGACGGGTCATACGGAACTGCAGCTCGTTGTTGCTCTTTTCGTCAGCAACCACCTCGAGCTTGGTGCAGTCAGCCGTCAGACCGGTCTTCAGACGGGCGGCGATACGCGGAGCCATATCACGGCCGATGGTGGTGGCACCATACAGCACGATATTGGGCTTGCGCTCCTTGATGATTTGGTCAACTACTTGTGAATACTGCTCGCTCAAGTAGTCTTTCAGTTCGGGAACATCAGCAACGATGACCTCGTCAGCACCGAATTCAATCAGTTTCTGAGCCTGATCCTTGATACCGTAACCCAGCAACATGGCCACAACCTTCTCACCGAGGGCATCGGCCAGGTCGCGGGCCTTTCCTAAAAGTTCGAAAGCAACGGATTGGATGTTACCTT
>Ga0265301_10000800_pt1 | contig 43015 bp, 54 predicted proteins | sample AusTroGonzalo_MG_2_FD_193488 | JGI IMG/M metagenome (GOLD analysis project Ga0265301, IMG submission 193488) | Bovine rumen microbial communities from tropical cattle in Woodstock, Queensland, Australia - Gonzalo_04 | ecosystem: Host-associated > Mammals > Digestive system > Stomach > Rumen ...
TTCGCTTCGTAGTTGCGAATCTGCAAACGTCCGTCAATGGCGGCAAGGCTGCCCTTGCTCAGATACTTGTCGCATATCTCGGCAAGTCCCTTCCAGCAGATGACCGGCACGAAGTCGGTCTCGGTCTCGCCGTTCGCGTTCTTATAGTCTCTGTCACAGGCCACGGTGAACGATGCCACCGCTGTCCCGCTGTTCGTAGTTCTCAGTTCGGGATCCTTTGTTAAGCGCCCGATGATGGTGATTCTGTTTAACATATTTCCTCCTCTTAAAACCATTCGGAATTCCATACGGATCGGTCTTCCCGCTCGTCTTCTTCCTCTTCGTAACCATCGAGTATCGTTTCAAGCTCACGCTCTTCGCGGAGCAGTTCTTCATATGTAGTCATTTCCTCAGTTCCTCCTCTTCTTCGAGTATCTCGATGGCACTCCTCAGTTCGTCAAGCACCTGCACCATCTCCCTCTGCATCAGAGGGCTCGTTGTGGGAAGGGCTTCGATGATCTTGTTAAAAAGATGTCTTGCCTGCGGCAGATTGACGATGATCTTATAGCGTTCGCTCATTTGACATTCCTCCTGAAATCGGTTATAATAATTGTTAGACATAATTCTCATTCTTTTTTTCCTGCGCTTTCGGTGCAGGTCTTTTTTTATGCCAGTTCGTAGCGCATGAACCGTATCGGATCGCCGTAGCGGTTCCTTTTTTTTATGATGGTCTTCTTGAATTCGTAGCCAAGCCGTTCAAGTTCGCAGATCCTCGCGGGCAGTTCCACTATTCCGAGTTCGGTGAACGCTTCCGCCCTTGTGATGCTGCCTTCGTCTCTCAGATACTGAATGACCCGATCTCTCTGATTGACCATGTTCTCACCTCCTCACATCGGTTTGATCAGAGCGAGGATGAAGATGATGGCCAGCATCACGAAAGCGCCCTGCCATTGACTCGCTCGGAAGTCTCTTTTTCTTTGCAATTTCCTGCGTTCTCTCGCTCTTCCTTTCGCTTCCCAATATTCTTCCGCGACGTAGATTTTTCTCTCCAGCTCACGTCCTTCCGGCGTCAGCCACGGCGCGATCTTGATTTCTTCTTCCTGCCGTTCTCCCCAGCAGGTTCCGCTCAGCAGTTTGTTCATTTCAGCACCTCCTCAAAAAATTTTCCGCAAAATCTGTTCGGGTTCACACTGCGCGGCCTTCGCGATCAGCGCAATATCGTCGCAAGTCCACGTGTTTGATCCGCTTAGTCTGTTGTTCAGACTCGCCCTGCTCATGCCGATCAGTGCGGCCATCTGATCTTTCGTGTATCCTTTCACCGCCATCAGCGCGGCAACGTTGCCGTTGACAGTGTTCCGAAGCTCTCTGACCTTCCTCGGTATCGACTTTTCCATCTTCGCACCTCCTTATTTTAGTCTTAAAGACTAATCTGTCTGCAAAAAAATAAGATCGTCGAGCGGAATACCGAACAACGATGCCATTTCTTTGGCCTTCACCACATCGGGAAATGTAGTACCGGCCTCATAATTCTGATAAGTAGCTTTGCAAATGCCGAGCATTTTAGCGCACTGCACCTGTGTTAAACCTTTATTGACGCGTGCAGCCTTGAGCGTTATCTTCATCTCTTTTTCCTCCTGTTCTCAATTTAGTCTTTAAGACTAATAATATAATACACCATCCCGAAATCTTTGTCAAGTCTTTCCGACGATTTTTTTTAATAAATTATTGACTTTTTTTAATTCAAAGCCTATAATTATAGTACACACAAAAACAGGAGCAAAAAGGAGAGGTTGACATGACGAATGAAAAAGAAAAGAGAATCTTCGCAAAAAACCTGCAAAAATATATGGACATTGCCGATGTCGACAGGAATCAGTTGTCCAAAGATACGGGCATCAAATATCCGACGATCTGCGAATGGCTGAATCTGCGAAAGTATCCTCGCATTGACAAGATCGAAATGCTCGCCAATTATTTCGGTGTACAAAAATCCGATCTGATCGAAGACCATGACGAGGCTGTATCCAAAACCGTACAGATCCCCGTTCTCGGCAGCGTCCCCGCGGGGACACCCGTCGAAGCTGTGCAGGACATTATTTCCTATGAAGAAATACCCGAAAAATGGCAGCGGAACGGCGAATACTTCGCGCTGAAAATCAGCGGTTCTTCCATGTTTCCCGCCATCTGCGACGGCGATATCGCTATCGTCAAAAAAACCGATGAGGTAAAGAATGGTGATACCGTCATCGCTATGGTCAATGGTTATGAAGCGACTTGCAAGAGATATAAAAAAATGGGAGACAGCATGATGCTGCTCCCAAATAATCAGGATTACGATCCGATGTTGTTTTCAAAATCGGATATTAAAAATTTACCGGTGAAGATCCTCGGTAGAGTCGTTGAACTTCGTCGCAAATTTTAATTATTTCCCGCCGGCGCATTTGTTGCAGGGATCGGCGTGACCATGTGTTCTCGCGTACTCCAGCGATCCGGACTTGATCTCATGCGTCGTCTGGAGCAAAAGCTCACAACCTGGATCAAGGTGATAGGATTTCGCTGATGCGCTTTCGGCGTACCATACGGTGGGATTTGCGCTGCCGGCGATCCCTGCCGGCGCTTCACCCTCTTCGCAGTAGTCAAGGTTTACCCATCCTCCGGCACTTCCGTATACGGTATACCCCCATTCTCCACGGTATTCGTATATGATAATGTTCTCACCTTTCGGTACTGTTCCGTTGCTGATCGTGCCTCCGGGATCATTCCACAAGTTGATGTGATCGGAGTCTGTAGGATTTACCCAGTAAGGATCTTCCACATAATCTTCAACGAAGACGTCTTGGTCTGACAAATCGTTTTGAACTCCATCATCTGCCTCAGTCCCTTCGTCTTCGGTAACTTCCTCGGCAGGATATTCCGGCGCCGGTTCATCCTGCACGGCGTCGGCGACGCTGGTCTTGCTCCCCGCTGTGGCGTACCCGGCGATCCCTCCGATCAGGATGGCGCAAATAAATACAAGCGCGACGATAATAATATTTTTTTTATCTGTCATCTCTGTTTCACCCCCTTTTTCATTATAATTTTAAAGAAAGGAAATGTCAATCATGGCAAAAGCGCATCAGCTTCCCTCCGGTCAATGGCGTTGCCAACCGTTCGCCAAAGGCAAGAGAGGAAATATCATCGCCGATAGTAAGATCGAGGCGGAATACCTCGCGGATCAATGGCGGAAAAACACCATCGAAACAACAAAGCCGGAAAACCGCACCGTCGCCGAGATGATGGATAGGTATATCGAGGAGCGTTCCAATATCCTTTCCCCGACAACGATCATAGGTTACCGCCGCATCCGCAGATTATACTTCCGGGATATCCTCGACCGGAAAGTATCCGATCTCTCCGCTTCCGATGTTCAAATGGAGATCAATAAGATGGCGGCGACGCTCTCGCCGAAGACGATCCGCAACGCCGTCGGTTTCCTTAATTCCGCCTGCGATTTCCGCTTTCGTCTGACCCTGCCTCAAAAAGAAAAGAAGATTTATAACACCCCTGGAGTAAAAGGAATCAAAAAAATCATCGATCAGACAAGAGGTTCGGAGATAGAAGTTCCGACGCTTCTCGCCCTCTGGTGCGGTCTCAGACTGTCAGAGATCAGAGGCCTCCGATGGGATCACGTCTTCCCGGACCGTATCATCATCGATCAGGCCATCGTCGATGTGGACGGCGTCCCAACGATCAAAGGCACGAAAACGAAAGAATCCACCCGCGTCATCGAGATATCGCCCTGGTTGTATAATCGGATCATGAGAGACAAGAACGAAAGCGATTATGTGACCATCCTGTCGGGACAAGCCATCTATAAGCGTTTCCGCAAACTTACCGACGGCATCTGCCGTTTCCACGATCTCCGCCACGCGAATGCTTCCGTGATGATGATGCTGGGCATTCCCGATAACGTAGCGATGGAAAGAAACGGTTGGGAGACCGAGAGCATTTATAAGAAGACCTACGCTCAAGTCGCATCGGAATCACGAAGAGAATCAGCCCAAAAACTAAATATTTTTTTCCAAAGTCTCGTCAATTGATATTATTCGTGTGCAATTTCGTGTGCAATATCATGTGCAAAATACTGTATTTCACGCTATATTTTTATTCGCAGGAACATTTTTTTATTGAAGCATATAAACAAAAACCGCAGTACAAAGAGGAATTTCCTCCATATACTGCGGTTTTCTTTTGGTGGAGATGAGGGGAGTTGAACCCCTGCAATCATCAAATTAAACAGGCATTATATTTTAAGATGTGCAATTTCGTGTGCAATCATCCCAAAACATTCTCATGCCAGAACGACCCTCGTGATCTGTTCGTCCGTCTGATTGACGATGTCCCCGAACCATAGCCAATACGCGCGCCAGCGGCGGCAGAAGCGACCTCTGCGGCGGTCGGGAGGACAATTCCTCTCGACGCAGATTTTCCGCCGTTTCTCGCCACCGTAGGCGTCGAGGTACGTTTTGCGGAATCGATCTCTCGCGCTGTCGGCAACATGATACCTTTGGCGACGGAGGTCTGAGTCCGTCTCGCTGCAGGTGTTCTCGTTGCTTTGCTCGAAGACTTACCCGAAGATCCTCCCGAAGAAGAACCGGAAGATCCCGAAGATCGTGTCGTCGTCGGTGCGTAGGTAGGAGTGTAGTTTGCGGTTTCGGAGGATGTCGTTGCTTTGCCTTTTTTACCGCTGCCGCCGCTCTTCTTTCCTCCGCTCTTACGGCCTCCGCCACCACCGCTGCTTGACTTGGTGGGAGCGTAGGCGGAATAGTCCGGATTCTTTGCGATGCTTACGGTCTTCCAACTGTCAAAGTCGAAAAAGTCTCTCGGATTGACATAGCTTCCGTTGACTTCGACCTCAAAATGAAGGTGCGGTCCTGTTGAAGCTCCCGTGCTCCCGCTTTTGGCAATCAGTGTGCCGGCGTTGACGGTATCACCGGGTTTCACACCGATCTCGGAAAGATGGCTGTATGTGGTTTTCATACCGTCACCGTGGTCAATGACGACTCTGTTACCGTATCCGCCTCTTGAACCGGCGAATTCTACGACGCCCTTGCGGGCAGAAACAACGTCCGTACCCATGCCGACGGCAATATCAATGCCGGTGTGCATCTTTTGCTTTCCGCTGATAGGATGAGTTCTCATGCCGAATTCCGAGGATATCCGCGCCTCTTTGACTGGCATATACTTTGTATTCGCCTGAATCTCTTCGGCCTTTTCCTTCAAGGCGTCTTTGTTCGACTTCGTCGTACCGCTGCCGCCGTCCTTAAAGGTAGCTTCGGTCTTGTAACCGCCGACCTGCGTATATAGTGCTTGCTTCTCAGCCGCACTATAAGGCTGATTATCCAACCATTGGACGAATTTCTGGCGTTTGGAGTCGTGGACGGTCTTCCCGTTCTCATCCTTGTCGCCCGTCAGCCCGGAAAAATAATTGTAGGCGTCAACGAAGTTCTGCGGATCGGCGGAGGAATATTCCGACTTGACCGTATCCCACTTGACTTTGGCGCTGTCAGACATATGATCGATCACCCAATCGGGACCTTTCGTGTCGGCCTGCCATGCGTCGTAGATATCCTTGTTCATGTCCTTGCCGCCGTAGATGTCAGAGGCATATTCAAGGATAGATTTAGCGTCCTTCACTCCAACTCGGTAGATGTCGTTCATCTGTTCGCGGATCTCCCGCATCTTCGCAAGGCGTTCCTTCCACGTCAGCGAGGCATCCTTGGAGACATAATTCAGTTCGTCTCTCAGCGCTTTGAGATCCTCGTCGTGGTCTTTGAATCCTTTCAGCGCGACGGCATACGGCGTATCCTGTCCGTAGTAGTCGGAAAGCCCTGTATACTCGTCTTTCAGGTCATAGTAATCTCCCGCGAGTCTGTTGCTCAGAACCGGATCAAGATAGAATTTCCCCCACATGGAGTCTTTGAATGCGTCTTGGATCATATCAACGAAGCGCTGATCCTGTCCGTCTCCTATTGCGGAGATGAACGGTTGAGCCAGTTTCGTCCACGAACCGCCGTACTGTTGGAGCAGATAATCAATTTTGATCGGCGAGAGGTCGATATACTCAGGCGACATTTCTTTTCCGCCCGAAACAATATAGTGCAGGTACTCTGCGATCTTCCTCGCGACGATGGAAGTATCTTCGTTCGATTCTGTCCAGTGGAAACCGTCTTGTGCCTGTTCCCATTGCGAAACAATCTCATTTCCCCAGAAGTCTCTGTTCTTCGCGACGTCTAAAACAGGCTGCAGGATGTTATTGGTCAGCGGATTTCCGGGCATAATATTTTCAGCAAACAAGTCCCACTGCGTATACAGAAGATCCATTGCGCTCATATCGCCCGAAAGCACTTTTTCACCGTTGTATTCCCAACCATAGATAAATGAAACAACACGGCCTTTCGGGATACGAATCCACCCGTCCATACCGGGCAGTTTGATATTGAGATAATTCGTCCGTTCGTAGTCCGCCATTTCTGCGTACTCTTGGACGACCTTTGCGGCGTCTTCCCCGAAAAGGAATTTCAGCAGTTTATTCTTATCTTCGTCATCATCATTTCCGCCGTACAGCCAATCCGCGATCATGGACGGAGCCAGTCCGACGGCGGCCAGCTTGATCATCAAACCGAGAATATTAAGCAGGGTTTCCTGTTTTTTCTCGCCTTTGACCTGTGTGAACATTCTGCGGAATCTGTCCATGCCTTGAACACCGGCGTTGAGGAACGTAGCGCCGTAGGTATTCGCCGCCTTGACGACGGTCCCGCTTCGACCAAAATTAACAGTGGCATCGGCGGCACGATAAGCGGAGATCGTTTTGATTTCTTCGTCGCTATATTCGTTTTTGCCGTTTTTGCGTTCCTTCGTTAAGCGGTCGCACTCTTCGAGGTAGACCGTGTAGCGAGGCCACTGTTCAATAAGAAAGTTCCAGAAGTCGATACCCTTGAACGGGATCGCTGCCTTGTCTTTCAGTTTTCTCGCTTTGGATCTCCGCCTTTCATCATATTCAAAGAATGAAGACGACGCTGCACCGAAACTCAGATACTCGGCGAAGCTGTCATGCCCCTTTTTATGGAAGATGTCAGACAGCGCCTTTACCTGGAAGAGAGGCAAGCGTTCCGCGTGCTGATTGTACAGGTACATATCGATCGAGTCTTTGATGCCGTTCGTCGCCCAGAAGATCGGATTGTACTGCGTCAACACCCATCTTCGGAGCGTGTTCATCTTTCTCAGCAGCTTCGGGATAGAGGTCTCGTCTCTGTAATAGTTCAGACGATCCCATCCGTAGAGCAGATTTTTATCGGCAACGGCGATATTATATTTCACGCCGTCGAGATAAACGGGGATCAGATTGTCCTCACCGTCGAAGTCTCGGTTTTTCAGACCTCTGTCTTCGATCTGACCGATACCGTAAATATAATCCTCATTGCCGGAGGTAGGTTCTGCAGGTCTCACATCGATGATGTAATCCCATGCTCCGTCCTTGTTATAGGCTTTCACGAGTTCGGCAGCAAGCTGATTCTTTTTGCAGGCTTTGACGATTTCCTGCGTTCTGCGTACCATCTGATCGTAAAGCGGGATCAGATCGGCGTTGCTCTTCTGCGCTTCCTTTATGACTTTATTCGTCCGTTTTACGATATTCCCGTTCCTGTCGAACACTTCATCCTCACGGAGACGGAACGTCGGAACATAGTGCGGGTACTTCGTTGTGAAGTATTCAAAGTCTTCTTCGGAGATAACGCCGCTTTCCACGCAGAGCCTTAATAACCTCTGACCGTAGAGGACAAGGTCATCGGCCATCTTGACGACTTGTTTGTTCTTTCCGATCTCGTCAATAATTGCCTGGCATTCTTCTTCGGAAAGTTCCATGAATCCCTTGTCGTATTTCATACGGTCAATGTTGTGCTGTGCGTAGACATACCGCGTCAGGTCTTTCAGAAGAGCGTCGGATTCCTTCGTGCCTTTCAGCGCGGGCTTCATAATGTTTGTCAACGATAATTTTTCATCGACGAATTCAACGTCATACTCATCGCCGTTCTGCTTGGTGCGCGCCACCTTCTCTTTGGCTCCGTCCAGCTTGCGGATGCCGTGGCCGTTGATGTAATCTCTTGCGATACTCATCGACGCCTTCGCCGCGTAGTAACGTGCGGCCAAAAGCGGATTTTTCACCGTATTAGCGAAGCGTTCAAAGGCTTCCCCTTCGGCAAGGAATAACTTTTTACTGTCACGCAGTACACTGAGTATTTGCAGTTTTCGAGAGTCAACCTCTTTCGGATTATCCGTCAAGAGGTTGGTCTGTTCGATCATCCGCGCTTCTTCGATGTCCGCTTCAAAGTCAGCGATCATCTGCACCAGTTCGGTGCGGGCGACTTCCTTCATTTCCTCATCGGTGAACATCATGTCGAGGAGATCATCGACGTTTTCCATCTTGATCTGGAAAGATTTATCGGTAGCCAGTTTCACGCCGGCGCCTGTGAACATATCAAGTCCGATGCGGTCAATAGCTTCTCCCAATTCTCCCGCGAAATAATTTCCGGGTTTTATTTTTGTGGGACCGCCATCCTTGAAAACAGGTTTCTTATCATAGCGGTACTTCATGACATCGAAATACAGGAAGGATTTCTGCGACGCGGGGATTTTCAACGATACGATATATTCAAGGATGTCCCGCTTCGTGTAGACTCTGTTTCCTTTCTCGTCGCGTTCCGTCTGCATCTTCTGCAGTTCAGCGTAGACTCCGTAGAAGTCTTCCTTCTTCATGCCTTCCTGCTCTGCAAGGATGGTCAGTGCGAAGGAAGGAACGACGTTCTTATCACGTTTCAGCGTATAATCGTAACCGTCGGCGCTTTCGGCGATGACGACGTCGTTATGGTCAAGGAGCAAACTGCCTTCTTTTTTGAATGCTCCCATCCGTGCGGCGACTTGAAGGACGCGTGTGCGGAAGTCGTCAATGATGCTCTGCACTTCACGGTTTCTCTTGTAGAGCGATTCCGCGCTGCCCTTCTGTTCTTCTTCTTTGCGTTCTTCGTAGGCGTCAAGCGCACCCTGTAGCCGTTCTTCCCTGCGTTCTTCGTCCAGCTTCTGCTGTTTCTTCCGCATTTCCTGCCGCTGTTTCGTGTCGAGGCTGCGCTGTTGTTTTTTGCGTTCCGACTCCATCCGTTCGGCGGCGTCCTGCCAGCTCCGCTTTTCAACGCGCAGACGATGAATAAGACGGTTCTTTTCGGCGCGGATATCCTTCTCGCGGGATTCGTAGTTCTTACGAAGTTCCTTCTTCTCCTGCTGCGAGAGCTTCCGCTCGTCCTGCCGTACCTTCTTCATCACGTTGTCGAATTCGCGCATCGTGGCTTCGTCGTCGCGCCTGTCTTGGTTGGCCTGCTTCGCTCGGTCAATAGCGCGCTGACGTTCCAGTTTATCGAATTCCCGCATGGTGGCGCGGTCGGTCTTGTCCTGCTCACGTTTGGCGGCGTTGTAGCCGGAGCGATATTGGCGTCCGCCTCTCGCGTAGCGGATATCATTCTCTTCCGGGTTAAACCGTTCCGAGAGAGGGATGATTTCACCTTTGTTGTCGCGAGTGACGGGATCGGCGGATTTGATTTGGTTGGGATTGAAGACGATGATATGTTCCGTCTGTTCGCCGTCCGCTTTATCTCTCATAAGCTGCCCGAATTTCGTATCGACTTCCCTGTCAACGATTGCGTCAAAACCAAGGTTTTCGATGATCGCCCTTGCGAGTTCCGCATCCCCGTTAGCCATTTGATTCCAGTCTTCATTTGCGATATCGATTCCCCCGCAGTTGGATATTTCGCGAATGATATCGTCCCAAGTGAAATCAAGATCATAAACTGATTCCATAAGTCTCGACGTCAGAACGTCAAGATTAAAATACAAATCAACAACATCGTATCTTTCTTCAATATCAGAAATCGCATCCCGGACGGCCATGCCAACCGATTCAGCCACGTAATCAAACTTTGCTATATCGAGATCGGTTTCATAATCTTCTTCGGAATCGTAGTCATCCCTATCGATCTGAGTCTCATCGAAGTCGTCCATTAGCACCCAGACGAGATTTGTACTGTTTCGATAATCTCTTATGTATGGTTTGTCATACTTGAGATATACGTCATATGTTCCCGGATTTTTATTTATTTCTTCTTGAGCCGCTTCCAATGCCTGATCATAGTTTTCGATTTCAAAGCCGCGCCATTCGCCCGCCTCGAGAATAACCTCCGCCAGCTCTCTCGCCTTGAAGTAATTGTCGGCACCATTAACATCAGCATAATGACGGTCAGAATCATCTTTGCTTGTAGAGAAATAGAAACCTGCTCCCGAATTTCCACCGACATGTGCCTTTGCCTTATCAAATACCCAGAAACCATAGGCAAGTGTACCGTGGTAATTGTGTCTCGGATGATACCCCGCCTCTCTTGCCGCTTCATCTACCAACCTTTGAGCGGTAGCCATGTCTCCCGCTTTAACAGCGGAGAGATATTCTTCGTCGAGAGCGGAGAGACCGCGGGCATAGCGGATATCGTCGTTCTCTTCGTTAAAGCGTTCCGAGGGCAGGATGATTTCGCCATTGTTGTCGCGAGTGATGGGATCGGCGGATTTGACATTTTCTGTAGCATTTAGAGTCGCGTATACGTTAGAAATCCCCGCATTTCCATAGTCGCCTCCCTCGCGCATTTCGGCATACTTAACAGTGTCGTACCCTGCACCGTTCGCCATGCGAAGAATTTGGTCAGATGTAGCATATCCTCGCATGATTTCTTCTTTTGTTGCGAATTTCTCCAACTCTTTGGGGATAGGAACATCCGTATAATATCCCCCGTTTACGTTGATGGTGATCATCTTCTTCGGACGCAAAACTAATCTGTATACACCGCCACCAGAATATGAAGGATTTGGTTTATAATTTTTTACGAATTCACGAAGTGTCTGCTCTGTAAAGACGGGAACATTTGCATAATCGTCACCTATGCTATTATAATCCATATAGAGGTATGTAGTCCCGTCAAGAAAATCATCCCTTAATTCTTGAAGGATTTCGTACATACGAACATTAGAATCATATATATCTTGTCCATATTTGAGCAAACCTTCATCTGGACGAATGCGATCTGCTTCCCTGTCAAAATCGTCAATCGTTGCAAATCTCAACTGATCGCCGATGTAAGTGTTTTCTTTCGCGTAATTTATCACGTCATTCAGAGGGGAAGTATCTGCGTCAAAATTGTCTTTTATGCTTCTTGCAGGTTGACCACCTGAAAAATTCCGAGCAACGCCTACACTATCCGTCAAAAACAAAGCTCCACCGAAAAGGTCGAATCGTGTCCTCCCAAACGAATATGTCCCATGATATACATCAACGGTATACCCAGCTTCCTCCGCCGCTTCATCCACCAACCTTTGAGCGGTAGCCATGTCTCCACGTTCTACGGCAGCGAGGTATTCGGAGTCACGGGAGCCTTTGGCACGTCTTACTTTAGACCCGCTATTTCCGCTACTTTGTTCAGAATCAGTCGATCTGTCAGAGGATCGGTTACTATCAGCCAATTCCGAAACTCTTCCCACTGATCGTCCGTTTCCAGTAATGCCGCTATCGCTGAATATGTCCCGATCTGAATATCTTTTGCTCTCTTTAATTCCGAGCCGATGCCTTTCGACGATTTCTTTGATGACATGATTATCAACACCCTCCTTTATCATTCTTTCAAGGTTTCTCTCAGAAGGAAGCATTTTCTTGACAATAACATATCCGTAATCTTCAATGTCAGTTATCCAACATAGATACTCATATCCTCCATCATATACAGAAATGATATCGCCTGATTTATACCCGTTTTTCTGTGCTCTGTAAATAGCATTAAATATAGGAGTAACTAATCTTCTATATTCGTCTTTGGGAAGGCGAATCCCTTTTTTATTTACAAATCTTTTTCCCTTCGCCTGCCGTCTTTCCTTCGCCGCGGCCACGGCTTCCGCTCTCGGTGCGGTCTGTTCGCCGCGTTCTTCTTCAAGCGCGTTGAGCCACTTGCTCCGCACACTTGCCAAAAAGCGCGCTTCTTTGCCGCCGAGTCCTCTCTGTAACAAAGTATTGATACCGCGGAGGATCTTATCGGTTCTGCTGTTCGTTAAGAAGGTATTCACCCATGCTTCATCCGTCAGCAGTTTCTTTTCCACGAAGTGAGCGACGACCTCTTCCTGAATGATGCTCTCACTCGGTTCGATCACATTGCCGTTTTCATCGCGTTCGCTGTACATTCTGCGGATGTCATTAACGTCAGCGTCGTAGGAGTCTTTATAGTAGGTTTTGATTTCCTGAAGCAGTTCTTTGAATGCGTTCGTGTTCCGCATGGCGTGAACCATTTCATGAGATACAATAGTCTGAAGAGGTTTATCCGTGGCGGCGTTGACGTAGATCGTTTCCGTTTTGGGATCGAATCTGCCGCGGTCATCGTATCTTTTCGCCGCTTCTTCATCGCGGTAGAATTCTACATTGCGATTATAGACCCTCGCCATTTCGGAGGCTTGATCGATGATGTCCTGTCTGACGTTGGCCTGTACGCCTGTTCTTTCGGTGTTGTTCTTCGCCGTTCTCAGACGTTCCGCTTTTTCGGCGTAGGCTGTTTTTTCCGAATTCGTCAGTACGGCGTCTTCGGATTTTACACCTGCTTCGGAATGTGTGATTCTCTTTACTTCGCCGTCTTCCATAAAGTAGGCGGACGTTCCCGGTTTCACCGTGGCGGCGTTCGCTTCCTGTCGGTTACTGTAGAGGTGTTCAAGGTTGGAAGAGGTTTTGTATTCTCCGCCCTGAGTCTGCTCGTTAAGCAGAGATCCCGTCGCTTTCCACGGCTGTTTGATCGCGGTCTTCGCTTCGGCGAATTTTTCCGCGAATTTGTTTCTGACTTCCTTCGTGCGTTGTTCCGCTTCTTCTTCGGTGATCATGCCCGCTTCAAGACTTCCGCGGATGGCAATCAGTTCTTCACGCATCTTGGCGGCGTAGTACAATCTCGCATTACTGATGAGACCGTGTCTTTCCGTCAGACCCTGAGCTGTATTCATCATACCCATCGGGATATGTAAAACAGCGGAAACAGCAGCGCCGTAAAGTCCAGCCATACCGATTTCGGCAAGCGAGGCGTTTTCCGCTTCGGGATTGAACGATGCCCTTTGCAGGTAAGGATCGATGATCTCCATGATCATTTCTTCCGTAGCTTCCCCGCCGTTGTAGATGGTACTGCGAAGAATGCGTCCGCTCATGGAATTGGCGAATCCGCTCTTCTCCAATTCTCTCACGGTTTCACCGAAGAGGACGCGTTTATTTACGGTATTTGCGCCGCCCTTGAGTAATCCGCCGCCGATGCCTTTCGCCATCGGAAATATCATTTCCGTTGCGCCTTCGCCGATACCGCCGAGGATACCGTAGTTCATGGCCTCTTCAAGGGAAGCGCCGCTGTCCAATGCGGATTGAGCATACGCCCCTGCCGTCGTTCCGAAAAACGTAGTCCCTCCGATCAAGGAAGACGCTTCGGGACCCGCGGCGATCATTGTGGCGATTGCGGGGATCTGTTGAAGAATGAATCCTTCGATATTGCCGGCCACCTGTGATTTTTTGCCGACGAGTCCCGCATTTACCGCGGAATTCATCCGCATGATCATTTCATCCCTGTCCCGATTGATGCGGTCTACATTGTTATGCGTAGCGATGAAATCATCGACGTATCTGTCGGTGTCGGGATTGATTTTATTGATACCGTAATATGCCCCTTTAAAAGGCAGTTCGATGATAGAACGAACACTCCCGACGATGTTGTTACTGATCGTCGCGAGATTCTGAAATGCGCTCTTATTGGAAGATACGCCCTCATACGGTGCTTTCACTCCGCCGAGGAAATAGTCTCCGGGCTTCCGCTCGATGTTGGTGATATCTTTCAGAGGCAGATATCCCAAATTCATCAGACCTACGTCTGCCGTGGCCGTGGCGAGGTTCGTAGCGTCGGCCATGTAATCGGAGGTACCGTAGCCGTGATCCTTCGCCCACTTGTCTACATACTCCTGTTGCTTAACGGCGCTTTTGTACTTATCGTAAGCGTCGCGGTACATGAGTTCACCGAGTCCGGGTTTATCTTGACCGAGAATTTTCACCTTCTCATCCGAAGAAGTCAGTCCATATTCTCTTTGGAATTCATCCGACCATCTTCGGGTTTGCTCGTTAAATCCGACGGTTTCCGTAGCCGCTTTTAAAATCCTCGCTTTTTCGGAAACGCTTGCGTTCTTCCAAATCTCTTCCGCGTAGGGTTTTGACAGAGCATCCTGACCCGTCATCCGAATACTGTACTCAAGCGCGGACGGTTTTTTATCATCGGGAATATACATTCCCGGCACTGTGCCTCCGGACAGCATAGTATCGATGTCCTTCGCTTGGGACGTATTCAGCGGTGCGCGGTCTTTCAGCGGACCTTCCGCAATACCCGTGCGCTCGTTGGGAGATAGTATACCCGCTTTGTTGTAGCCTTCTTCAAACTCTGCCCACTCGCTCTTTTTCCCGGTGTTCTTCGTTGTCGGGATCGCCATAGCCTTCGTGGGAACGTAGCTCTTCGGTCTCAGTTTCTCGTTTCGCTGTTCCCTCTGTACTTGGTTTTCGGGATGGCGCTGACTCCAGCTCTGTCTCATTCTCTTGTCGCGGTTATCCCTGCTTTCCTTCACGGGACCGCTGACGACGGACGGTTTCTGAGTCTTGACCTTCGTCTGATTCTTGATATCGGTGCTGATGGTAGACCGTTTCGTTTCCGCTTTTTTATAGTTATAAGCGGCGCTTTGCGTCGGTTTATAAGCGCCCGATGAAGTACGAGTCCCCGCGCGCTGACCGTAGCTCTGTCTTACGGCGACGTCATTACGACCCGATGCAGAAGTCGCTGTGGTCTTCTTCTTCGCGACAGGCGCTTTCGATGCCGCCGCTTTGGCGGGTTGAACAGTTTGCTTTGGTTTCTGTTTCTTCGGCGCCGATTTTTTCGCTCTCGCCTGTGCCGCCGCACCCGCCGCCGCGCTGCCGCGCACCAGCGGGGAAACAGCGGTCTTCTTCTTTTTGGATTTTAAGCTCATGCTTATCCTCCTTATTTATTGCTGTAAATGGAGTCCAGTTTCGCTCTCGCCTGATCTCTGAGCTTCTTGTCTTTGGGATCGAGCGTGGTCTGATATCTGTCGTTGTAGAAGTTATAAGCGTCCATAGCTCTGGCGTAGGCTTGTTCGTTTTCGGTCTGCGCGCGGTTGTACTGACGCTCTTCTTCATTCCACTTGCGTGTATAATCACGTTCGTTCTGGTCCCATGCTCTCCCCCAATCACGTTCCTCTTCGGCGTTTTCATTGGCGTAGATCGCCGCGGCGGAGTCGTTCGCTCTGTCATATGCGGTTCCGATGTTATTCTGCCAATTCGTATAACGTCCGTTAGTGATGGCCTGACGGCCTTCTCTCGCTTTGTCTTCCTGCTCAATACGGTGTTGCAGATCGGCAATGTACTGATTATAATTGAAGTTCCTGTCAGTGTCGTATCTGCTTCTTTCGTCCTGATCGAGCGATCTGAAAGCGGACAGTGTGTCAAAGTCGAGTCCGATGTTGTCAAGATATCTCTGATAATCCTGTTGAATATAATCGCCTAATCTATCATTGAGCTGTGCGCGCTGATAGTCTCCTGCCTGCTGTGCGGCGGAAACGGCATAGGACGAAGGCATTCCTCCCGTCATGCCGGCGTACTTGCCCATGGTGTCTCCCGTCGCTCTGTCGGCCTCTCGCAGGAATTGCTTGCGCGCCGCCTGATATGCTTGGTCGTTGTCGGCGTTGTAGCTCCACTGTTTCCGGTTCTCAACCGCGTCGGCGGCTTTTTTCAACTGCGCCTCGTAAGGCGAAGCAAATTTATCATAGGCGAACGACCCCGGAGTCTCCGTCACTTGGGATTCTTCCCAGTCTCTGTAGCCGTAGTGTCCGCCGGAAGGATCGTCAGAGTCCAGCCCCACACCGTAGAACGAGGAGCCAAACTGATCGGAGCCTGTGTTCACAGGCGCTGTCCCTTTGTATTCCATAACGGGAAGATACTGACTCCCGTCTTTACCGCCGTTGTAACCGCCGAATCTCTCACGGTAGTTATTGGCGACCCTGTTGGCGTCAGCTCTCTCCTGCGGCGTTTTGGCGTTGGTAAAATTCTCTTTGGAGTACATAAGACCCATGCCGACGTTGGGATTGCTCCTCGCCAATTCATCGTCGTAGGACGAAGAATAATATCCGCCCTGCTTTTTCTTTTGCAAGTACGCATCATAGCTGTTAGCCATTATTGTATACGCCTCCTCTGTGTTCACTGCCTTGATAATACTGCACCGCCAGTCCGTAGATGTCTACCACGCCCTGACCCCGCACGCGGATTTTGAAATGATCGCACCTGTGCGGAACGATGGGCAGTATATCACTGTGCTTTCTGTTCCTGTCGATGGTTCTCACCACGTCCCACCTTCTGTTGGAATCGTACATGATTTCGATTTTCGCGCGGCCTCCGCCGGAAGGATCGAGCCGCAAATTCAGTTTCGCGATCCCCTTTTTAAACGGCGACCCGAAAACCATATCGGCGAATTCCACCATCCAGCTCACGCGGCCTTCGTCTTTGCCGTCCTCGCATCCGGGAGAAAGACTCCAGATATTCGTCTCCGTCATACCGATGGCGTAATCGCCCAAACAGGCGGAAACGAGATCAATATCGTCCTCTCTGTGCCACATCTTCTTATACGAATCGAAAACGTACAGCGATATGCTCCCGTCATCACAATGCGCGGAGAGATAATACTTCTGACCGTCGGATACTGCCACACCCGTCTGAATCCGTTTGCCCAAAGGTTCGGATATCATTGATGGAATGCCGCCCGAATAAGCCATCACGCCGTTTTTCGCGACGTAGTAAAGAATCTCACCTGCGATAACGAGGGATCGGGAGCATCCTTTCTTCACGCCCTGCTGCATCTGCTTCGCAAGCTGGAAATTACTCGGATAATCGCCGTACAGTTTATAGATGGAATGCTCCTTGAAGAACAGCGGATATCCGTTGTAACCGATGCAGGCCGTGAATTCCTCGTCCGTTTCCGTCTTCAGATAATAGGAGTCTGTAGAGAGTCCGTCGAAGACGTTGAAATTGAAAGGATCGCCCAAAGCGGAACCGTATATCTCGCTCCCCTTCGCGCCCCATAGTCTGTTGCTGACCACGCAGACGGTGTCAAAGTCGGGCAGTTTCCGGGATACGGTGATGGTATCGGGTTCGTCTTTATACTTCTCGGCGAATTCAAGGTATGTTCCTTTTTCCCCGCTGACGACCGTCGTCTTGTGCTGACCATCTACACTTACTCTCATGCTGTCAACCACGATCTGAGAATCTTTGGCAACGGTAAAATCAAAAGTAAAATTGTAGTATGACCCTCTGTCGTTATAGCAATATATGCCGGGTTCCATATCAGCCTGTACGTTGTACAGTAAGGTATAAGGGAGTTCAAAGATGTTCTCCGAGAAACGCAGATCACCGCCGTCAATTTCTCTGATGATGGCGGTCTTATTATTGCTTTTCGATCCCGATATTTCCACGGCGTCGTCGGGTTTGAAGTACCGTTTCCACTCGATTTTATCCGAATGGATCGTATTCCTTTCGGCCTTGCTTCCGTAGATCTCGCCCTCCGCCTTAAAGACGACGTCGCCGCCGACTTCCGCTTCAAGGCTTCCGAAAGAGCCGTTATCGATATCGATGTACTTTTTGTCGGGGAAGATGAGTATCTTATTTTGTAAAGCCGCGAAGGTTCTCACCGTATCGACATTATCCACCCTGCCGACCGTCTCGCCGTCTTTTCGGACGTATTTTCCGTCGATCCAGTAAAGATGTCCTCCGTAGGAAAAAACGCCCCTTCCGTGCTTCACGGCGTGCAGGAGGCGTCTCCTCTCCCTCGGAGACAGAACGGGATAATGATCGGAAGTCATGTTTTCCATATCGTAGATATCGCCGTCGCTCGCGCCCAGAGTATGATTCAAGCCTTTGAATTCCACCTGATACGTGTTGGCGTTCTTTTTGGGATACGGAAGGTTCGGAAGATTGCTCATATCATCCCTCCTTCAGTTTCTTTAAAAGTTCGGACAGGAATTGATTGAATTCCGTCTCGTTCAGATTGTCGGGACCGATGTTTTCAAACATATATCGCAGTTCCTCTTCCAGCGTATAGAGGCTGTCCCGTATTTGGGAGATGTCGGTTTGGACATCTCCCGTCAGCGTAGGCACACCCGACGATTGTCTGAAGGTTGCCATTTAAAATCCACTCCTGTTGTTGGGATTGTTCAGGATACCGAAAGCCGCGATCAGCCCCATAAGTACCTCGGCGACTTCATCCACAGCGCCCATCGCGTCAAAGCCGCAGAGGTGCTTCAGCACAACAAATACCAACGCGACCAATGCCAGCCATACAACGGGACTCTGTAATTTTTCTTTGAAGGTGTTCATAGTGTCCTCCTTATTTTCTTTTGAAAAATCTGTACAGGAAAGTCATCACCTGTTCGCGGGTAACGAATGCTTTGTATTCCATTCCGCTGCCGGTTCCCTGGATGATACCTTCGCTTTCCGCCCACTTGCGTGCGTCTTCGCTCCAGCTCGACGGAGATTCCTCCGCTCTCTGCTTCAGATAGGTGTCCATCATCTGATTGAATTGTGCTTGAGTCACTTTATCTTCCTCCTGTGGTTTTGGTTCTGGTTTGACTTCCTGTTTAGCTTTCAGCGCCTCGACTTGGCTTTTTTTGATGCCGAAGTATTTGTAGAAGTCTCCTCCGACGTTTCCGCTGTATCCTTTCCTTTCGTCGCCTCTGTAGGAACCGCTCGTTCTCATATCGACATGAGTCGCATTTTCGCTGATGTAGCCGATGCCTCTGAATCCCAGCGACTGACAGAGACAGCATATCAGCTTCGCGGAGATGACTTTGCCATCTTTCTTCACAACGATATCCGCCGCTGTTCCCTGCGTATGCTGAGATAAGGTAGCGCCGCCGATCTTTCTGTTATACGATGCGGTGCGATAGCCGCTGTTGATCGTAATGCTACCGCCTACATAGGCGCGGAGTTCTTCCAGTTTCGCCATCAGTTCCGTAGAGTAAAGCACAAGGTCACTGCCGTCTTTGCAGGCCATCTCACCTAAAGTGAAATGTTCGGAGATTTTATACTTCCGCCCCACGGAGCTGATCAGTTTTTTAAGTATTGCCATTTGTTCCTCCTGAACCGGTTCGGGAAATTGCCCATGGGTTATCAGATTAATACACTCCTTCATACGAAAGCGCTTCGTCGGGATCGTTGGCTATGAATTGTGCGACGGTCGGCGTTCCTGCGTTGTTGTAAATAGTGTCCACATAATAATCTCCGCTTAATTCATACATCCCCACAAACAAGAATGCAGTTATGGCAAACGGATCGTCGATAACGCTCTGTATGACGATGTTGCAGCCGAATTGGATCATCTCTGCAATCTCGCTCCATGTCTTGTCCAGCGTATAAGTGCCGTTATCGTAAGTCGCTTCAATAAAGAAATTACCGTGATTGATAAATTCCCCGCCAATCTGATGCAGCTTTTGTCCGATCAGTTCCACGTGTACGTCGGTGGTGGGTGCGGTTGTGATGTAAACATTCCCGCTTGTATCTGTTCCTACAATCGCGGGGAAATACGGATCATCTGGGTTTTCGCAGAGAATCCACTCCCCGTCATTTTCAGCGCAGATCACAGTCGTTTCCACTCCGTCGATAACGATTTTGTACTCTTGTCCAACGACGGGCATTTCCGAAAGTGTGATATTCGCGTAATATTCTCCCCCTTCAGATTCCCAGTCCGCCACGGGGATAGTTTGATCGACGAGATGCCCTTCTTCGTAGTATCCCACTCCGCCGTCCTGTTTGGCGCTGTCCAGTTCAACCAGTTCGTCTTCGATGTTGTTCAGTCCGACCGACGTTACAACGTCGCCTTTCTTCCACTTAGTAGGTGTGTAAGTCATAATTTTTTCCTCCGTTTGAAATATGTGATTTCAGAAACGCTCATGGTTTACCATCCAATCATAAAGAAACATCTATCGATCCGTCTGCATTAATTATAAAGAACAAATTATCGTAACTTATGTAAAGCACTTCGGGATCGTCAAGATCTTTTTCGACAGTATAATAAAAACCAATCAACGTCCTATCAGTTTTAAAAAAGATCATCGGCAATATCCCTACATTGACCTTTTCCATCAATGCATCACGTGAGCCGAAAATGAAATGTGCTGTGGGGTGTTCTGGATCGGGAATAACATCAAACTCGATGCCAGCATCCCAACCGCCACCGCTTTCGGCGATACCTTGTTCCATATGATTCAGTTTTTCGGATGTGACAACGTCCCCCCTCTGCCATTCGTTAGGTGTATAACTCATAGTTTTTCCTCCTTATGCCATTGCCGTATGCAGTGCGCTGTCCTTCGTATCCGCGGCCATCATAGTATCAGCAAATACCACGGTAGGTGCATGATTATACTCTTCGTTATCATCGGTGATCCACATCAATGGCGAGAACCATACGCTATACGGACTCTCCGTGGAATAGATGCATCTCAGGATAACGTACCTTCCCGCGTCCACGATGTCGGCGACTTCCTGCCATGTGACGGTCGTCGATAATGTACCGTCATCATCTTCAACGTCCAAAAAGTAAAGGTACGCGTTTTCAACGCCCTGCTCCAGTTTGTTCATTCGTTCCTCTGACACAATATCTCCGTTGTGCCATTCCGTAGGATTATAACTCATCTGTTTCCTCCTCTATCAATAGTTCCGACGTCGGACTGTACGCCCAATAAATGACGTCATCGATAGATATCTTGTAAATATTTTCATCCGTCCACGCCTTTGTGACACGACCTGTATGGAGGTCTTCTCCCTGCGGCCATGTCACATAAACGGGATGGTCTTGCATCATGTCATTGATTTCCTGCCATGTGGAGTAAATGATCACGTCATCGGCGGGATTTCCGTCCGCTTCGATGTAGCAGACCTTGTCTTCTTCGGGGATATCCTCGCAGGGACTCAGCTCTCCGTCGGAAGAATCCGCCCGATAAACGGAGTATTCGTCAAATCCCGTTCGAGTCATCACCCAGTATTCTCCGAAATCGGAGACGATAGCTTCTCCGATGTAAACCGTTTCCCCGCTCATGGCGGTATCACAAACTTCCTGCCAAGTCATAATTACCTCATTGTTCTACGATGGTCAGATTGCCGCCGTACATATAATAACTCGTACCTCTCGCCCTCGCTCTAAGCGTGATCACCTGATCTTTCGTCAGCGAAACGCCAGTAAGATGCACGGATTGGCCGTTATTGGAAAACGTAGTCTGAGCCGTTCCGTAAGCTGTGTCCCCAATATATAGCTGAGTACCGTTCGTGCCGCTTGTGGACGAACGATATCCTGTCCAATATACATCATACGTTCCTGTTGTTGCGACAGTGATACTTTGGCCTGTTATTGCGGTGTATGATGTTGTATTAACCCTATTCACACCTGCGGCCACCTGAACATTTTTCGACGAGCCGCCACCGGGAACATTTACGCTGACCGTTTCGTAACCGACGATATCGATGTTGTTTCCGTTGCTCGTGATCGCTTTGTCTCCCGACGCGAGTTCAGAAGCTGTGACCGTCACCGGTGTCCCTGTCTTCGTGCTTCCTGTAACATAGCCCGAAGTGTTGGTGACGGATGGGGTAACATCAACGGAGTGATTACTTACTGCGCTTTTTGAAGCCGTCGGTGTTCCCGCTGTACCTGACGCGACATTCTTACCGACCGCGTTGGGATAATAACCGGCAGGAACACTCACCGTCGGCCCTGTGGCACTCAAATCCGCGTAGTATCTTCTCGGAATATTGCTACCAACATAATCGGCAGAAACGGCGGAAACATTGACCTCGTCGAAACCGTCAAGATTGTAACCGGATGCTCGGAACGTCTGTGCCGATTCGGACGGCGTAACGCTCAGATCATCGACCGTGGGAGAGACAGAGACATCAACGGCGGCGTAACCGACCACGTCGATATCATTTCCATTCGATGATATCGGCTTTGTTCCACTGTCGAGTTCCGAAGCGGATACCGAAACAGGCGATCCCGTGTGCGTTCCTCCTGCAATATATCCCGCCGAGTTGGTAACGGAGGGAGTCACGTCCACAGAATGGTTACTGACCGCGCCTTTCGATGCGGAGGGCGTTCCTTCCGTCCCGCTTGCGACGGATTCGCTCGCCGATGACGCATAGTATCCCGCCGGTGCTGTGACCGTATCACCGTTAACGGAAAGGTCGGAAGAAGACCGTCTCGTCGCAGTACCTGTCTCGTAACCGGTGTCCGTAACGAATTTCGCACCGGACGGTACTTCGGCGGGATCTGCGTCGAGGTCATTCGCAAAGTAGGTCGTGATGATGTTTGTCTCGGATACTCCTAAGTTGTTGAATTGATATTCGGTCTTCGTTTCGATGTTCGCTAAGGTATCGGTCTCCGCGACGATGTAAAAGTAATCGCCGGTGCTGTAATAGTAATAACCGTTGACCTGTACATAGCCGGGGACGGCGTTACTGTCCGCTACAACGACGATATCTTTGCCGTCCGCATACGCCTCCCGAATGTCCGTGATCGTACAATCGGGCATCCATTTCAGTTCCTGACTGTCCCATGATACGGTAACGACGAAGAAGCTCTCCTGCTCAATGCTACGGATATCGTCGCCGATGTCTTCCTCACCATGGCCTGTGGCGGTAACGCCTTTCTCGGCGAGGGCGGAGATTTGATCGTCCAGAGCATCACTTAAACGCGTTAATTGACTCGCAATCGTATCGTCTATGGTCATGATCCACCTCCGCTCAATATCGCTTCAAGCGCCGTTGAGATATCGCCCAATACAGCGTAAATCACCTTGTTCTGAACAGGATGCTCACTCGTGGATGAAAACTCGTCATCCACAGGTTGGTGTTCGGTCAAATATCCAGCGTCGTTGTTAAACGCGGATACGTTCGTCGGCACAACGGGGATCGTCGGCGTGTTCGACAAATCATTGTACTCTCCCGAAAAAGCAACTTTGGCAAGAGCGGTGATATCAGCCTTTCGGCTCCACTTCTCATGCTCCTCGTCGTCACCCACATAGTCGTCGGGCATCGGACGTGCTTTCACTTCAAAGTAGAATCTGCAAAGCGTTCTTGCGTCGGTGTAACCAAAGCAAAGCAAAGGCTCGGCGGATTCCAGTAGCCTCTTGGGAACATACACAAAACCCGCCTCGGTGCGGTGTCCGTGCTTCGGTTTCGGCGGTCTCGCGCCGCATTTTCCTCTGCTCACAGCGTACTGACTCGGAACGTAGCGGTCATTGTGGTGGTCATGATAAATGACCTTCCGAACGATAGCCTTCTCATCTCCACCGTGACAGAAGTGGACTTCCTTGCAGCCGCTGACCAGTAAAGCGCAGGATTCATCGTATTGATAGAAATGCGTCCTGCCGTCCGCAATCGTCATATTAACTTCCTGCATACTGTTTACCTCCTACCACCATCTGACCGATTTTCCCGATGCCGACTACGTGTTCATCGGTGCCGAATTGATCGTAGAGCCAATCGTCGCCGATTCTCACCACACTGCCGGGATCGCCCTTCAGTGAGCAAAGCCACTGCTTCATGCTCCCCTTAAAACCGTTCTCCACGGCAATGGCGTAAGCGGAAATGTAAACGGGAAATCCTTTGCTGTTCCGACCCGAACAGTGTATCGTACCGGGATCGTAATGATCGGTGAACCACTTGCGAAATGAGGTATAAAAGCTGTTAAACAGTTTCATCTCGTTTTCGTAGCGGTCGTATTCACCGTTCCCCATCTCGATCATCGCTTGCAGATAGGTCACGTAAACCTTCTCATAAGGTTTGTCGATGAGCAGTTCGCAGTTACTGTCCACGGAATAATCGTAGGTAATGACGTCTTCGGGAGCGAATAACAGCACTTCCGCCTGTATCATCGTCTCCACGTCGTTCAACCACTGTGTTTTCACCTCGGCGGAGAAATCGTTCGGTCTCATCGTATCGACAAGATCGATAATCTGTTTCAATGTCATGTCTGCCTCCTTATACCATATTGGAGAGCAGCCATTCATCGCCGATGGGCATCACGCTTCCGGGATCTCCGCGGAGAGAGCAAAGCCATTGTTTCTCCGTACCGGGATAGCCGTGCTTCACGGCGATGGAATAAGCCGAAAGATAACCTCTCGGAAATCCCCGCGAATTATGATGATGATGGTAGTGCCCCTCATGCCGGCAATCGTGAATATCATGCTTGCAGTGTTCCATCATAGGTCATCTCTCCTTTCTATGTTATCAATGCGTTTATGAGCCTGCTTCGCGCTTTGCTCTACAGCCGTCACGCGTTCAACCATTTCCATGTGTCTTTCGTCCTGTAAAACCTGATGCTTCTTGATGTCGTCGATACCGCTTTTCACGTAACCGATCTCGGTGAGTATCATGCCGTCTCTCTCGCCGTCGGAATGGGTTTCCTTAGAGCTTCCTTTCGCCGCCACAACGATGGCGACGATCAGCGAACCGATGGCCACAAAGAACATCAGCAGAGGCAGAATCTCGACAATCCTGTCCATGATTCCACCCCCTTTTTACGACGTCCAAATACCGCTTGCTACATACATCGCCGTCAGCGAAGCGCCTGTTTGTGTCTGGACCTGACCTTTTTGGGAAACGTACATACACAGTTTATCCCCGGATTGGAGCTGAACAAACTGCATCGGGACCGCCAGTGAAAGATTGTCGTAGGTCCCCGTTCCGCGCTGATCCGCCGTCATCATCGATCTTGCGATTACTTCCGCGACGCCGCCTCTATTCCTGACGATGGCCATCGCCGTTTCAAGATGCGCGGGACTCGTCCCCGGATCGGTTGGCTGATAATTGACCTGACCGGAGATCAGATAAACGCCGTCGTTCATGCATATCAATGAACTGGGAGTCTCCGCTTTACCGTCCTGTATCTTATTGTCTCCGCTCGGCAGAGGAGCGAGATAGGTATTAAACGGGATGAAACCGTAATGCAAATCGGATACGTTGTCGACATTGGTTATAGAAGGATTTGAATTTACCACGGAGATCGTCGCCACGGCGAGATGTTTGTGGTCGTAAGGCGCTCCACCCAGATTCGCCAATGCGTCTTCGGCATTGTTCGCTCCCGTTCCGCCGTTGCCGATGCCGAGGACACCGCTGACGCCCGGCGTGGATTGCGGGCTGTCCGCGTCGAAAAGATCGTCCTCATCATTGGAGGACAGGTCTACCATCATCGTCGGCATAACGGACATATTCGTGCCGCCCTCCGCGACGGAAACGACGGTTCTGTGATTGTCTTCGTCCCATGCACCGGGAACGTGAAGATTCGCTCTCGCGGTGTCGAATGTGTTCGCGCCCGTACCACCATGCTCTTCGCCAAGTACACCCGTCACGCCCGGAGTCGAATGAAGTTTTAAGATGTCGTCCTCGGCGTTGGATTCAAGGTTCGTCACGGACATCGGACTTTGCGACAACCCCGTACCGCCGTTGGCGACGGGGAGTATATTGTCATCGAATTCGTCGATTGCGCTGACGTGATGCGTATGATCCGCTTCCGCACCGCCGAGATTCGCCAAGGCGTCTTCCGCGTTTTCCGCACCCGTGCCGCCTTTATCAACGGGCAAAACGCCCGTTTCGATATCGGACATATCGTGCTTATGCAGGATATCCGCGAATTTCTGTTTGAGTATCTCCCAGAACGTCAGCATATCCTCTTTGGTCATCGCCTCGACGACGACCTGCTTATTCTCGTCATCGCATTCCTTATAGCATTGGCAGTTACAGCAGTTATAATCGTAGTTGCAGCCCATGTTCATCACGCTCCCAAGATCATATAGTCGACCAGTCCGATATCCACGACGTCACTGGTCTCGCCGCTGTCGCCCGCGAAGGCCACGGTAACTTCACCCGTCAAAGGATCGTAACCCGTTACGGTGGCGCCGCTGCCGCCTACGACGAAACTGCCGTCCTCCGCGATACCCACGCTGTCACCGACCGCGACTTCTCCGTCGCAGTAACCCGCCCATACCTGCTGGTCATGGATGCGGATGGCGGGATAGGTCGTCTGACCGATGGCGTCGATCACGGGATTCAACGCAGCGGAAATGAATTCGGGACGAGTCGAGGATTCTAGCACGCCTTCATTCAAAGCCAAAGGCATACCGACGAACATCGATTCTTCGGCGCAGGGGAAGTATTCCCACGGACACACGGAACCGTCTAAGGTGCATTTTAATAAAATCATATAATCACCTTCCTTTGCAAAAAGAGGGAGGGAAAATCCCTCCCCCTTTAAAAAACGGTATTAGTCACCGATCAGTTCTTCAGCGCCGGTCACGCCGCCGCAGGCGAAAGCTCTCCAGTCATTGAAGCCGCCGGTGAAACGGGCATAACCGCGCCATACGTTGGCGTCGGTTCCTTCGTCCAAGGTGGAACGAACGTCAAGAGGAGTTCTGTCAACGAGGATCGCGCCGCCGTTATGTTTGTTGTAATCGATGTCGGCCAAGATCCACGGGGAAGTGCCTTCGGTGATAAACTGATTCAGATAGCTCCAAACCATCACGTTCCAACGACCGAAGATGAAGTTGAAACCGTTGTTGGCGGTGGCGGGATCTTTGTCCGCGCCGATGGCCGCGAAGACGGCTTTCTTCAATGCCCAGTCATTGGGAATGATGATGGTGTTGGGTACGACGTTGACCAGTTCGCCGTTGTCGCCCTTAAAGGACTGCATCAGCACTTCTGCGGCGGCCAGAGCGTCTTCGTCGAAAGCATCGCCGAATACGTTGCTCTGAGCGGCGCCGCTGACTTTGGCGGGATGAGCCGCATCAAACAAAGGCTGGCCGTCGGCACAAGTGGTCTTGAAGTATTTGTTGCGGAATTGTACCGTGGAGTTCCCAGCGATAGCAGCCCCGAACAGAGCCGCACCGAAGTTCTCACGGGTACGATAGTAGGAGGTCACAAAAGCGTCGGGCTTTTTGCGGAGGTCCATGATCTTACCGTCTTCCATGATTTCACGGGAAATACTGAAAGAGTTCTTCCAAGTGGTATGTTCCAAAGTCTGGGAGAAGCCTTCCTGCATACCGTCGATGGGATAAGCGCCGTTTTCGCCGACGGGATCAAATCCGTCCATCGCCGTCATGGAGGTGTATTTTTCCGCCCAATGTTTGGACTTGTCCATGAAAAAGATTTTTTCCAGAACGGAAGTTTCTTCAAACGCTTCCGCTCTTTTAGTGATCATCATACGGATGGGAGCTTGGCTCTTGCCGTAGATGCTGTCGTTTAAGTTACTGTTTTCTGAAAAAGTAATGTTAGCCATCAGTCGCCTTCTCCTTCCTCTTCTTCAACTTCCGTCAGGATGGTTTCGTCGGTAACGAAGATCACGGGGATCAAATCACCAGCGGCCAAAGCCACGGTGTTCTCCGCCATGCAGATGTAAGCGCCCGGTTCGGGAGCGCTTTCCGATTCGGAAACAGACAGCTCGCCGTCGGCGAGTTCCATGACGTCGCCGACCTGCGTGGTCATGGCTTCTGCGGCGGGATAGTAATGCCAAGGCGGCACGGAGCCGTCAAGGACTTTTGCAGGTAAATATCTTGCCATAATAATTATCCTTTCTTTGTCTTACGCAAATCATTCGCGTAGAATTTTTCGATTTCTTCCCGCGACACGTCGGGCATGATTTCGCGGAATGCCTTCATGTCTTCGGCGCTCATCTCAACGCCGCCGCTGCCTCTTGAGGCTGTCGGTTCCATGTGGCCGCGTCCCGCGAGACTGTTCCGCGTCTCCTGCTTCGCCCCGGCCAACTGCCGCTCGATCAGAGCGTCCTTATTGGCGAGAAAGTAAGCGTCTGAGATGGAATAGTTTCTTCTGATCATGTCTTCCATCGCTTCGCGGTTTTCATGTTCAAATAGATCACTTGCGGAGCGGATCGTCGGGTCCATCTCCATGATCTTTTCGAGTTCTTCCTTGAAGAGAGCGTCATTCTGCTCTCTGATTTTCTGCTGTTCCAACTGTTCGAGACGCACGCTCTCCTCCCGCGCCTTCATGACGTCGGGATGCACCGATACAAGGGAATCGATCTCCTCTTCGGTGAGACCGTTGTCGGTCATCTTCTCCATCAGCGAATTGCGGCGTTCCTCGGCGAGACTTTCGGTGTACCTTTGGAATCCTTCCATGCTGTCCACCGTTTCGCCTGTGTAAGGATCTACGATACCCAGCGCGGCGATCTTTGCCGACTCTTCGTCAAGCATCTCCTGCCGCATCTGCTCAATACGTTTCTCCGCGTCTCTTTCAGCTTTGCGTCGAGCAGCCGCATACTTCGCGTTCTCCTCGGCGCTCTGGCCTTCCTCGTCAGGTTCGGCGACTTCCTGATCGTTTTCGCCTTCGTCATCATATTCTTCATCTTCATCAGGTTCGGCGGCTTCCTGATCTTCTTCGCCTGCTTCGTAGCCGTCCTCGTACTCGTCGTACTCTTCAACGTATTCCTCGTTGTTGTCTACGTCACTGAAAATTTCCGAATCAAAACCGTATTCGTCAGCCATGATATTTAAATTCCTTTCGATTTTTACGCTTTTCGTGCGAGATTTTTTTCAAAGGTGTTTTTTAGCTTCTCAGGTCTTCACCTTTGACGACCTTGTTCTTCTTCGCGGCTTTGCCGGGGAACAAGGCACTGACTGCCTGAGAACCGGTGTTTTTAATTTTGCCGGCGTAGGTCTTACCTCCGTTCAGTCCCATGTTCTCACCTCCTTTCCGGCGTACTTCATTTATTGCGGACGGCGGCGGGGACCACCCGCCTAAGCCACTTGCGGCCACCGTCCATGTATCAACTCAGCGCCCGCGGTTCGATCCTCTGCGGACCCTTGGGACGCTCGTCTGGGTTGGACGTGGGTTTTTTCTGATCATGTTTCTTTCCGCCTTTCAAAATATCGGTAACAGCCTGCGCTTCCATGGCTTCTTCCGCCATCATCGCCTGCTGTTGCTGTTGTGCCTGCATCATCTGCTGTTGCTGCATCATCATGGCCTGTTGCTTCTGTTGCTGTTCAACAAGATATTTTTTCGTGTCACCCGCGCCGGGATAGTGGTATTCATCCATCTTCTTCCAGAACAGGATCAGCGTATCGAGACTTGTCGGATCGCCGAAAGCGCCGGTCTGTAAGTTCATCCGCGTTTCCTGCCAAAGAGCTTGTCTGTCTCTGCTCAAAGGCGCGGCGTTATCAATATCAAAGATAAATTGATCGTTCCAGTAATACTCTCCGCTCTCGTCTTTCTTCAAAAAGTCGTAGCGGTCGAAGATCTCGTAGACCACACCGCCCTGAGAGTCTCTGCCCAAAATGGGACGAGGTTCATCGGCGTAGGCCAGTTTGAATTTGAAGATCGATTCATAAATCCTCTGATACGCCGCGTCCTTCATGGCGCGTTTGCTTTCCAAACGACCCGCGCTTTGCTGGGCGGCGAATTCCTTCGCCTTGCCCGATGTGGCGGTGGTGTCTCTGCGTCCTTGGAAACTGTCGGTAATACCAATGGCCTGCCGCGCTTCTTCGTAGAATCCGCCGTATAATGTATATAAACCGTTGATCTCGTTGAAGTCGGGCAGCATTTCAAAGGTGTCGATCATCTGCGCGTCCGCGGGACTTTCGATGCGAATGACTTTCATATCCTCGTTATCCGTCCTGATCGTCGCGTCGGGAGGTAACGTAACAAAAGACCCGCTTTTAATCGTGATGTCCAGCATCTTCGCGGCCATGCGGTTCAAACTGTTCTGCTGGTCTTCGATCTTGTCCACGTCACTATCGCCCATGAGCTGTCCGAACGTGGAGACCGATTTTTGCAGGATGATTGGATAGATGTCCGGCTTGAAGTAAGGTACTTTCGTCGGTTCCATCTTCGTGATCATGTTGCCGTCATCGTCAAAACTCGGCACGGCCTGCGCGCCGGGGATCTCCACGCCCAAATTGGATACACGCGGATTGTATACGTCCTCAAACCGTTCGATGGATACTTCAAACTCTTTCGCGCCGCAATACGGACAGGTGTCTTTTTTGGCGTTGTCCGGCAAGGCCGCTTTTGTTTCCTCGCCGTTGATGCCGTCGATCCATTCGTTGTCTTCGCCTTCACGGTCTTCGGTAGGATGCGTTCCATCCTTTGACGGTACGGGCAAGCGCATCGTGCTGACGGGTTCCACCGCGCCGCACTTCTTACAGCGCTTTACCATCCTCGACTGATAGTCCTCAAGGTCTTCCAGCTCGGTATCACCGACCCATGAGTACTTGCCGATGCCGCCGTTCTGGTTGCGGTAGTAGGCGACATACTGCGTAACCATGGAGGATGAAGGTTTTTCTTCCTCCCAGCTTCGGATGTCGGGTTCGTCCTCGCCTTCGTCGCTGACGGAAATGCCGTATCTTTTTTTGATGTACTCTTTCGTCTGCGGCAGTTTCAGGAAGATATAGTCCATATCCTCAATGGAAGAATAAACGCCGTCCTGTGGGACCACCTGTTTCGGATGCAGATACTGCACGGTGATTTCCCCGATGGTACTCTGCGTCCTTTCCGTGTTGTCCCACTCGAAGAGATAGAATCCGCCGCCTTGGATGGGTACGGTGCGCTCCATCATGTCGTTGATTTCTTCCATCGGCAGACGATTGACCTCGTCTAAGAGCATATCCTCGATGATCTTCGCCAGCTTTTCATCCTCTTTGTGGCGGGCTGTGACCTTCGGCGCGGGGATCGTTGTATCGACCTGCGCTTCCACCAGCTCCGCACAGATATTGCGGACGTGGTAGGCTTTTCGCTTCGTATCGTGATCGACGACGGGATGGATGTGCTTATCTCCGCGCACCAGCGCTTCGCGATGATCGAAATGATCGGAGAATGTCTTCCACGCGGCGTCGTTCTTCGCTAAGCGATCCTGCCACATCTTCAGCTTGTTATCCATAGAATCACCTTTTTTTTGCTGTCAGTTTATCGGTATGCAGATGAGGTCCCTTTTTCGTCTTCCTCACGACCGCTCTTTTTCCCTGCTTGATCGTGTTCTTTACCGTCTCGACGGTCTTCCGCTGATCAAGGAAGGTCTTCCGTCCGCCTCTGTCTTTTGCTGCCTGCTGTCTCGGCGTCTGTCTGCCTTTCCCGGATGACGATTGCAGTCTCGACTTTTCCACGCCCGCGGAAGCTCTCTTGGCCTGCGTCGGCGTCATGCCCCTGTTTCTCGCCTGTTCATAGGCGTGCGCTTGGTCTACTCGCGCCGATCCTCTTCGCGTCGATCCCAAAAACTCGTCTTTTCCGACTCGGTTTTTCCCTGTCAGCTTATAGTCGGCATCGTCTCTGGCATAGGTTCCGCGTTTCAGTCCGCTCGTCACATATCCGGTATCTTCCGCTCCCGCTTTGTCCAAAATGCCTTTTCGACGACCGTCGAAGTGGTTGTCCATCGTCTTGTCCATCACGCCGCGGATCTTTTTGTACTTGTTCCGTCTCAGGTTGCCGCCGAGCAGACTTGCGTTGCGGCGAACGTCATCTTTCGTGGGATTCACATATCGCATATTACAAAATTCCTCCTTTGGGTTTGCCCCATCGTTCTATCATCAGCCGCCTGTCTTCCTTATTGGCGACACGATAATCCTCTTTCATGTCCTCGGTCCATTCGACTTCCGTCTGTCGGACGATTTCCTTTAATTTGATCTGTCCGCTGTTTCTCGCGAATAAGGCGATAGCCAGAGCCATCACGCAGTCATCGTGCGCGCCTTCCTCCGCCTCGGGTTTGTAGGTCTCCGGGTTGCGGATGAAACTCAGCATTTCCTCCAGCGTCGTCCTGTCGTTGATCAGCTCTACGTGTTCGCGGACCAGCCTGACAAGATCGGAAATGATCACAGGTCTGGTCTTCATGTCGGTGCGGAAACCGAAAGACATCTTTACCTTGTGTGTAAGATCGTCGAATTGCTCCCGCACGAATTGCCGCGGATACCGTAGCCGCTCCAGCTCCCGTATCGGGAATGTCGAAAGGTTCGCTTCGATGGCGATCAGCGCGTCGTTATACCATCGTCCGAGACAATAACACTGCCGGGCGAATAAGTCCTCGTCCATGTCCGCTGACCGTAATATCGCGACCTGTTCGCCGCTGATGGCGTCCAGCACTTGGAGGACGCAGGCGTCGCTTCCGTCCCCTGCGGTGTCTCCGCCGATCACATACGGTCTTCGTTCGTTCGGTTCCGCGTAAACCTTAATAAAACCGTTTCTGTCGTCCTCGAAGGCGATATCTTCCGTGTCATCATGCATGATGCCGATCAGCTTAGGCGGTCTTATTTCCGTCAGTCTTCGCGATATCGCACGTCCGTCGAATACGGATTTCCCGGTGACGCCCCAGTTGCCGAGGCAGTAAACGTCGTAATAGTACTCGTCCGTATCCTTAAACGCTTCCAGCGTCCTGATCGCGTCTTCGTCAAGGAATCTGTTATCCTTGTAGGTCGTTTCGTGAATGTAAGCTCTTTCGTCCGTCTGATCAAAGAATCTCAGTTTCAGCCAATGCACAATGGAGATCGGATTGAAACTCAGAATGATCTGCTTATAGTGTTCCGTCTCGCCTCTCAAACGAATGTCGAGCTGATTGAAGTCACTCTCCAAAAGTTCACTGGCTTCCTCTATCCATATGCCGGTGATGTTGTAGATGGATTTCAGTTTCTCAACATCATCCAGCCCGGAAAAAAGGATCTCGCTTTTCGTCTCGGGAAAGTAAATCGCCATATCTCCCCTGTTGATCTTCGTCTGCACGTCGGGATAATAATCCGCGATCTGCCCGACCAACTGCGTAAAGCAACTGTTTCTGATTGTTTTCCCGACTTTGCGACAGACGAGGAAGCGATGACCGTTTTCTGCGACGCAGCGTTCAAGGATTTTTCTCCCGGCGAAAATGCTCTTTCCCGAGCCGCCGCCGCCCTTTAATATCAGGTATCGATGCTGATCGAAAAACAGAGGAACAAATTTCGCGTTGTTTGTTTCGCGAAGCCCTTTGTACCATTCCGCTAATAAAAGATCGTTATTCAGCGTTATATCGTCCGTTTTATCCGTCTTTTTTTGCATTCCGAATATATTTACACCTTCCGAAAGTGTTTTGTCGGGATTCAAAACCATTTCCATGTATAATTAAAATGATTTCTGCATTTTATTCGCTTCCGTCGCAGAAGCTCTTGATCAGATCGTCTAATTTCTGCTTTCTTTTTTCCAATGACATATCTTTAATGCGTTCTATCGTCTTGCTGCCGACGTCCATTTCCTGTCTTTCCGTAAACATAGCGTGATGTTTTCCGATCAGCTCCAACGCTTTAAGGATATCGGTCACTTTCGCTTCTGCGTTATCGCCTCTTCCGATCACGGCGAGACGTTCGGCCACTTCGTTGGTATCCATCAGCATCTTATCTTTCAATTCCGCTTTTCTCGTGGCGATGTACGCCTGTATTTCCGGCTTGTGCATCAATCTGTAGCCGTAATCTTCGGAAAACCCGGCTCTCTTCGACGCTTTCCGCACACACAGATCCCGAAGGTATTCCTCACAGAATCTTTTCCACTTATCGTCCATACATTCCAGAATTTCTTCCGTTGTCAGACCCTCGATCATTTTCCCACCGCCTTTCGTTTCAATTTTCGCGATTTTTTAATAGCAATAAAATTTAAACTCTCGTTTCTTATCAATTTTCGCGATTTTTATATAGTTAAAGTAATCAATCTATCGTTTCTCATCAATTTTTCGCATAAAGAAAGAGACCGCCGTTTCAGGCGATCTCTATCAGGGAGAATGAAAAATGAAGAGGTGAACATGTATCTCTCAAATCAACACACTACCATTATACTGATATCGATACTGCAATACCATGTAGCGTCCGAAAAATTTTTTCATTTTCCTTCCAGTTTTTCCAGCGCGCTTCTTTGTAGGTTATACAGATGTCGCGGCGTCTCGAAACCCATGTCCTCGGCCACCTGTTCCCACGTTTTTCCGCGGATGTAATGGTCGTACATAATATTCCTTTCCGTGTCGGGCAACGTCTCCAATACGGTTTCGATATGACTCAGACGGTCCAGAAGCTCTCGCGTGCTGTCTTCCATCCGCGCGGCCACATCAGCCAATCGTGAAGCCGCTGATCCCGTGGGATCTGATATTTGCCGTGTAGGAATGCCGTCGCCTGTCCGGATCAGACCCAGCAGGTCTTCACGCTCTTCGGCCAGTAACCGTATCCTTTCTTTTAAGCGGCGATACGCCCGCAGTTCTGACTTATTCATCTCCAACCTCGATAGATAGTTCCGTATGATTCGCTGATTTTCTTTTCATATGCGTGATCGATGCATTCCGGGTTACCGTAAAGCTTGCGACCCTCCGCGGCGTATTCGTCCCTGTCGCGGAAAAACGGGCAATTTCCGTCAACGCAGTAAAATTTCTTCAATGCGCGACATTTTTTGTATGTTTTTCTTCCATCGCCTTCGATGTACGCAAAACAGTCTTTCCGCGGCAGAGAGATCCCGTATTCGCCGTACAGCGATTTTACGAATGCATTCCACACAGGCGACTGCGCGCAATCCTGCGCTCTTTTTTTTCCGTAGAGCCATTTTACGCGCATATTGTTATTCCTGCAGTACCTTTCAAATGCTTTGGATTCGATGCCCAACATATCAATGATGTTTTTCCGCGTCGCCCGGTAAATCATCTTAATATCGTCAAGGTACTCCATCTGCTCTTCCACGGGATACTTCGCAAAGTCCCGCCATCTCATCGCTTTAATTTCCATTTTTTTCCTCCGACAACTGGTCATCCATAACATCTAAAAACTGCAGTACACACCTCCGCCAATCAGCGTCCATGAATTTAAAAGCACTGATAAAAAGGCCAAACGATTCATAGGCTTTCGTTTCGTTCATTTCTTCCTGCGCGTTTAATTCTTTATAAAACGCTTCGCATTCATCAAACACAGGGCAATCCTCTTCACACTTATCTTGCATAAAACAAACTCTATACAAATGTTCCCTCATCACCCCGATACGCATGGATTGCTTTTTTGTCATATTCATTCTTCTCCCTCCAACAACTGTTCGTTGATGTTATCGCCAAGGATGAAATGACCTCCGTCGGCAAGCCCTTTGACGATACTATTTTTTAAGTCCTCGTCTCCCAGTTCCGTAAGCTCCACAGATAGGTCACAGGCAAGGTCAATGATTTCTCTGATCCGTGCGTCCTCTTTTCCCTCTTTGTAACCGTAGGAATAGCCACGCTCCCAACCGGAGTTATAGCCGGCGTTGTAGTCTTTATTCTCCATCTTTTCTCCTCCTCATGGGAACGAACCGCCCCGGCATTTCATATTCGCAATATTTACAGCGACCGCACTCGTCCATCAAAATCAACTCTCCGTCTTCCGTGATTGCAAAACCCTCCATGTCACAATAACACAATTCTTTTGCCCAGTCTTCGTGTAATGCAATATTATAGGGATCAGCTTCTTTCCCGGTTTTTTTGTCCAATACCCAAAATTCTTTCTCATCATCGGGATATTTATATTTTTGTATCGAATCAACAAGATTAGAAAAAATGGTAAACAATTCTTCAACCTTTTCAACTCTTTTTTTATGTTGGTCAATCTCATTTTTTATGCTTAGCATATCATTTTCTAAATTCATCTTTTTCCTCCTCGAAAAGGCTCTGGCAACGGCATCCATGCTGTTACGACATCATTATAACTGAGATAGCCGTTCGTCCATTTACCTTTCACCAAGCTCACCATTCCAACTTCCTTTTGACCATCCTCAAAAACGGCGGTAGCAAGCACAGTTTTATTTTCTTTGGGCAGCCCCTCCGAAATAGGTGTCCATTTTTTGGCGTTCATCTCACTTAATGCAACCCTATAACCGTCATAATATCCCTCGTTGTAGATTTGCAGTTCTTTAGCTTTTGATATTATTTTCATTTTTCTTCCTCCCTCGCTTTCTCAAATTCACCTGCGTATAGCTCGTTCCAACAAATATCGCAATCTCGAGAACATTCATCCAATATATTCACGAGGTCGTTGAAGCAGGTTTGCGGTAATCCATCACCATTCAGTATCGCTTTCGGAAACATCTCAAAAAAAGCCTCAGCCCGTGTTTTTTCGTGATTTTCGTCTGACCACTTTTGAACGATGTCGATGTGTTCCTGCGTGATAAAACGTACATGATAACAGCTTACCCCCACACCTTTAAGGGGGCAATTAGAACAATCTCTGTTTTTGTCGGCATCACACATTCTATTGCGCTCATGCGCATAGTCCAGCGTCTTGTTGCAGTCGTATTTCATTTTTTTTCCTCCTTTTGGTAATCGTCAAAATTGTCAACACACCAGAAGATCCTCGGTGAATTGACCCACCTTTGCAGTTTTTTCAGCTTTTTCGGCGCTGTATCCTTCTGGTAGATCATTACATATGGTTGTACGTTGATCGACCTCAAAAAATAAATCCGTTCGAGGTCTTCCGCAATCGTGCTGTTATAGTTCGTCAGGACATAGGCGCTAATTTTATGGTGATCATAGCCCAGCCCTTTCACCGCCTTTTCAAAATGGTCTCGTAAATTTTGTTTCGGGTTGTCCCACGCGAAATGGATCATCGTTGTTCTGATTTTTTTCAGCAGGTCTATAATTTCGTCATCCAGCAACCTGACGTCAAGCCCTTGTGTGAAGTCGATGCTTGCTCCCGAATCGGCAAGGTCATTCAAGCATTTGACCATCCACTGTCTGTCATGACAGGCGAGAAGGTTAGGATCAAGCAGCTTGATTTCTTTTTGACCGTTCCAGAAGTCTCTGAGGTTCGCAACCGGAATGCTTTTACAGCCCTCCTTCTGTGACACAATACAGAATCCGCAGTTCCTCGGGCAGCCCCTTGTCAGGAATCCGTAAGCCGTATCCTTGATTCCGTAAAGGTCATAATCAGGCATGATGGTATCATAGTCAAGCGGAACACTGTAATTTTTTTCCTGTAAGAACACCTCCTTCCCATCAACGATATCTATCTGATAACCTGTGCCACCTTTAACGAGGTCATCGGCATTGATAGGGAAAGAATAATCCTCAGAAAACGAAAAGACCTTTGACATATACACCCGATCATACCAACCGCCGAACAGCGGCTCATACATTTCCACAGTATCCCCGATTTCACGGTGCTTCGCAGAAAACTTCATGAGCGAGAGATTGGGAAAATGATGTCCGTCAACATCGATCAGACCGATCTTCATTCTTCTCCCTCCTCTGTATAAAACTCGCAAACATCGGGCACGCACTCCTCACCGTAATCGTCAAATTCACACAAAGGGCATTTTTCCATTTCCAGCGGAGATATTCCCGTTCTCGTGCATTTTGCATTTTCGGGCAGAACATAGATTTCAATGCCGTCTCGTGTGTTGATGTTCATTCTTCCACCCTCTCACTTCTTTTTTCTCTGCGCAATACGCAGGTCTTTATTGCCGAGGTGCACAAACCGGCAACAACCTACAAGCCTTGAATACACTCTCGCCCCGAGGCTTTCTTCGATTTCCTTCTGGTTCAGATTCGTCGTAACAATCAGCGGTTTTTCGTAATTAAGGCGATAATTCAGAATGTCGAAAATCACTTTCACCGACCAGTCAGTGTAGTTATGCGCGCCGAGATCGTCAAGGATAAGCACAACGGCGTTTTTCACTTCGTCCATCAAATCCCGTTCGCTCGTTTCGGAATCCTTGCGGAAGGTATCCTTGATTTCGTCGAGGAAATCCGGCACCACCACAAAGCGAACGTCAACATCCATCTCCACAAGCCTATTTGCTACGGAAGCGGCGAGGAATGTCTTGCCGCTTCCAACCGTGCCTTCAAAGAGCAATCCGCTTGTGTCTCTGCCTTTCGTGATATCATCCACAAACTTTTCCGCAACATCACGAATGGCGATCATCCGCTTTTTATCGTTAAAAAGGTCAATATCGAAACTGTCAAAGGTCTGCTTTCTCAGATATGGCGTTATACCTGCCTTTTCTTTTCTTGCGTTGATGATTTTTTCAAGCTGGCAATCGCAGATATAAGCGATTCCATCCTTGAAGATAACACCTGCGTCCTTGCAGATAGGGCAGTTATATTTTCGCTCCGCCTTTTTAAATCCATCGATCATAAAATTCAATAGTTCCACCTCATTTTTAAACATCACAGCACCTCGTAAATGTCGTCCGTGTAAATATCATCATCTGGCAAGTGTAAAGATCGCTTCGGTCTGTCCCGTCCTTTCGGTTTTTCTCCACGTTCCTCGTCACGCCGCGCCCAGTTCAGAATGGTCGCGTAGTGGGATTTATATTTTTTCCCCGTCGATTCGATATAACCGCTCAACCGCTCTATCCTGTCGGCAAAATCGATATAGTTCTCCCGCAGTTTGTGATATTCATCGTCAGTCAATAAGACGTTTTTAAAAAAACCGTATTGAGACTTTTTCGGCGCGGGTGCTTTCTTTTTAGAATCCCGAAGGGATTCTTTTTCTTTAATATCAGTATCACTATCAGTATCACTATCAGCTTTTTTTGCTTTTTCTGAAAACCTTTTGCTTTTTTTGGTTTCTTCAAAAACCATTTGCTTTTTTTGCTTTTCTTCGGAAGCGTTTGCTTTTTTCGGTCTTCCACCTTGTCTGCCTGCTTCTGCCCTTCGTTCACAGACTTCACGATACTTTTCTTCGTTCTCGTCAATGGTTTGCTGAATAGGAATAAAAACGATGTCGGCACCGAAAGGAAGGTCATCGACTTCGCCCGTTTTGCGATAATGAAAGATCGCTTTCAGTAATTTCCCGGCGTCTTCATCGCTTAATTTGTCGATCATGGCTCCTTGCCTGTCTTCCAGTAAAAAACTTTTTTCAGCCATTATCCTTCCCTCCTATCAAATCAAACCAATCGTCCGCCCTCATCGTCACCAGCCATGGCGTCCCATTCTTCCGATGCGCAACGATAGGGATATCCCCTTCTCTCGCGTCACTCTCAGATTGCGACATGGCGGCGTGTATGTTCAGCGCCTGAACACGCTTGATCTCCATATGGAAACCCGGCACACCGACCACGTCGGCGCTACCGTCGGCGCCGCAAAACTGCTGACCCCTCCTGGCGTCGTAGCCGTGATCACGGCAGACCTGCGCCCATTCTCGTTCTCCGCGCTTTCCTTTCTCTCTGCTGTTCATCGCTCAAAACCTCTTTCCGTGCTTGTATGGACGTGTCTTGTTGTATTCATGTTTCAGTTCCACGATCTCTTCGACATCCAAATCCTCCGAGCCGAACCAGTCAAGGATGCGTATCAAACAATCTGCCATTTCAACGGCGGCGCCTTCCGGTTTTCCGTCGACTCCTGCATAAACCATATCAGCGCCCTTCCTCGCTTCTTCCAAAGCCTCGGAAAGCTCCGAATGGCACAAAGCCACGATCTCGGCGAACGGTCTCTCATCGTCCCACCAGCCATGTCTCATGGCGTTGTGATGGATTTCCTTCGCCCGATCGTTCAGCGTTTTCGGCCTTTTTTCCATTTTAATTTTCATTGATAGTTCCTCCCAAATATTTTCAAAAAGTCCTCGTCGGGATATGTGTTTTCGAAGACGATCTGCGCTTTTCTTTTCAGCTCCACGTCCAAAAGGTGTCCGTTTTTTCCATGGACGCCGTCGGTCCCTCGGTGGCATTGATAGCACAAAGGCACGACCAATCCCCACTTTTTCGAGAGATCCCGCTTGCCGCTGCCGAAGAAAACCTCATGCAGTTCGATGCTGGCGATCGCGCCGCAAACCACGCAGCGGTGCATATCGTCAGCCAAAATGGAAAAGCGATCAGTATCTTTCATCTTCTTTTTGCTCATAACTTCGCCCCCCAAATAGCCAGTATCCAGACGCAGAGCAGGGAGATGATTAAGAATAACGTCATCATTTATCCTCCTCCTTGAATTTGGCCAGCGTCTCCAAAAAATGGCGCCCGATCTTTTCGGGATCATTGTCCAACCCTTCGCAGATGATGCGCAGGCCGTCCGGCGTCAAAACACGGCCATGCAGTTTGTCGGCTTGGTACTGTTCGTATTTCGCGTATTCTTTATTTGAAATCCGCTTCATGATCCCCACCTCGAATTCATCGCGTCCAGTTCCTCATCGGTCAGCGTTTCGATATCAAGGTCATGGCATTCGTTGACCACGCCGCTGATCAGTCGGTTCATTTCCCGCTGATCGTAACCATGGCTGCCGTAAAAACATAAAAGCTGGATGCCGACTTCCCCGCCGATCTCCACGGGACCGATCTCTTTCACCGTTCGCCACTCGCTCTTCAACCGTTCCACGGCGGAAGGCCGTACCACAACGGGCGTAAACACACCGTACCGTTCCAGCATATCTAAGTAGACGGATTCTTTGTCAGTATTAAGCACCGCCGCGATCTTGTCCAGCAGGACCCACATATAGGCATTGGAGTCAAGAGAGCGTTTTTTCGACGGTTTTTTGATCTCGATAGATAAATCCATATCAAGATATTTTTCAAAGTCTTCCGCCCGCGTGCCTCTCGCTCCCTGAATAATAACGGACGCGCTATGCCACTGGCTCATCACTGTGGTGATCCGTCCCTTGATCTTCATTGCCGTACACCTCCTCGTAGGCTTCTTTCAGCAGTTCGTTCGTTAACTCGTAGCAAAACGGAATCGCCTTGTATTTCCGCTTTTCGTCCCGCAGCCATATACAACGACCGAACACAGGCTCAACGCCTGTGCGGTACTTCAATCCGATGGCATACAGCGTAAGCTGATAGCTGAGATAATTCACGTCAAGGACGGATGTCCGTTTGATATCGGCCACTCCTGTCTCTCCGTCTCTCGATGATACCAGCATATCCATCCTGCCCGCGGCGACGATCTTTCCTTTGTAGGGGATAACAAGTAAAATCTCATTTCCCATGCAGGTAAATCCGTATTGCCTTTTCAGAAAAAGATAATTCCGAAACTCCTGCTCACACTCGGCGGGCGGGATGAAGGCGGTGATGTCTTCCGCCTTCTCCGCCGCTTCGATCGTCTCATGTAGCAAGGTTCCCCTTGCCGCCGCACGCTCCAAAATGCTCTTCGGGATATTTTCGTATTTCTTCGGAAAGCGTCTGTGAATGAGCTGCGTCACGCTCGGTACTTCGATCCCGTCCACGATGTAACTGTGTGTATCGTCGTCATATTCCACGACGTGACCGGCGACTTCGTGTGTTTCCCAGATCATTTTAACTTGATCCTTATCTGCGACTTTACGGGAGACATGGAAACGTAAGCATCGTAGACTTCGGGCATATCCTCCCGTAAGGCTTTACTGTCGAACCGTTCACGGTCCGTCGGTTCCACGTAGGTGACGGAGAGGTTATCGGTGTCGATTTTCTTCACGCCCTGCGCTTCCATAGCCGCTTTCAAACTGTGTCTCAACTGGTCCCGCTTCGCGATCATGGAGGCCGTTTCCGCTTCCACGGCGGCGATCATAACCATGCTTTCGGAGGCCAGCATTCCGTCTCGGATGATCAGTTCCGTCATGGCTCACACCCCCTCAAAAGCCTGCTGCGCTTCTGCGGCAAGCTCGGCCTCGTATGCCTTCTCCTGCTGCTCCTGCTTCTTCTTCATCGTCTTGATGACCTCGGAGGCTTGCTCCTTAGTCAGCAGATCGATAGTGCCGATGCCGTAGTGCTTCTTGATCCAGTCCTTCGTCTTCGCGGGATAGTCGTTGATGATTTTCTTTTGGTAATCCGAAAGATAATCCGCTTCTTCCTTCGGCTCTTCCGTCTTGGTTACGCCGTCTTTGAAGATGTCGTCGGAATGAATCTGATCGGGATCGTCGCCTGTAATGATTTTGTAGGCTTTCATAAGCGCGTATTTGTCGGCGTATGTCATGGCCTTCCCCGGCGACTTGTCACCGACGTCAAGGCCGTCGCCGTAACTGACGACATCCATGTAGTCGGAAGGATCTTCCATGTTCACGAAACGATACTTTGTTTCGATTCTCATAAACAGGCGCTTCGTCTCATAGGTCTTTCCTTTGTATTCTTTTTCACTTGTGATCACGTCTTCCGTGGTGATTTGGCGCTCCGCGGGATAACTGTACACGCCGTGTTTCGCCTCCAACGGTTTCACGGCGGCGAGAACATCAGCCTCGCCTGTTGCTTTATATTTGCTTTTCCCTTCGCCGACTTCGAGATTCTTCGCGACCGCTCTCAGTTCTTCGGTGATGGCGCTCATGCGTTGATAGATGTTCATTTTTTCGCCCTCCTCATATAGTCCGCGAGATCGCTCCCTTTCATCACGATACAACGACTACCGACCCTCATCCAAGGAATCTCCCCGTTTAAAAGGAGTTCGTCCAGTTTTTTGTATCCTATGCCGAGGAAGTTCCGAGCCTCTACCTTCGTGTATAATGCCTCTGGTTCAGCAGTCAATTTCCGTTTACGTTCGGCCTGTTCGGGAATATCTGGATATTTTTGTATATAATAATTCAGCAGTTCGGCAAGCGTACTGGAAACGCTTTTGTCGACCAAAAACGCCAGATCCTGTACATAGTTCCATACGTCCGGTTCTACATTGGTGGCAAGTGTTTTCTTCATTTTTCTTTCCTCCTAAAAAAATTAAAGCGGAATTTCATCCAGTTCATCGACGGTATCGAATCCGTCTTTTTTCTTGGTATTTAAAAACTGTACGTTATTGGCAACGATCTCGGCGATGCTTCGGCGGGAACCGTCATTCGCTTCGTAGTTGCGAATCTGCAAACGTCCGTCAATGGCGGCAAGGCTGCCCTTGCTCAGATACTTGTCGCATATCTCGGCAAGTCCCTTCCAGCAGATGACCGGCACGAAGTCGGTCTCGGTCGCGGCGTTCGCGTTCTTATA
>Ga0265301_10000801_pt1 | contig 42918 bp, 71 predicted proteins | sample AusTroGonzalo_MG_2_FD_193488 | JGI IMG/M metagenome (GOLD analysis project Ga0265301, IMG submission 193488) | Bovine rumen microbial communities from tropical cattle in Woodstock, Queensland, Australia - Gonzalo_04 | ecosystem: Host-associated > Mammals > Digestive system > Stomach > Rumen ...
ACATTGATTTTATATATTGAATTATAAAAGTATATGGTATTGTATATAAAGTATATTTCTTTAATCTTTTACTATTATCACAACACATTATAGATAACATTAAGTATTGATATATCATAATACCTGTAAAAAATGTAATCCTTTTTATTCCTATTTTAGTAATAAATATATCAATACTATGTATTATTTGATTGTTGCTATCTAATCCAAAATAATCCAACCCCACTATCTTCATTATAAACGTTATTACGAGTAAAAACGTGTAAACTTTCAAACTTGTGCTTAAATATTTATGATAATCTTTAAACATAAAACCCTCCTATAAAAAAAAGCGAGGCAAACAGATAAACCTCGCAAAAAACATTATACATTTTTGTTTTTCTTTTTGTCAACGACTGTGTTTCGACAACTTCTGATAAAATCCATTTCGCTTGTTATGTAAGAATTAGCCTTTAATACTTCATGATATTTCTGATAAAGTTCCTCAATGTGTGTATAATCATTTTCAGTTCTTGTTAATCCGTTCCTTAAACTACCACTAAACTGTAATATTTCATATCGGATTCTATCACGTTCATTAATATCAACTTTTTCGTCAACTTTAGATATTTGTTTAGCCAAACTTTCAATACCAAGCAACTTCCCACATATCTTCCCAAGCCATGTAAAAGGATTTATTTTAATAGGAGATATTTCTATCCCTATCATTGTCAAAACGCCTAAAAGTACACCATACTGCTCAATAATTGTCTTCATATCATGTCCTCCATTATCTGACACAACAATTATAACATGGTTTTTTACTTTTGACAAAGTCGGTTATTTTTCTGTTTTTATTTTCCTAATTTTATACATGTATAAATAAATAATAACATAAATATCATTGCTATTATTCCTAAAATATACCCCATTTTATTTCTCCTTTTCAATTATAATCTTATTATCTTTTGCATAAACTCTTATAAAATCGTCTTCCTTTATGCAACTCTTTTGTAATACTTCCTTTGGTATATTCGCACAATAACAATTTATTTTCCGTGTGCCATTTTTACCGTAGTAGTATTTTTTAGTTATTTTCGACATTTTCAACCTCCTTCAAAACATTTTTAATTTCATACATTGCATTATAAACTTCTTGCTTTGTTGTATTTTTTATTGGTCTACAATTTACTTGCCCATAACCATAAATACATAATTTATTTAATATTTCATTAGCCTTGTCTATTTTGGATTGTAAATTATCTATTTCGTGTAGCATATAATTAATATCTAATATATTTTCATCTATTGCTTCATATAATGGTGTAAATCTTAATTCTCCTATTTTTTGATATTCTATTAATCTGTTTCTTCTTGCAATAATTTTATCTTTGCTTATAGGCATTCCCCATTCATTCATTTACTCCACTTCCTTTTTTATAAATTTTATCTAAATTATAGTAAAGTTCTGTCTTTGTTTTTCCATAAGATGTTCTACCATTTTTCATACGCCAAATATTATTATTTGTTATTTCGTATCTAACTGTATTACCTAATGGGTCTTTCATTATAGTTTCGCACCAATAAGCAGTTGATGGATTTTCCTTAACTATTGTAAAGCCGTATTCTTTGAACCAATTTAATACTGTGTAATATCTTTTATTCATTTCATTCCACCTCACTTTTAAATTAATAATACCCCTTATCGTCTAATTCCCAATACAAATCATTTATTGGTTTCCATTCTTCATCAGTTATCATTTTCCTCAAATGTTTCTCGTACAAGTTCCAATAACATATTTTAAAATATTCGTCATTATCTTCAAAAAATGTATAATCGTTCAAATATATTTCATCACTAAATTTAGTTTTATTCATAACTATTTCTAAAATACTATTATCATATTTTGCATTTGTATTAATACCTCTTTCTATACATTGTTGATTTACAAGTAAAAAATATTGTCCTAAATATTCTATACCATAATTATTAGCAAACTTAACCAAAGGGTGCTTAATGTTAGGATATTGTTTAATCATATCGCCTAATTCGTATCGCATTGCTTTAAGTTGTTTTGTAGGTAAAATAGGTATCAACCTTTTACTCCAAATTCTCAATTTAATCACCACACTTTTCTAATAAATCTTTTTGCATTTTCGCAACTTCTTTATAACTATTTCCAACTAGACATGTAATATAATTACCATTTTTATCAAAAACCTGACTGCCATACTTGCCTACTAAATTTTGTCTTCTATTATAACCATAGTTTTCAAATCTTTTAATTTCACTAAAATTATACTTTATCATAATTACCTCTCCCTTTCTTGACTACATCTATATATTAACATATGCACATATAAAAGTCAATAAATTTTCATTAAAAAATAAAAAAAAGAACATATTTCTATGTTCTATTTGTCCTATAAGGCAAGTAAAGGTCTGCCTAGTGCCTATTATAAGCACTGTACCAATGATATAACGGTAAATGTTAGTTTTGTTTTTTTAAGGTGCTTTTGAATAGGTATACTAACAAACTACTCTATGAGCCACCTTTAGGCCTGTCTTATACCATCAGTACACTACCTATAAAAGATAGTGTTTTCACTTGTAATAGTGAAATTAATATTAATATCAATTAGTGCCAATTATAAGCACCATTGAATAGATATAAGTTAGAACCTTTAAAAAGAAACAAGCAGTTTATAGCACCTCGAGTATTGCATCTGCATTATTGATACCTGATTACTTTTTTATTTATATCTACTCAATGCTACCTATAAAGGTAACACTATTATATCTAAAATATAATAATCTGTCGACAATTTAATTATATCACTTTAATTTAGATTTTGCAACTCTCTTATAACCACTAACAGTTAATCGTTTCATTTTCGTAGGTAATCCACTAATTTGCGATAACTCTTTATATTTTTGTGTTAACTTTGTAATATTGTTTTGTGCCATTCCTACAAGTTCCATATCATCGCTTGACTTGGCTAGTATTTGTATGTCTTTCTGTTCACGTATGGCTCGTTCAAGTTGGCGTTGGAGTTGCGTGCCCTCGTATAGTGAATAGTGTTTGCCGTCTAGTTCGAAGCCTTTGTTATTATCATCTATTTTCTTTTGTAGTTCTTCATCGGTATATGTTGGTTTGCTAACACCAAGTACAATACTAAATATGTAATGATAACAGTTCATTTCACTGATTGGTCTATGTGAACCGTTGCCGTCGTGGTCTAGTGAATACATCTTGCCTTTGTAATCAATAGCTACACTACCGTTTTGTAGTTTGTTAAATTCCTCATTGCTAAATTGTCGTCCTTGTACGTTTTCATGGTCGTCTGCTGGGTTTTCGTGTACGGATATTTCTACCCCATCTGCCCCAAACTCCTCACCGTATATCTTTTGTAATTCGTTGTGTAGTTCCCTTAATTCACTTTTAAGGTGCATACGAACGGTACTATCAAGTCTAACTTGTCGTCCACTTTTATAATCAACGGTTTTTAAACCACTACCACCTATATCTTTTAAAATACGTCTCATAGAACTGTCAAAAGTTTCCTTACCTTGTGAGACATTAAGCAAAGCCTCATCAAGTACATAGTTGTATGTGTCTTTTAGATTCATAAATTCGCCGTTTATGGTAAAACCTAGCAAGTTCGCACGTGTGTAGTTATACATTTCATTTTTAACAATGTTAGCAAGTGCCATAGTTTGCATTTTAAGGGCTGTATTTTCGGTGAAAGGTACAAAAGGTATATTTCTATATTGGTAGAACTTTTCATAGAATAATTGGTCTCTTTTTGCGTAAGAATTGAATATATTGTCTATGTCTTGTATATTCAAGTCGGTGTACTTGGCTATTTGTCGCACTATTTCATCGTAATTGCCACCGTATTTAAGTATTTGCACAAGTTGATGTGCTTGGCTTGGTGTTAGTTCCTTTATTTGCCTTAAAGCACTACCTATTTTTTTATAAAAGAATATATTTGCCTTGTTTATTCTTTCAACCAATCGCTCGGTTAAAAATTCAATTTGGCTTTCATTTATCATAGTATCACCTAATTAAATTATACCACACAAAAAAGGATTGTTAAAATCCTTTTTTGTTCGATTTATATTTTATATAAACTTGTGATGGTGTTATTTCGGTTTCTATGTTTAATGTATTGTTTCCGTCTATTGTTGGTATGTTTGGTAGTGTTATTGTTTCTTCTGTTGGGGTTGATAATGCATAGTCTACTGTTATATTATTTGAAGATAACCATGTTTTAAATTGTGTGGTTGTATAATCTTTTGTTAAATCGTAATAAATAACAAATCTACCACTTCCTGCGATTGCTATACCAGTTATTGCATTGGCTGTTTCATTGGCTGTTCTAGGTATAAATTTATCACTAAGTATATTCCCTATTGTGTTTAAATCAATTGGAATTAGTGCATCATTATAAGCATTGCAAACAAATCTTGAATAATTCCCGCTAGCTGAAGCTGACGCCCAATTTTCACTACCATCTAAAACAACCTCTTTTATATTCCTAACAACCTTACCATTTATAAAATCAATATAATCACTATATTCATTTATTTTTCTTAATGGTTCGTCTAGATATATATTTGTTATTTCATTATAATAAGGTATGTATTTAGATGGTGCTGTTGAACCTTCTACAATTATAATGCTATCTAAAGTGTCTTGTAAATTATATTTTTGATTTGATACATTGACAATGTTAATAATTAAATAATTAGTATCTGGCAAAGTTGTCGTTGTTAAATTATCACTATTATCATTATTTTTATAATTATTCAAAATATCACTTGTAGTAGGTATAGTAGGATATTCTCCCAGTCTTAATCTATTTGTTGCCATTTTTTTTATGGTATAAGTGGTATTTGGTTTTACTTTGCATATAATACATCTTTCATTTGAATTAGCATCAATAGCATGAGTGCTATTTTTTATTAGCCAATTGTTTATATTTGCATTATCTTTATCAAATAAATTATCACTTCTAACATTAACTGGTATTTTATATCCGTATGGGTCTTCTCCTAAATGAACATTTGAATATATTGTTTTATCGCCAATAGAACCACCAGTAGTTAAACGTGAAGCATATAGAAATGTTGTTAAATAAACTGTGGTATCGGGCACATTAAAGTTTAAATTTGCTTCAGTTGTTTGAGTAAAATCAACTACCACCTCATAAGTGTTATCATTTTTATATGCTCGAATCATTACACCAGCATAATTATCAGCAACCGCAGTATAACTAAAATAATATGTTTTATTAGGATTTATGTTGCTTGTGTCATAAGAAACATAACAGTTTTGATTATTCGCATTACAAGTTATAGTTAAATTATTACCGTCAACACTCTTTGTTGCATTGCTAGTAGATTGCGATAAATTAATATCAATTAAATTCTTCGTCTTATCTCCACAACTTATTATTTCTTGTGGATAATCAGGATTAGGACTTGGTTGACCGCCTGTATATGGTTCGTATTCAGAATTATCATCAAAATATAATAAAGGTTCTGTTATTGAAACCGATGAAGCACTTGTTGACGTACTACTATTATTGGTATAAATATTTATATATGCTTCTGTTATATCATCTGTATTTGATGGGATTTCATATTGTGATGTGATTCCTGAACTATTTAAAATTGTTTTATATGTTCTTGTACCACTTTTATCAATAACTAATTGTATTATTGTTCCACTTGCACTATCAAAATGTGTGGTATCCATGTTTTTGTAAGAAAATTTTAATGTTTTATTTTGATTTGTTTTAATTAATTGGGTAACATCATAGTTTACTTTTACGAATGTTCCTTGTTGTGTTTGGTTCAATATCAAAATATCATTTTCAAATGAAAATGTTGTTATAAAATTACTTTTTGTTGTATATTTAATAAAATCAATTAACTGATTGCCTCTTGTACTATTCTGATATGTATTACCATATATTTTATAATCTTTTAAATCCTTACCAACACCACCAAAGGTAATAGGCAAAGTTGTACTTGTTTTTTCTCTTAAAAAGCCTTTTTCAAATACAACATCGCCGTCTTTTAAAATTTTATCTATACTTTCATTATCTTTATAGATAAATCCTATTTGTTTGTTTGCTTTCATTATCATAGGCTTACACCTCTTTTATTAAGTAATATACTGTTGCGTCCTTTGTTTCTAGTGCATCATATTCGGCTTGTGTTAATATAACAATCTTGCTATTTTGCAAATATCTATTGTCACTATCAACTTTGTTATAAACGTCGCTTGAATTAGCCTTGCCAGTTATCTCGTCTTGTAAAGCAGTTGTTAGTAAAGTCTTTGATATACTACCACTTACCACATTACAAGTTATTTCGTTATTAGCACTTACCACAACTTGAATTGTCGCACTTGTTGTTCCTGTGTAGTCGTCTATAAGTCCACTTGCTGGGATTCTTATTTCTTGCCCACTTGCTAATACTAGAACTAAATCTTCACTTAAATTGTCGTAATAACCACTCTTAACAATTTCCTCAACTGGTAAATCAACTGTTATAGTTGTGTTATCGTGTTTTGTAAATGTCAACACACCTGTTGTTGAATTATATGATACATTTTTAATATCGTTTGTATTTTGATTATCAGTATAATCCTTTGCAGTTTGCAAATTACTTGCTAATGTAGGTGCAATGTCTGTTTCAACTTGTGTCTTAACATCGCTTGACATATCTAATATGTCTTCGGCTGTGTAATAATCCACACCTTTTTCAGGTACTACTTTTCCTAAATCTAATCTTGCCATATTTCTACTCCTCTCCTATCGTTAAATATAAATGCCCGTTTAAAAGGTTGTAATTCGTCAAATTTGAGCCACTTTCACTTGTACCTATCAAGTGTCCGTTCTCTATCTTAAAAACTGTTATACCGCTGTCTCCGTCGTAAATATCGACATTCTTTGTTTGTGCATTTCTATTAGTAATACTAACAGTCGTTTTGTTGCCTGTTTTACTTGCGTCAATATCAACATTCGCAACTTGGTTGAGTCCTTCTTGTAATTCTTGTTCGAACTGTTCCATCTCACTTGGTGTAATTGGTTCACTATTTTGTGCCTCTTTCAACGAACCTTGCCATGTATTAAAGTAAGCAGGGCTTGGGTTGTATCTTTTTATTTCTTCCTCATTCTCGACTAAATAAGCCACAACACCTATTTCAACTGTGCCTTGCTTTTCTAGTACCTCGCTTGGAAAAGAACACTCGTTATTGATAATTATTTGTTTGTAAGTTTGATTGTTTAATGTAAAGTATGCCTCTTTTACATAATCATTTGTAATATCTTCGTGAAATTCAAACACGCACTTGCTAATATCTATCTCACGTTCGTTTACAGCCTCGTCTTTGATTATTTCTATCTTGTGTGGGTTAACTATCAATTTCATTATTCTCCACCTCTCGTTCCTAGTATATCGTCAACAGTTGGGTTTTCTTCTTTAATTTCATCAATTGCCTTTTGGCTTTCTTCTAGTGTTTCGTCTGGTTTAAGCCATTGTCTAACTTCAACCTTACTAACTATGCCCTTACTTTCTGCTAGTGTCAATTGATTCCATTCAGTTTGTGTGTCTTCTAATAATGAATAACTCCAATCAAAACTTAATTCATAATCACCCATTGGCGATAGGTTATAAGCGTTTGCTAAAACATTACAAGCATAGAAGAAATCCTCTAAACCTTTCTCAACATTACTACGCATATCATCAACGATATTAAATGTGTCATACATAGCACGTTTTATTTCAGTTGCAGTCGCATTTTGTGTTTGCATATCACTTATAATACCACGGCTTGTTCCTATTTCGTCTTCTAGGCGTTTATAAAGTTCTTGTAATCTTTCAGTATAACTTCTAAATGCAGGGTCAAATACTTCAAAATTCTTTTCGCCCTCACTACCAAAGTCAAATGATTTATAAAGCCCATCTGTTGGAAGTGTTTTATCTGCTTTAAATAAAGTTGCGTCAACTCCTACAAATGGTCGTTTAAGTCTAAACTCCTCTAACAATTGTTTCATTGTTTCTTTTATTTCGTTTATAGTAGCCTCGCAACCGTATGTGATAGGTACACCGTACTTATCATTTGTCTTACGGTTATTTATTGGCGATTTAATATAACCAAACAAAGCCCTATCTACACCGTCAATTGTTTGTTTTAATAATATGTTTTGCCAAAAACTAGGTGTCGGAACTTCTGAACCAGTTTCGTCAGTAAACTTTTGTTCAATTACACATCTACCGTTTTCAAGCCTATAATTAGTCCATCTGATGTATGTTTTTGTTTTTCCTAAATCAGTTGTTATTTCTTTCTTTTCGGCTAATACAGTCGCACCTGTGATTAAATCACCCTCGGTGCTGTCAATTGTAAATCTGCTTTGTGATATTAAGTTATAAAATAGTTTATTACCTTTAACATAAGGTATTAAAACTAACCCACCATAGCCAAAGCCCATTGATACAATCTTCTTGGCTTTTTTCCACATTGACTGCCCTGTCTTGTTTAACAATTCAGTTCGTGGGTTTTCGCCCTCAATGTTCATATTACTATCACTAATAACATAATTTGCTAATTTGTTGCTGAATATAGCGTTGAAATTTATGTTATCAATACGCTCGTACTCGAACGCATATCTTTGGTTGTCTTCAACCTCTTTTTGTTTTGTTTCGGTCGGAACTTTAAATACTTTGTTTAAAATCCACATTACTATACCTTTTAACATTTTTCTACTGTCCTCTCTTTCTCCATATATTATTTAACGCATATCTTATACTATCTATGCAGTGGTTGTCTGCGTCCACATATCCACTGACATAGTTTCCATCTTTGTCTTCTTCGTACTCATATGTACTAAACTCTTGAGCAGATACTGGGCAACGTGCTGGGTCTATTACAATTTTAGCAAGTGAACAAAGCCACTTCATAGAATATTCTACACTGCCCGGCCCTTTTTCAGCACCACGCATACTAGAACCATACATACGGAAATCGCCTATTGATTTTGGCTCGGCACTATCGGCGATTATCATATCTTCTTCTGTTACGCCTTTGTTTGCTTTTAAATATTCCCACACGTCAGCATTACTCATTTTGTTTACTACAAACTCATCAAATATATACAAAGCCTTTTGGTTTGGATTATAGCAACATTTCGTCCACGCCAAAGGGTCTGGAAACCACCCAAAGTCTATACCTTGATATGTATAGTCAAAGTTGTTTATTTCTTCATCAGTTATTGGTCTTAATTCTAAGTTTTCAAATACATTTCCACCATCGCCGGTTTCTTCTCCTAGATATTCATTTCTGTATATCTTTTCGTTGGTGTTTTTCATGTACTCTGCTTCATCAAAAAATGGTTGCCCTAACCATTCAACAGGCACATCTAAATACGTACTGTTGTGTATTAAACGGTTTGGTTTTGGAATCCTAGCCTCAACATTTACAAAGTGTTTTGAAGACCTCGGCGTATTGTAAACTCTAAATATAACAAAGTCGTTCCCACCACGCATAACAGACTGGTCTATCTTACGAACCTCTGCCATGCCTTTCATTTGGTCAAACTCTTCATAAACAATTACACCTATATATTTACCTTTTGGAGGTTTAATTGATTTAATCTTACCGGGGTCATCAGCACCTCGAAAGTAAATAAGTTGACCTGTGCTTTTATTAACTATTTCAAGTGGGCTTTTTGTACCTTTCCAATTTTCATTTATAAATGAATAAGTTTCGCCAAGTTTATCAATGCCCCACAGTGTTTGAGCGTAAGCACTATCTTTCAAAGTGTTTGCAACTTGACGAATACATATTGCACACATATTCGGATTATTTTCTAGTATTTCCGTTAACATCTCACTCCAAAACGACGATTTAATACTACCACGTCCACCTTTAAACCAATATTCAAGGTGTCGGCGTTCTTGTATATCTCTATAAACATCTACAAAGGCTTTACCCATATCCTTTGCTGGAATATATACAATCGGTTTTTCTTGCTGTTCTGATTTTTCTTTCTTTTCCATTAAGTTTTGAATTATCTCGTAGTTCTTACCGTTGCCATCTTCTGCACCTTTTACAAGTCCAAGTGTTGCAAGTTCTCTATGTGTTAAACCTGTGTTTTCTTCGGTTGCGTCTAGTACCTTTTCAAGCACCGACAACATAGTGGCTTTTTTACGCCTAGCCTCGCCAGATGCTATGCCACCTTTTCTGCCATTCTTCTTGGCTTCTTCTCGGTTTTGTTCGCTCGTAAAAGGTATTAAATTATCTTCACGATTAGCCACTTTATCACCTACTTTTCTTTTAAATGTTTTTCAACAAAATTATAACACATTAATTAAAATGTGTCTAATTTAGGGCGAACAAGGTAATTAGTTTTGATAAGAAGTTTGCCTTTGTTACCTCGGTCGTTTATGTGTTCACGTTCGAAGTATTGGAGTAAATCACGGATTTGCTTGAGGTTTTCAATGTCGAGGTGTCCTTTGATATTTTGGTCTAACATCTCGGAAGTTATGAAGTAGAATATTTCAGGGTCGATACGTTCGATTAAATGTAAGTAGTCGTGTGAATTGCTTTCTCCTCGGTGTTGTCCTTGCATAAGGATAGCACCGTTTTCGATTGTACGCTTGCCACCATTTCGTGATGGAATTAATAAATGATGGTAAGATAAGTTTTTATCTTTATCGATTTTATAACCCATGAAATCCAAACCTATTTTTTTAATTTTGTAAAGTTTAACCATTTCTTTAGTTATTGCGTCCATTTTCTAATCCTCCTAAAATTAATAATTCTTCATATTCAAGTTCATCGTTTATGTATCGCCAAATGAGGTTTCGTTTGTATTCCTCGAAGTTTAAGGAATAAATTTTTGTTTTGAACTGTCGCATAAGTTGAAGCGCTTTTCTGCGGTCAAACACAGAAAAAGACGTCAAAAAACCGTTATATTGGTTCTTCAACGCCTCAATATTGCATACTACATCATTAAAAGTCCAATCGCTTTCAATCATAATTTCAACCACCTTTATCTCTAAATAGATTATATCATAAAAGCGTGAAAATTACAATAACAAAAAAGCGACCTAGTTAGAAGTGTGGTGTGTCGCTTTTCTATAAAAGAATAAAAAGGGGTCGGTTCATAATGAAAAAAACTTTTCAATAGATGACCAATTACATTATATCATAGTTTTAGGATTTTTGCAACTTGCGTTTAAGTTCGTTATTTTCTTTGATAAGTTCTTTGTTTTCCTTATGGAGTTTTAAAGTTTCGTTTATAAGATTTTCGTTGGCTTGTTTTAAATCATCATATCGTTTTTTAAGAGTTTCGTAGGACATACTTATTCTCCTTTGCTTTTAATCAACTTTCCAAGTAATTTTTGGCGTTATATCTACATAAGGTTTTGTATCATAAACATAAACATATTGAATTATAGGGTGTTTTTTTATTTCTTCATACTTACCCTTTACTTCTAATAATTCTTTATATTCTTCTAATGTTATTTCTATTTTTTGTTGTTTCATATTTATTCACCTTCCTTTTTTAAAAGTTCGCTTTCATCAATAATATATTCTCTTATAAATCTATTCGCATATTGAGGGTGTATCATACTTCGAGTTGTTTTAATTGATTTATCTTCTATTTTTTTAGTTCCTTTACATACATTGTTTTTTTTAACTAATTCTAACGGTTCAAATATAAAATTGTTTTGTGGGTTGCAATTTATAAACCAATATTGAGTTGGTTTACTATAATAATCTCCGTTTTCATGTCTATTATTATCTAAAATAGAATAAGGTATTGCCCAATATTTTACTAAATAATGGGTTGTAGAATAAGGGTTTTCTATAACTAATGGTAATTGTTTTTTGCAACAAATTATGGTTAATTTTGTTATCAATTCATACATATATGATAAATCTTTATGAAGTATTAAATCATTTTCTAATTTTTCTAAAACAGTTTTGTTTTTTAATTGGAATGCTGTGCCTCTAAAATGCATTTGTATTTGGTCTTCGAATCTAACACATGGAAAAAATGCTATTAAATAGTCTTCGTTTTTATTAAAGTTATCAAAAATACTTTTTTTGTCTTCATAACCTCGTAGAATTTCATCAAATAAATCAACAACAAAATCAGTTTGTTCAAATTCATTTTGAATATCATAGTCATACGCCTTAAAACCTAATTTTTTAAACTCATTTTTAAATGTTCCACTTTGTTCAAAAAAACAATGAAATTTACGCATTTTTACCTCCTAATAATTCAATAATTTTCTTCCCCATATCTTTTTTAGGGCATATAATAAACCTAACCCCATATCGTTCACGCATAGTACACATTATTTTAAGTAAGGTAGAACCTTTGACTTTGGTGTGTGGCGAACTCCAATTTTTAATATCTTCGACCGTTTTGATTTTGTTGTCTTGGATTAAAAATATAAAATTCTTACAGCCTAGATTTTTTGCTCGTTCTATTTCACGTTTAATACGGGCGTGTTCGAGGGAATTACACAAGTTGTGTGATAGTTCAAGTAGCCCGTCTTTTTTGTCAATAATGGTTGTATAATCTTTAAATAGCATGTAATCCCCTGCGTCTAGTTTTGAAATTATGTAATCTTGCCCTACTTTATCAAAATATTCTAATATTTTTTTGTTGCCTTTCTCACGAGTGTCAACGATGATTAGATTATTCATCGTCTTCCTCTATGTATTCGCCGTTTTCATCAAAGTGTTTATGTTCAAATTCTTCCCAAGATTTACTAAATTCTTTCCCTAAAAATGCTTCTTTTAATCCACTTATTTGTTTTAGTCTTAATACTTCATCGCTGTCCATTCCCAAATTTGTTGCTATTTCTTCATCTGTTTTTCCTAGTCTTACTAAATCTAAAACTAATTTACTCATATCTATTATTTGGTGTGTTCCTTTCGCTCTATTAAATCTAATTGTTGCATTCATATATTCGTCAATACTTTCATTTAATATAACTACTGGTACATATTCCATTCCAAATTCTTTTGCAACTAAATGTCTGTGGAAACCGTCAACAATCATATAACTTGTATCGGATTCTTTCATAACTACAAGTGGAAAACAAAAACCACTTTTTCTAATTGATATTTTTAATAATTCCATTTCTGGTTTTGCTACTTTGTTTGGGTTCCATGGGTTTGGTTTTAAATACTCCAATTTTACCAATTGTGGCATTCTTATTTCAATATTATCCCCTGTTATTATTTCTCTATCTTCAATATTATTTTTCATTTTTCTCATTCTCCATTTCTTCTTTTACTTTATTATATAATCTTTTTAAAGGTTTGCTATCTGTTGAATTTTCATCATATAAATTATTGCAACCATAAATCATTTCTTTTAAGTATTGAACATCGCTTTTTGTTTCTCCAAAACTTAATCTTGTTAAAAAGAAATCGTTTCTTTCTAATGCTCTTGCTACTCTTCTCCAACTAGGCACTATTTTTAAACTTTCCATTTTTTTGTCTGCTTCATCTTCTATCATATCCAACGTGCAACCACATTTTTCTTCCCAATATGTAAAGAATTTTTTTATTTTTATCGCATAGTGTTTTTCAAGTTTTTTATTATATATACCTATACTTTCTAATAAATACAAAGCCCATTCTTGCCATGTTAAATGGTCTGGCTTTTCACTTTTGATATTTCCTAACGCAGAAGTTCTACAATAAATATTTCCAAAGTTAACTCCTGCAACTCTTTTTAAAAGTTTATCCCAGTTTTCAGCCTCTATCGCTCTATATTGGTCTAATCCGTTTTTTTGGTCGTCTCCAAATGGTTGGCATAATCTTTGTTGATGAATTGATAAGCCATTTTTATACATTAATTCATATACATAATTGTATTCTAAATCATATTTAAAAGTTGCTATCCAGTCATCTTCGGTTCTCCAATCGTATATTGGATAAATGCTATAACTTTTTTCAAGTGGTTTGTTTCTAGTAGTCCATGGTTTATCTTTAAATCTCTCTTTTTTTAAAGACACTATTGTTCTAAAACGATTTAAACTTTCATCACATCTAATTCCTACAAAATGTCCACATAATGTATGATTGTATTTTTCTTCATACCATTTTTCAAACTCTGGTACAAACTCCTCAAATTCCATTGCATATCTGAAAAATGGGAATATATTGTTATCTTCATTTATTGCAAACTCCGGCATTTCTCTAACCCATTTTTCTTTTTTTGATTTTTCCCAACAAATCCATCTTGGTTCAAAAACTGACACGGCATTTCTTAACGATAAAGGTAAAGCCACCCAATAAAAGTCTCTAATACATTCTAGTTTATTTTTTAATGTTTTAATATGTTCTATTGTCATCAAATACTGTGCTTCCATATCAATAAACAATACATCAAATTTTCTGTTTTTCTTTTTTGCTACCATATTTACAAGTTGTATCATAACCGTGCTATCTTTACCACCACTATAAGATACACACAAATTTTCAAAGTTGTCAAATGCAAATTCTATTCTTTCTAAACTTGCGTCAAATACATTTTTATCATTGTAAACTTTCATATTTACCTCTCCATTCTTCAATCACTTCTTTTGCTATGTTGTTAGCCTTTGTTTGTTGTTCTTTTGTCATAGACATCCACGCTTGGCAAACTTCTTGTGCTGTTGCACCAATTAATAAATTACAAGTTGCCTGTCCTAACCAACTAACAGGATTAAACATTTTATTTGTGAAATTAACTTTTGTTGATATTTCATAAGTTTTGGTTGTATCAATCATATTTTGTTTTAGATTTTTCGATGTTAATATTTCGTAACATTGTTTAATCATTTCTATATCATTTCCATTCTGATACATTCCGTTTTTAAAATCTTCCCATTCTCTGTAATTTTCCCAAACTGGTTTTATTTTCATTTATTCCCCTCCAATAAATTAAACATTTCTACCGCTTCATCTGGCATACTTCCGTTTTTATCAAGTGTTTTTAAATAGTAATTTGTTGTTTTGTCTATGAGGTTTTGTAGGCAATTTTTATCTTCTTGCAATGTATAAATAATCATTTCAATATCTCTAGGAGTTAAATTCCAATTTGCACTTTTTAATGTATCAAAGCCTATTGTATCTCCCTCAATTCTAAAACCTCTCATTTCTTGTTTGCCATTCATTATTTCTTCTAATTCATTCATTATTACCACTCTCCTTTAATTCTTTTAGTTTATCTAATTGTTGCATATCAAAAAAATATCTTACTTCAAATTCTTGCAATGATTTTTCATTATCTTTTAAATACCATTTATCAAATCTATATTCAGCAACACTAGGTATGCATTCAAAATTATATTTATCATAATACTTTACAAGAACCCAATCATATTTTTCTTTATTTTTAAAATATTCATCTATAGGTTTCCATTGTATTTCATTTATAATATTATTTAATCGTTCTATTTCTTTATCTTTTTCATCAACATACATTTGTGTATATAATATTTCAGTCTTACCTTCTCTTATAAATGTTAATGCTGGTACTTTATGTTCAAATAAATACTTTCTAATATCATTAAAACATTCAATGGTTTTTCCTGCTCTTTTCACTTTTCATCAACTCCATTTAATATAAATTTAAACCCTTCCAATCTTTTTAATATCCACATATCACCGTTTCCAAAATCATCAGGTTGTTTTTTTATTATTTCTTCTACAATATCAATTGATTTTATTGCTTTCTCACATCTTGATTTGTAATCATAATAATCTTTATATACCATTTCACTATCCAAACCTATTATTTTATTATTGTTTAATTTCTTCTTTTTTTCTTCTAAATATTTATGTGCATAAGGCCTTTTGCTAAATGTGTCAAATATCATACTATATTCTTTATTTTCTTCTTGTAGGTTTGTTATGTAATCTAATAATAATTGTGAATGGTATCCATCTAATCTTAAATCATTAACTTGATGATATTCATATTCTTTTTCACCATTACTATTTTCTATTTTTAAATAGGTATTATCACATCTTTTTAATAAATGTAATATTTCTTTTATTTCGTCTGTCATTTATTTCATCTCCTTTTTATATGGATAAAATTCTTTACACTCTTTTTTATCTTTTATAGGTTTATTATTGTTAAAATTAGCATAACTTTGCCAATAACCATCATTTGCAGTAAATCTATAACATAAGTTTTTTATTTTGCATTTTTTATTTGCACATTTTGTTATATCAGCCATTTTCATTCTCCTTTTTTAATTCTTGGATTTTCAATTGAACTTCCATAATAGTCCACTCATCTATTTGAGCATTATTTATTCGTATATCTTTTAACCATTCTTCCAACTCATCTAATACAGTCTTCTTTGGTTTAAACCATGCGTTTTCTATTGCTTCAAAATTAACGTTCATTTGAATCACATCTTTCTGTTTCTTTGCATTCTTTTTTTAATCTATTAATAAAACTTTTGTATCTTCCCCAAGTATATTTTTTAGTGCATAAATTATATTGCTTTTTTAATTCTGATACTCGTTTATTTCCTAAAATAATCTTTGCGTATTCTTCCCAACTCATTTAATCCACCTTTTCTACTAAATCGGCTTTTATTAAGTCATATAATGTATTTAATGCTGTATTTTGATTATTCCACGGAAGAATTATTACTCTATTATCTTTATAAAATAATAAACCACTGTCAAACCCCCAAATTAAATCATATTCATCTTTTGTTTGTTCTAAATCAAATCCAAACTTTTCTAATTCTTTTAAATCAATATTATCTTTTATTTTTAACATATTTCTACCTCTATATCCACATTCCAATTATATTATTTGTATTTTCAATTTCTTTTTTAATATCTTCTGTATACCCATAGAAATATATTTCTCTTATAATTTCTTTTAGCTTAATTAAATCTAAATATTCTTGATAATCTATTATCATTTGTTTTTTCATAATCTAATTCACCTCATATTTCATTCTTTCAAACTGTTCTTTTGTTACTACATTTTCTATCATATCTTCTGTATATTCTTTTAACCAAGTTGTATAAACTTCACATTGTTTTCCTATATCTCCACCATAGTAAACATAACTTGTATAAAGTTCCCCATATTTGTTTTTTTCTACTCTTAAACCATTTATAAAGTCATTTTCTTCTATTAAATCTATTATGTTTGGGCTTGATTTGATTTCATCTTCAATAAATAAAATTTTTCTTGTATGTTCCATATAATCTTCTACGCTAGTAGTATATATTTCTTTCCATTTAAAAATTTTTCCATCTTTAGTTCTTACATAATCTCCTACTTTCATATTATCTTCCTTTCTAATCTTTAAATATCAACTTATCCACCCAATAGAAAATGCAACCACCTATTAAATTTGCTATTATTGTATTCCATACTGTACCTAGTTTTAAATAACAAAGGCATATTGCTAATATTGGGCTTGAAAGTTGCCAACGCAGTAAATATAACAAGTATTTTTTCATTTTTTAATTTCACCTTTTGTAATCATTTTAAAATTTTCTTCAACCTCAGGTATTGGAAATCTCCTACACACCTCATTTGAAAGTAAATTATATTTTTGAATTTTTAAATTTATTTCTCGTTCTAATCTTGATAATTCAGTTATTATATCCACTAACGGTTTTGTTTCTAAATCTTCCAAATTATTTCCTCTTTTCTTGCTTTTCTTTAAGTTTTTTAATTATTTTGTCTTTTATTTTTATTTCATGTTTTAGTTTTGATATTTCACGTCTTAATTCTAATTGTGTCATAACCTCATGTGCATCTTCTTTAATCATATCACACCTCGTATTGTACTTTTATTTTGTTTGGCTTAATACTTACAACGCATTTTATAAACTGTTCCTTATATTTGTTTATAAAATTAAAATATTCTTGGTTTGTTTTAAAATATCTTGTTTTCATATTTACCCCTCTTTTTCTACTTTTTCTATTGCTTTTTTCATATTTTTTAAAAATAACCATTTTTTATACACCTCATCTTGTTGTTTTCTTAAAGCCACTGCATCATCATAATTTAATCCCCAACTTGCTCTTCTCATTGTTTTTGATTTAATACAAGTGTCATTAATCATCTGATTCAAATTTTTCATTTTACCATACCCTTTCTATTTTACATTTTAAAGCCGTTTTAAGCGACTTTTTATCAAGTTAGTATAATTGGTCTAATTTTATATTTTTGTTCAAATATACCCCGTTAAAATTAATTTTAAAGGTATATTTATATACTTTCGCCACGAATAAATATTTTTTTACTGAATTTTAGTTTTCTTTTGAATTTTTGCTTGTCAAATTCACAATCGAAATATTTTGTAAATGTTTTTCCAGTTGTAATATCATATAATTTCAAATAAATCATAGCCACACCTCTTACCTTTCTGAAAAGATTATATTAAATATTCATTAAAAAGTCAATAAAATTTCAATATTGTTTACTAATTTTTATTTTCTTTCAGTAAAGACTTGTTTTTCTTTGTCATAAACTGCCTCAATAGTTCCAGTATAACCGTCTCTGTTTTTAGCAACATCAAAAATCATATCTTGCATTAAATCTTCTTTTTTAGCCTCACGTGATTTATAAAGCAGCATAACCTTACTAGCACTATTTTCTAATTCTCCTGAATCCTTTAACATTGATAAAGTTATTTCATCACTTGAATAAGCACCACGGTTCAATTGACTAGCACTAATAATTGTGCAATCATATTCCAAACAAATCTGTCTTAATTGTTTTGCAACCTCTGTCGCTTGTTCATATAAACTTTTCATGCCATCTATTTTAACAAGTCCCAAGTGGTCTATAAAAATTATCGTATGCCTATTTTTATCTTTCATTTTTGCAATTGTTGATTTAATCATAGTCATATCACTTGCTTTATGTTCAATAATCAATTTTGCTTGTTCGATTTTATCAAGTGTTTTTTCAATCAATTCCTTTTGGTATTCTGTTTGTGGGTGTTCCACGTCATTTACTTTAATATTTGCATTGACTGACACAATTCTTTTGTAAATCGTACTTTTACTCATTTCCATATTGAAGTAAATACATTGATACCCTGTCATTAAATCTGCCATCAAATTAATCATAAGTCCAGATTTACCAGCACCAGTTGTCGCACCTATAATTAAAAAATCGCCTTGCACTAATTTTAAAGTGTTGTTTAATTTTTCAAAGTGGTTTAAATTAATTCTTGCTTTTTCCTCGTTGATACTATTTAAAATTTCTTCTTTTTTTAATTCAACAACGTTTTCCATAAGTTGTATATTGTCAATGTTTTTCATACTTTCCATGAAATAATCATAAGTTATCATGCCTTGCTTTAATCTTTCATTCAAAGTTTTTATAACATCTTCTTTGTAATATTTTAAAATACTTTCTTGTGACACATCTAACTGTTCTTTCCAAGAATTAGGATACCACATTTCATTTGATATAATATCTGTAAAATATTCCACGTCAAAGTTTGAATGCAACTTTACTATTTCCGTTGGCGTAACAACTTTGTTTGTTTTATAGCATTCTATTGCATATTCTAAAAGTTTTTGATTGTCTTTGTTGTGTAAAGCCTTTGGTTTTATTTGCAACAAATCAATAACATCATTTTTGTTTAACACCAATGCCAAAAATTCACGTTCAATTCTTTCTCTGTTTTCATCACACACTTTTAGCATTATAAAACCCTCCTGCCGTTCTTGTAATGGAATCCAGCCTCGTCAACATATTCATCGCTTATTTTTATGCCAAATTCTTTGACTTTGTTTATGGTAGGAAAAAAAGTTTCGTTTTTAATTGTTTCAACAACACATTTATAAAAAACATTTTTGTCATAATTTTTAAATTCTTCATACCAAATTTTTATAATCTTGTCATCTAATTTTTTTTCATAATTTAATTCCAACAAATTAATTATTTCCAAAAAGTCTTTTTGCCCTATCATCTAAACTTTCCTCCTTTTTTAATTTTTTCATATCAATATCTTTTTCAAACCACTCTTTTGCTTTTCGTTCCCAATCATCAACATTCTCCCATTCTATTTTTTCATAAAATTTAAAAAACTTTTCAGAACTCTGTTTTAAATCACTATTTTTATAATTTTGGAAGTTAGAAAGCAAAAAGTCAAAAACAGTGGTTGAGGAAGTCGGAAGTGGGGTTGCGTCAGCAATATTCTTCTTCTTCTTTTTATTCTTATTCTTATTCTTATTCTTATTCTTATTTTCTTCTTCTTCTTCTTCTTCTTTTATCCCTAGACTATAAATACCATTTACATACTGTATCGATAGAGTATCTTTTTTGTACATTTTAATAAGTCTTTCGTAAACTATTTTTTTTAAATTATCATCTTTAATATCTAAAAATTCTTTTTCAATACAAGTCCTAACTTTTGGACTTTTACTCCAATTATATTTATACCAATTTTTTATAAAAATTTCTTTTGTTTCATAAGAATAAATTATTAAATTCAATTTTTTTTCAAATTTTTCTAGTAATTTTTTTATTGTGTCATCGTCCAAGTCGGTTTCATTTTTTATTTGTCTTTTGCTTATTTCAAAACATCCGATTTGATTTGTATGTGGATTGGTTAATAAATATAGCAAAAAATATCTTTCTTTAATGTCCATTTCATCTAAAACTTTTGCATCATCCCAAAAATTTACATGAATATTACGATATATAGCCACCTTTCTATTCTCCTTTCTTTATTGGTCTTAAAATTATTTTATCAACATATATTTCCATCGAAAATTCTTTACCATATCTATCAATAAAAGTCTTTGGAATTATAACCCTATTTCTTTGTGGGTCTGCTGTTTTTTGATAAATCAAAAGAGGTTTTTCTTGTGTTTCGTTTACCATTCTTATATCACCTACCTTGTTAAAACAATTATAACACTTTTGTAATACATTTGTCAAACATAAAATAATAAAAAAGCAACTTTTTTTAGTTGCTTAATCTAACATATTCTCGCTAATTTCCACAACATCATTATATTGCGAAAATGGGTCAGTATTACTGTTATTGCTTGGTTTGTAGTTTTCATATTCAACAGTCGAACCATCAAGCAATTTAACCTTTGGTATTTTAATGTCTTTTAATTTGTCTAAACTTCTAAATTGAATTAATTTTGTAGTTGTTCCGATTGTTCCGTCTTGCTTTTCGTATTCTTCTAATCCAAATACTCCAGCAAGTTTTAACCCCTCAAGTTGTTTCCATTCTCCCTTTGTATTAAATTTAAAGTTAGGATTTGATTTTTCAAGTGCTGTGATAAATCCTTTTAAGTATGCTAATTGGTCGTCTTTTAAAGATAAATACTTACAAGCGCCATTGCTCCATTTTTTATCAGCGTTTGTGTTATTATCAAATTGTTTTTGAAAGAATCCTTTTTGTTCGTCATTTCCAGCAATGTCAACTGATATTTTCAAAGATGTGTTGCCAGTAAACTCGCTTTTGTGTTCTCTTGCATCAAGTATTTTTATTTCGTGTCCTCCAAGTTTTAAAGCCTCGTATTCGCCAAATTCTTTAGCCTCTGTTGTGTCCCATAAATCTAAATTAAAATTCATAATTATTTCTCCTCTTCCTTTTCTTCAACTTTATCTAATTCGTAGTATTCTCTAACTACTTTGTCAAACTCTTTTAAGTCATTTCCCATTGTGTCGTTTTCAAACATTCCAAAAGGTGTTTTAACACAGTCTTGACCGTTTGTTTTAAGTCTAAAAATGTAATTGCCATTGTCAAACATACTTCTGATACATACTGTAAACATACCTTGAATATTTACTTTGTCATCAAGTAATTTTCCTATTGTTTTTGGTTTAATGTTTCCGTTTTCGTCTGTGTCCTCGTGCATGATTAAGTAAACTGTTTTGCCTCCGTCAATGTTCTTAATCCCATTGATAAGATTAAAAAAGTTGTTCCCCATTTCGTTGTATTTATCAAAGCCTTTAACACTTGACTTATTCATAAACTCGTTTGTAATTAAATAATTTGCGTCATCTATAACTATTGTTTTCTTCTTTGTCATTTTTATTTGTTCTAATATTGTTTCATATTTATCAATTTTAGGTGCTTTTATATCACTTTTAAATGGCAATGGTTTGCCTAAAACATTGATAACTGCTATTTCATCTTTTGTAAAGTTTCTCATTGATGTACTTTTTCCACTTCCAGATTGTCCTAGTAATAATACTGGTACACTATTCATATTTTTTACCCTCCTATTTTCTAATATTTTTTCAACTTCTTTTTTTAAATAAGGTATTTCTATAATTTCATAGTTTTCAATATTTTCACTAAAATATACAATAAACATTTCTTCAATTTTTAAGTTGGTGTATTTTTCAACTAAATATCTATAAATTGAAAGTTGTATGTGATAATGATTCAATGTAAAATCTTTCAAATGTTGTAAAGGTACTTTCATATCTTTTGCGTATTTCTCGGTTTTGTGTATATCACTATTTGTTTTGTAGTCTACTAATACAAGCCCACCAGTTAATTTATTAATGAATAAATGGTCTATTGCCGAACATATATCATATTCAGGACTACCTACAACAAACTCATCAGCAAGATGTTCTAGTCTATCACAATAGTCTTCTTTAAAATTCAATGCTTGAATGCATATTTTTTCAACTGCTTTAATGTATTGTTCACTATTATCAAAAGATTTGAACTGCCATTCTTCACGACTCCATAAACTTTGTGCGTATTCATGACAAGTAGAACCCTTTTCACAAGCAAACTTGTTTTTATAATCCCACTCATCAAGAACTTCTTGAACTGTTTTATTTTGTTTAATTGCCACCTTTTCAGCAACTGCTTGTGCGTCAAATTCATTGCAATATTGTTCTATAAATCTTGTTACCGATATACCAACTCGTTTGCCTTTGTATTCGTAATAATGCCCATTCTCGAAAAACTTGAAATCTCCAAAAGCCTTATTCAACTCTTTTAGATATTCTTCCTTTGTCATTTTACTTATTCCTTTCAGATAAAACCATTCTTACATAAGCCGACAAAGATAAGCCTTTTTTGTTTGCTTCATCGATGATTTTATCTTTAAATTCTTGCGTAACAGGAATTTGTAAAAATACTTCTTTTTTAGCCATATTTCCTAACCTCCTAACCATATAAATTATATCATATTTTATATAAAAATACAATATATTTTAATTAAGTTTTAATTATTTTGTTCTAACACCAGTTACACTAATTATGCCACCTTCTGGAGCATTGTCTAACTCGTTTTCAACTATATATTTTTGTATTACAATTGTGTCTTTCATATTAACTTCGCCATCGTGGTTAACATCATATTGGTTATAAGTTGGTTGTTTTAAATAAATAATGCTAAATACTACAAAGGCGATTGTTATTGCTATTGCACACGCACCACATATTATTAAAACAATATCTTCAATTTTAGTTTTCATAATCCACCTCCTTAATAAATTCTTCTTCTATTAAATCTCTATCCCTGTCATATTCTCTTTTCATTAAAACTAATTTTTCGTTATAATCTAAACTTTTTGTGTCAATCATTCTTTTAATGTATTCTTCTGCTTTTTCTAATGTCATATAAGGTTCATATTTTATAAAATTGTTTGTTTTTTTATCTATTGTCTCTACATCATAACTTGTCCAATATACCATATTATCTTCCTTTCTATATAAAATCTTTATCTGTTATATCTAATTGTTCTTCTATCGATATTCTTTTGTAATTATCTTCTACATCTTGTTTAAATATTTCAAAATCTGTTTTTACTTCGTTTAGTTCGTCATTTAATTGTTCTACTTTTTCTAACAATTGTCCCACAGATACAATATCATGTCCTTCAAATATTTCTTGTATCCATTTGTTTTGGTATCTTAAATCTACATATACGTTTATATCTTCCATATTATCCCTCCATATAATTTTCAATCAATTCATTGTAATATTTTGTAACTGTCGGTATCCAATGCACGTTTACACCAGTTGGGTCATTGCTTGCACCTACTGGACAATATACGTTTCCAATTTTTTCAATAGTAGTTAATCCTTTATCAAAATAACTATTTTTTAAAAGACTTACAAACTCGTTTATTCCTTCTTCTAAACTTCCAAAAGTTGCTAATTGACCGCTTCTAAAAATTCCACCTAAATTGTTTTGATTTTTAAAAGCACTTGAAGTGTATTTACCAGTTTCATGTTTAGAAATTGCAACTGCCATAAAACTTTGTTCGTCTGTCAATCCGTATTCCTTTCCTACTAAATAAATCATACAACTGTATTTATCCATCTTACAAGTTTTATCTTCGATTTTAACATACTTTGTAACTTCTTTTTCTTTGATTGTTTCAAAACCTACATACTTTTCAACAATGCGTGGGTTTACTATTAAAATTATTATTGTAATTATAGCCCCATAGAATAACCCCATTTTAGCCCACTTAGGACACTTTTTAATTAATTCGATTAATTTATCAAATAACATTTCAATCATTGTGTAAAGCCCATATAAAGCCCCAATAGCAAGTGTTATAATTAATTTTATAATTTTAATTGTCAAATTTATTATAAAATCGCAAATTTTGTCTGTATAATACCCTTCTGGTTTGTGTACTTTTTCAACCTTTTTAACCCTCTTTTTAATCTTTTTCTTTTCCATATTATTTTAACCTTAATTCCTTTCTTGTATTTTCTATTAATTCTTCTAAAAGTTCAACCTGTTCCCTAAAAAATAATTTATCTGTTCTTGTTTTTGCTTCTTGCATGTATTTAACTAATTGCTTTTGATCATATATTAACTCATTTAATTTTTTCATTTAAAATTCCTCCTCATAATATTCTTTTAAATCTTTATCAATATTTTCTTTTAACCATTTAATTATTTTTTTCATACTATCACCACCTTATTTAATAATAAGTTTTAAACCTTGATGTCCTACTATAACAAACCAAGCAAGTGTCATTATATCTGATTTAATTACCATTGCTAACAATGTAATTATTAATATATTTCTTAACTTTTTCATATCTCTTACCTCCTAACTGTATACATTATAGCATAGGTTATAATAAATTGTCAATAACTTTTCAATATTTTTTTAATATTTTTTCATTAAATTAAAAAAGACTAGGAAAATCCTAGCCTAAACTATTTCAATTTGAAACTTTTTAGCACTTACGCCCATTGCACCAGCGTAGCCATCTTGACCGTTAGTAGTTTCATTATCATATTGCCAAGAATAATCATTAACTTTATATTTTGCACGTTTAAATGGTCTAATATTATTTGGCGTATAGTAATAAACTTCTATTGCGTCAATAACTTGGTCGTTACCGGCGAATCCATTTATATAATCATTTATATTATAACCACTAACGTATGGCAACCAATCGCCACCTTTAATATGAATACGGTATTTTACAGTTCCTTTGTCAACCTTAATAGCCACGCCTGTGATACGGTCATTATTATAACCGGCGTAGTCATCTAAATTTTTAACTTCTGGCAACCAACCATAGTTTACAGTTTTAACTCTATAATAAACATTAACTTTGTCATCTTTCACAGTTTCGTTATTAATCTTATTTGCTTCATCACATATATAATCTAATTTGCTTAATAAATAAGCCCCCGGACATTCTGTATTTGCAAACATACTATGCCATGTTAGATTTTTACCTTTTACAAGTTTACCAAGATTATTTCTTTTAGCAATATCAGCAACCAATTTAATAAGACTTTTCATTGTAGTATCATTTACATACCAAGAATTGTCATTGTCTGATGTTTCTATTGTTACTGATTTACAATTACTATCCCAATTTGAATTACACCATGATGTATTGCATTCATCAACATATAATCCAATACGTCCGTCATATCCCACACCATAGTTAGAAGAAGCCTCACGTCCTACTTGTTGAAATATTTGCCCACATTGTTCTGCACTTAAACGCCCAGCCATGTGGTGTATAGTTATTGCTTCTATTTTTCTTCCGTCTCGTCCTTTTGTATAATTGCCGGGATAAGCAGGGACTACAACATTTACTAATTTTGAATTACTCATTTTCATCACCTTTTCCGTTTGAAAATTCTTGCTCCATTTCTTTTGTTAGTTCCATGTTATTCGTCTCCTTTTTTTGTATCGTCTTTCTTTGTAAAATAAAAAGTGAATACAGCAGTTATTAAGTTTGTGATAAGTATTAGCAAGTTATCGGTCAAAACCCTGCCAATCAAATTTGCAATTACGATTACAAACAATAACATAATCATTGCAACTGTTACAAAAGATTTTAAATCTTCCCATGCTTTTTTCATCATATCATCTCCTTAATAATATTATACTATTAAAAAGAAAAAACGCAAAATTGCGTTTTAACTAACTCTTTTCCAAAAAGCCATAACTTCATAAGGTTGCAAATTCCCACTGTTCCCTGTTCCAGCATCTTGTATATTTTTTTCGTTATATAATGTATTACTATTACTATTGTTACTTCTTACAACAACTCTATCTGCATATACTCCATTACTAGATAAACCATAATTTTGGTCTAAATTATTCAATGTATCCATTCTGTTATTATGCGTATGTTCTTGTAATTCCTTACTACCACCAGTTTCACCAATAGTATCAAAATCTTCATCATTTTCATCTATACCTACTGGAACTCTACCAATTGAAGTTCTTTCCCATGTAAAACCCAAATAATTGCTATGATCTTGGTTATCAAAAAATACTTCAACTTTTCCAATTGGGCATATTAAATTTGCTATGCTATTAATAGCACTTTCAATATTATCTTGCATTTGATTAAGTGTACTAGCATTCAAAGGTGTGCTAGTATCTGGTAAGTTTTTAAAATTTATCTTTTGCATTATTTATCAATCCTTTCTTTTAATAATTTTATTTCTTCTTCTTGCCTTTCTTTTAATAATTTTATTTCTTCTTCTTGTTCTTTAACAACTTGCCATAGAACAGAAATCATTGAATATATGTCAACACCGTCATTATCTTTTGAAGTTATTTCTTTTGAATAATTAAATTTATCTCCAATTACAAAACCTATATGTTTTTTATCAGTATCTTCATCACTTTTTAAGTTATACTTATAAATATCCGTATTTTTTAATATTTCTTTTGCATTTTCCAATTTTTCAAAGTTCTTTTTGTGTTTTTCTAAAGAAGTTTGTGTTACTGTTGGAGTTGTAATTCCAGATGCTTGAATATTTGTTGTATTTGTTCCATCTGTAAGAACTACATATAGTGATGTTATATGTACATTTTCATTAGAATCATTAGCATTTGTTAAACCTATTTGTGGTATAGGTGTCTGATTTAAAATTGTTAATGTTGCCAAGTTATTTTTAAACATTCTTATAACATTTGGATAGTATATAGAATACATATCGCTATAATTAGGGTTGCTATTATTAATTCTAAATTTTGGTGTATTATTGTCTCCACTTAATGTAATATTTCCACCAGTAATTGTTGCATTATTCATTGTTGCATTACCTTCTGAATCAACGCTATAATTATCACTGTTTATACTCAAATTTTTAGTAGTTAAATTTATTTCATTTCCAGCCAATATATTTAACACATCATTTGCTTCAATATTAACTTTATCAGCATTTAAAGTCGCTCCACTTTCGTCTTTATTAATAGCCAATATCAAACTTGCACTTGTAACATTTCCATCTTCGTCAGCAACTTGACTGACTTTTGCTTCTAATGTATCACCTAGTAAATTCAATTCACTTGTAACCTCAACTTGATTAGCAAAGGTGCTAGTATATTCATTTTCTAATAAATAAGTACATTTAAACTTCGCAGTGTCATAATCTCCAAAAGGATACATAGTTATATAACTTTCTTTGTTTACCCTAATTTCTATATCTTTTCCTTCTTCAATTATTGTTTCTTGTAAAGCATATTTATTGCCAAATTCATCAATTCCGACATTTCTTTCTACCCATTGTTTACCGTCTTCGTAAACATAAGTGTCATGTATTTGCTCGTTTATATAATTCAAATTATAAAAATCCAAAACATAATATTCTGATTTTTCTGGGTCTATAACTCCATTTTTGGTACTATAAACCCAAATTCCACAAACTGTAAGCCAAGTAAAATCGCTTGGGTATAAATTATCACTTGGAAATGTTGCTGTTAAATTACCTGTTATTTCAAGTCTATGTAAAATGCCCTCGTACGCATTTTCTAATTGTATTGTGTGTATTCCACTTATCGTATTTGAAACATCTACAATTTTACTAGAGAGTGCTTGAATTTCAGCCTCGTTCTTTTTAGCAATAATGTAGGCTTGGTTTCGTTGCCTATCATCTTTACTAGCATACTTATATTCGGTTTCGCTTTCTTCTGGCATATCAGTATGTATAATTTCTTCAAGCCCTTGTGTAATATCAACCTCATCATTAAACATTATACATGAATAAGTATTCTCCCCAACTTGTACATTGTATCTATCGCATAAGTTATAATAACAAATACCTGTGCTTGAAAAATCGTTTGTGTAATATTCAAATCCATCTAAAACTTCTAATATATCTGGTAAATAATCAGCCCTATCGTTTAAGTTCATTATTTGGTTATCTTCAATTTTTAGTTCACACAATCCGTTTTCATCAATGCTTTCTTCATCTTGCAAGTAAACACTATCACTACCACCTGCACGTGTTAAAACTATTGAATTTACTGGACCGTATTTTTCACCAAAATTAACATTAACATCTTTTAAGTATTCTTCGCCAATTGTATCATTTGTATTATTTATATACCTTATTTCAAGTTCGTCATCAACTTCGTTTATACAAATTGTACTTGCTGTTACTTGTGCCAATTCATCTAAAACATTTCTATAAGTATAACCAATGTTAGAATATAACTCGCTAGGTATTTCTTTATCGTAGTTTGCGAATGTATCACTTGCATTTTTAAAAGTTAACCCTATCTTATTACAGATTGCATTTATATAACTTCTTACAGTTATTGGGTATGTTATATTTGGCACTTCATAATCTTTCATAGCATATAACATACTGTCGCAACACTCGATTAAATAACTATTTGTATCTTCTTGTTTTTCTACTGTATCAACAATATAATTTCCAAAGTCTATATATTCAAAAGAGCCATTTACTAAAACACCGAATTGATAATTTAGCATAGTCCCTTTTGGGATTTCTACATTACTGTCAATTGTTAAGCCACGCATTACTGATTTTAAAATACCACCCTCATAATGTGGTGTTATGGAGTTAAGTTCGTTAACACCTAACTCCACTGTTCCACTCAAAGATGGGTATATTATTTTACTATCTAATTGTTTACCATATAATTTTATTTCATTTTTAAAATTATTAGTATGTGTTTTCATGTTATACCCTCCTACTTGTACTTATAAACGAACAACTAAAACCTTGATTAGTAACATTGCCACTTATTACATTTTTATTAACAACTTCATAATCACCGGTATATGTAGTCATTGTAGTTTGTGCTTTCTTGTTTGGGTCGTAATAACTTACTGTCTGTCTTGGGCTGTCTAAAATAGGCACTATTATTTCTAACTCACTTTTAGTAAGTGGTTTAAATTGTAAAGTTATTTTTGGAAATATTCCAATAAGTGTTCCACTTTGCGTTCCAGCCAAATTTCTACCACTATCAGAACTCCACAATTTATTATATCCGAATTTAGCCTCGACTAAATAATTACCCATGTTTACATTATTTATAATAATACTATTCTTATTTACAAACATTTAATCACCTACCTATTGTATAAAAAATTGTCCCTATTTTGTATTTTTTGTAATTCACGGCTTATAGTTCTGCCGTTCATGTTGTTTGTTATATTAGCGTTTATTGTAATATATCTGCCAATAGCCTCACCTAATAATTCCATTTGTTGTGAATCCGTTAAAGGTATAACACCCTCTTGACCTCTTTCACCACCGATAGCACTTCCAAGCATAACTCCTCTACCCGGTTGATTAATAATACCACCTTTTGCAAGTCTAGGTAAATCAAATGTAGAAAGATAACCTAAATCAATCCCCGGTATTTTATTTATTACACCAATTAAATTATTAATTGAACGTATAGGGAAGTTAAGTATATTTTCTATTGCTGATAAAACACCGTTTACAACACCTTTGAAAGCACCAGCAATAACATTACCAACGGTAGTTCCTATTGTTTGAAATAAACCTGTTATTTTAGAAATTAACCCTGAAAAGAAACTTATTAAAGAATTAAATCTTGATTTTATAGTTTCAATAGAATTTGCAATGTCTGTTTTCAACATATTCCATAAGCCCTTAAAAAAATCTCCGATAGGTTTAATAACATGGTCGTAAACCCAACCACCAATTTTACCTAAAATTTCTTTAATTGCGTCCCAATTTTCAGCAATAAGTTTAACTGCAAGACCTACTAATACAACTAATAAGCCCCACCAATTACCCATAACAAGCATAATACCACCAATAACAGTAGCAATATCACCTAATATAGCAACAAAATTTTGCCATGATGGGTCGTTTATAAAATCAATTATATCACTTATAAGGTTAACAATACCCAAAACAATTGCACCAATTCCTAGTGCTTGAATACCTTTAAAGCCAAGTTTTAACGCAGTTAACCCAGTAGCAATTCCACTTAATCCAGCAATTACTAAATCTTTATTATCAACAATCCATTGTAACCAAGATGGAATAGGTACGTCTTCCATTGCTTCAAAACTTGGTAAAGAAACTCCACCACCTCCGCCACCAGAAGAAACATCACCATTATCTTGTAATATATTCATTTCATCAAATCCAGTAAGTGTTTTTTGAAGTTCTTTTGCTTTCTTAACAGAACCACCTAACGCTTTGTTTTGTTTTTGAAAAGCCTCTGTACTAGCGTTAGCAAATAGATTAACTCCGAACCATGCTTTTGCAATGTAGTTAACATAAGCCAATAACTTGTACGCTAGTTGTATTAAATTTTCAATTACAGGTTGCAATGTACTTGCTAATAAGTATCTTATATATTCGACATTGACACCCATTTGTTCGTTGTATTGTGAAAGTGTACTTACTGAATTTCTTATAAAATTATAAGCACTTCTTATCCCAAACAACGCTAATCCCCATTTAGCAACTTTCTTTGTAATATTTTCAAGCCCACTGCCTACACCTTGTATTGAATTTTGTATATTAGAAAAATCAGTTTTATTAAATTCTTCTTTTTTCTTTATTAAGTTTCTTAATTTATCGGTTAGTTTTTCATATTGTGCTTCCAATTTTTTTGTGTCTCCAACTTCAAAACCCATGTCTGCTTTTTTTAACTTATCTTCAATATCGTCCAATTGGCTTTTTACATAATCAATTTGTGCGTCAAATGATTTTGTATCCAATTCAGTGCCAATTGTAACATATCCGTCCATAAAATCAACTCCTTTCTATAATTCCAAGTGATTTTAAGAAATTCTCTGCACTTTTTCTTTGTTCGTCTGTTGCTTTTCTCTTGTGTTCTACACAATACTTTTTTTTCAATTCGTTCTGCGTTTTAACTAAATTGTCTTTTTGTTTCTTATCTTTAATATCTTTTGTCTTTCTATTCAATATATCTACAACCCTATTTAACACACAGCAAGTTCCCATTTCTGACGCACTCAAATTCATCAAATCATTGTTAAACTCGTACCAATGCAAATAGTCTTTTGAATAAGGGTCGTACTGATAATCGTATTTAAAACTTGATTTAATAAGTCCCTCACATTTGTTAAAATCTAGGTCGTTGGTGTTATCTTTTCTTTGCTTACTAAACTCATCAATGGATTCACCACATAATAAGTATTTTTGCCCTAGTTCTAGCAACTTTTTGTAGTGGTCTGGTGTATTTATACCTTCTTCGCCAAAAAGCGTGTATATGATAGCCAAAGCACGTTCTAAATCGCCTATTGTATTATCCTCGGCAATTCTATTACATTCTAACGCCACTCTAAAATCAGTATTAATCTTATATCTTTTATTTTCTATTTCTACATATTGTGGATACATTATTTCAACACTTCTTTATTTCTAGCAACAGCCTCGGAATATTTTTCTTTGATTTTATTTGTTATACTATCCATTGTTAAATTCAAGTGTGGTTCTATTTGTTCTTTTATTATTTTATCAATTTCGTCAAGTGTAGTCCAACCTAACTTTCTACCATTTAACAACTTTTCAACTCCACGTTCGCCAAGAAACATATTATAGATTTCTGCCTCTTTTTTAAAGAACTCGTTTAATGCTTTTATCTTATCTTCTTCATTTTTGCTAAATAACTTTTTGCCTTTGACATCTTGCCTTTTATCAATTATTAAAAATTGGTTTCTTAAATTTTCCTTATTTTTCTTATCCTTTTCTAATAAATCTTGATATCTTAAAGGTAACTCAATGTCTTCCAAATCAAATTCTAAAAACTCCCCTGTTTCTTTTCCTTCTACTGTTCTAATTTTTAATGTTAAAACATTTCCTTTACTTAACTGTATAAAATTGTCTGTCATTTTAATACTCTCCTATCTTTTTTATAATAAAAATAAGGCAGGTGATTTATTTCACCCACCTTAAAAGGTTTTACAAACTTGTTGTTGGCACAAATGTTGGTGTTTGATTTGCTATTGTTACAGTTCCGTCAGTTGCATCACCATCGGCATATACATCAAACTCTATTGTGTCTCCATGATATGAAGTTATACCTATTGTTGCTTCACTCATTTTAGCAGAATAACTACCGCTTGTTTCGTCCCATAAATCAACTTCCAATAAACGTGTTTTGTAATTTAATTGGTCTCTACCAGCATTTACAAAAGCAAAACATGGGTCACCTTTATATGCTAAATATGTAACACTCATTTGTTTATCGTTTGAAGTATGGTTACTTGTAGCGTTTTGATTAACAATTAATTTAAGTCTATCAATGTTTGGATTATAGTCTATTCCTGCTCCACCTTCTTCAACAGCAGCCACTAGAGCCCATGTTGGATTTGTAGCGTTTGGAGTTGTATCAATAAACCTTACAAATTGGTCTTCTGTAATTCTTGTATAAGTGCTTGTATCAAATTTCATAGTTTTCCCTCCTCTTTCTTAAAAGTTTTCGGATTGTCAAGTTCTCTTTTAATTAGAACTAAATCTTTATAATTAAGAGGTTCTATAAAACCTTTTTCATTTAATTTAACTATTGCATTATAGTTGCTTGTTTTAATCTCATCGCCCTCGATGTAATTAACACCGTTAGCAGTAAAATCTTTTATAGCGATTAACTTTTTCATAGGCTTATATCCTCTCTTTCATAGTCTCTATACGTTATTTGTATCTGAATATCGAATGTCGCCTCCGTACCATTAACATTGTTAATAGTTCCACAGTTTAAACACTCAATACTTTCTATACCATCTATACTAGGCAAAACGCCTTTTTTATTATTATCTTTGATAGCCTTTTCAAAATCTTCAAAGAACCCTATGTTATTTAAGTTATTCATAGTGTCTTGTGAATAAAACTTACGGTTTCTAAACGAATACACGTCTCTATGAATTTCCAACCCTATAACCCATTTTTGTATTATGCTTGCAGTGGGTATTTTGTCAAGCGAGAAATCCCCAACGTCTCCTAGAAAATCGGCATTGATTTGATAGTTTCTATCTTCTATTAAAGTATTAATAACATTGAATAAATAATCTCTTAATTTAGTAATTCTATAATCCATTATTTGCCTCCACGATTAACATAATCTTGTACTTCTTTTACAACATCTTGCATTTCAGCACTTACCATACGTTTGTCCCAATATGTGCCAGTACCAGCAGTTGTGTAGTTTTGGACATGGTGTGAACCATCTTCTCTTATACCATAATATTGATATCTAGCATAAGGGCTTTCGTAAGTTATGCTATTGTTAACAATACTAACATTAGTTCTTAAATTACCCTCGTCCATAGGCACGTATTTATCCATGTGTCTATAACAAGTTTCAGTAAAGAACTTTTGTACTCGCCCATTCGGTTCAATTCCCAAATTGGTTTTTATAACACTAACAGGTTGCATTTTAACAGGCATATTACTTGCCTCCTATATGAATATGTTTACTATTTCCAAAATTATTATTCTTAATACTTGTAATATTATAAACTTGATAATTTTTAAGGTCTTGTTGTCTCGCAATGTCTTGGGTAAGTTCGCCTTGCACTATAATGTCGCCTATACTGAAATTGTTAATATTTAACTCGTTCAAATCATAAGGCAGTCTTATCTCAACATCGTTGGCGTTATCATAACCCTTGTTTAGACTAGCACCTTTACCACCGAAGAACCATACATTATCATAGTTAAATCTTCGCCACTTTTCCAAGTGTGTCGCAACGTCTAATCCGTCTTGATGATAAATAGTCAACTTGCTATTACAAATCATCTAACACCTGCATACATTATATGTTCGCCATTAACTATTACACCAACCAAGCACTCGTACATTATAGTATTCAATTCTTTATCTTTTGAACTTATAACATCACTTACTTTGTCGGAAGTTATATAACTTACACTATAACCATCAGTATTCTCACTAGCCACATTGCCATTACTAGCAACATTGCTTAATGTTTCATCATAACTAGACATACTATCTATCATTTTAAACTCGCAAATTTTTACCTCTTGGGGTATATCATTACTATCAATTCCTTTAAGTCTATTTTGAGTTCTTATATCAATTCTTCTTCTTGCTTCAAATTCTAATAGATTAAAAGGCGTTAGGTCTTTCGTGCCACCTAAAAGCCTATATTCTTCATAAGTTAGGTATTGTCCACTAAATTCCATAAACGCCCTCCTTTATTATAAACTTACGTTTGATGCTTCAAATTTTGCAACAACTACTTTTGATTCGTCAGTTAAAGCAACAACATAGTGTTCATCAACACCGATTAAAGTAGTGTAGTTGCCTAATTCTCTTTGAGTTTCAAGGTTAACATTTCTCTTCATGAAAATTGTAACGGCTGCACTTTCATCACCTGTTTGTGATTCTGGTTTTAATTCAACAATTGGGTTTAGATAATAAGTACCAGCGTCATTGATAGCCTTTTTACTAACAACTATTCTAGTATTAGCAACCATACCAATTTCACCACGCATAATAACATTGTTATTATATTTGTCGTTTGAAATAAAGTCGTCATCTTTTCTTAAAGTAGAAACTTGTTTTGGATGTATAAACATAACCTTTTCAACGTTTTCTTCTTCATTTAAAGCGTCAATTGCGTCAACGATATTGTCATAAGAAATATCTCCAGCTGCAGTAAATGTTAATTGAGCACCTTTTAAAGCAGCCATAACATCATTGTCAACTTTTTCAGCAATTGATTTTGCAAGTTGTGAATTAGTTTCTCCTACTGGATTACCATATCCACTTAATACAGCCTCGTCAGTTAACTCAACTTGTTTAACAGCCTTTTTAACTGTATATTCTTTGCTAGATGTTCCTAGTTTTGTCTTATCAGCAGTTTCTCCTTCTGCTAAATCAGTAGCAGCACCTATATATTCATATCTTGGTACTGTTATTGTACTTCCCGGTCCTCCAACCAAAGTATTGTCAATCTTTGCAAATGGTGTAGCGACGATTGCGCTTGATAGTTTTGCACTAATCATTGGAGCCATAACCTCTGGGTCAATTAATTGTGCTAATTTTGTTGTTCCTGTTGCCATTTAAAATCATCTCTCTTTCATTAATTATTATATTTGTTAAATAACTCCGGATTTGTAGATTTTAATTCTAATCTTTCTTTGTAACCCATTTTGTCGAAGTCTGCCTTTGAAACAACATTTTCAACTGTTTCATCAACACTTGGCATATCTACAACTTTGTTAGGGTTTTCAAATATTCCATCTTTTCCGTTTGTTATTTCCTCGAATAAATCCTTTGCAGATTTACCCATATTCGCACTATCTTTAAGTGCTGTTTTGATTTCGTTCATAATTGCATTTTTTGTAAAATCATTTACGAACTTCTTATCACCAAATACAGAAGTTATATTTTTTGTTAAAATGTCGTCTTCTTCTTTGGCTTTTTGTTTTGCCTCTTGTTCACTAATTGAAGTTTGCAACTCTTCATATTTAGTTTTCCACTCGGCGTTGTCTTTAGCCTTTTCGTCAAACTCTTTGATTTTAGTTTCGTAAGTTTCTACTCTATCCTCCAATCCTTTTTTTTCAGATTTTAAAGTGTCTATCTCACTATCCTTTTTAGCCATAGCCTTACCATATAAAGCCATAACCTTATCAATTTGTTCTGCTTCTAAAAAGTCTAAATTCTCTCTTTTCATAATTTCCTCCTATCGTTAGTTTTACGTGCCACGAACACGTGAGATTTAATTATAGGAGTTCTCTACCGAACTCTTAACTAAATTATATCACATTTTTTTATTTCGTCAAAATTGCATAATAAAAAGCAAGATTATTTCTTGCTGGTTTTCTTTTTAGTTGTCTTTTTTGGTTTTTCTTGTTTTAATGTTTCTTCCATTTTGTTTAATGTTTCATCTACAAGTTTTTTTACTTCTTTACTTCTAATATCAAATTCAGTTTCAGTTATATCTTTCTTTTCTTCTTTAACTTCTTCTAAAATTTCAATAGCCTTGTTGTCTTTTAAGTATTCTGCTCTATCCATAGAACAAATCCACTCTTCGTTTATTATTCTCTTTTTATTATCTTCCATATCTGTAAAGTTAATAATTGCTTTTACTTTTACTTTCATTTCTAATTCCTCCTCTATTTTTTCTGCTATTTCTTCTTTATCTAATTCTTCTCCATCATATTCTAAATATTTTAACCAATCTTCTAATGCGTGATTATCATATTCTTTACATTTTGGTATATTTTTTATTTTGTTTATATCAAAATTCATGTCTAAAGGCACTACATAACCATTAACACCATCTTTAATAAGTTCCGTACACCCACCAACATCAGTTACAATACATGGAACTTGATATTGTAAACTTTCTTGTACTGTATAAGGTAATCCCTCACTATCAGATAATAAAACAGTATAATCTGCACTTGCTAAATAATCCCATATATCATATCTTTGTTTATGAAAATGTACTTCTTCATAATTACACTTATATTGTGTTGCGTTTGTGTATATATCCCATTGAAATTTTATTTTTGCATTTTTCATCATTTCCATAAGTTTTAACATTCTATCCCAGCCTTTTGCTGGGTCTAGTCTTGTACAACTTATTAATCTTATTACTTTATTTGTTTTTCTTCTTGGTAATAATATGTTTTTTATAGTTGTTGGATTATCATGTAATACTTCATCACTCATTTTACTTACAAACTCGCCACAACCAACTATTTCTTTTATTCCCATACCTGCATATTGTTGATACAGCCAACCTTTTTCTAACAAGTATTTATAATTAGCGTGTCTCATTTCTATCATTCGTTTTGCTTTTATATTTTTAGGAATTGTACCCCAAACCGAATTTCTTATAAAAATATCACATTCATAGGTTTTACCTTCTTCATACTTTTCCATTTTTGCAAGTTTAGACATTTTTTTTACTCTTTCGGTATCTCCACCACAATACAATATTGTTATATCAAAATAATGTCTTAACCACCAACACCAATTATAAGCCATAGTTTCTACTCCACCCATTTGGCAAAAATGTGATTGATAAAATATTATTTTTTTCATTGACTACCCCCAATTGCCTAACATCAAGTGTTCTGTATATACATCATCATTTAATTCATTATGCCTACAAAATGTTTCTTTTGGAAATATTGCCATGTTATCGTGTTCTTGATATTCCATTTTATCTCTATCAAAATATTTCCCTATAACATCACTCATAATCATAGTGTTTGTTTCATATTCATACCAATTTTCGTGTGTTTCAAATGTTTTATTATTATATACATCTATCATTTCTTTTATTAGTTTATTTTCTTTATCTGCTCCTAATGTAGCAGTTACGGGATAATGTGGTTGTTCAAATCCAGTAAAGAAATCATATTTTAAAAACTTGTCTAATGGTTGGTGTACAATAACATCTGTATCCATATATAACCCACCATAATTATATAAAGCCCAAAGTCTAGCATAATCAGACACAAAAGCCCACATTTTGTTTTTATATGCTTCTTTGACATATTCGTTTATATTAATATCAAAATTAGTTTCATTAACTTCTAGTATCTCCCAATCCGGCATTTTTTCTTTCCATGTTTTCATACAATTCTTTACTGTTTCAGGTTTATCTTTTCCCCCAAACCAACAACATATTATTTTCTTTGGAATCATTTTACCACCTAAAATAATTATATCATAATAAACAAAAAAGAGCAAAATTGCTCTTAATTAAGTGCTCCACAAAATTTTAAAGTGGAGATACATCTAATACCAAATAGACATATCTAATTAATTATATCATATTTTCCAAATTAATTCAATCTCTTCATAAGTACAATCCCACGTGTCCACAACATAGCCATCGACACATGCTGTTATATGACCGTTGGTAGTAATTAAATATTTGCCAACAGGGTGATTATCTGCAAATTCTCCTATATATGTTTCTGTATATGGTATTCTCTTAAATTTCTTATCTAAAAAATCCCTTACAAATACTGCACTATCCATCATATAACCTTTTTCCATTGCACTTTTGCATAATTCTTTGTATGCTTCTTTCCATGTTATATCCATAACAATTGAATATGCTCTAGGAAAACAATCATCAATAAAATTATTATGACTATTTGCATTATAATAATAATATTTCATATTACATATTATCTCATACTTCTTTGTATTGTCTCATTTAACATTTGTTTTTGCTGAGGTGTTGATGCTTCTTCATGCAATACTTGTATAAAATCTTCAAGTGCTTTCACCATATAATGAAAACTTTTATCTGTTTCTTGGTCTCCTGCACCGTATCTTTCTCTACCTTCCATATAGCGACCATATTCATTTCCAATTCTATCTATGTATTCATGTCCTCTATATTTCATATCATAGCCACGTCTTCCGTAATTATCTCTTCCATATTCACCGTAGTTATCACGTCCATAACTATCATATCCAGCACGTCTTCCACGTCCATAATTTCCATATTCTCCGTACATTTCTTTATCCTCCTTTGCCATGTGTTTTATTTTACTTAATTTATATAAGTGGTCTAGGTTATTTGTGTTTATATCTTCGTCAAGTATGTGTTTGATTTTCTCATCAACTTTTTCTATTACTTTGTCTTCCAAATTACTCACTCCTTTCTTTTAAGAGTTTTAATATTTCTTCTTGGTTTTTAATTATTGTTTTAAAATACTTTTCATCTTGTGTTTGTAGTTCAGACATTAAATCAGTATTGTTAAAGTCTTGCATTAATAAAATCAAATTATAAATTTGCAAGACCAAAGAAGCCATATCTAAATTATTTCTCATTATCTATTAAGTCTGCTTATACTAAATGTAGCGTTTGTTATAATTGCTTGTGTAGTTGATATTGGTGTTGTAGGTGTAGTTGGTGTTGGTACACTTGGAACTGATTGAACTGATATATTAGTTGTTCCACGTGGGCAAACTCTTAATTTCTTATCAAATGAAACAGTTTCATAGTCATCGGCTGCCGCAATTGTTACGGCTCTAACTGTATCAGGTATTAACACTCCATCTTGGAATAAACCTATTGCCACAACACCAGCGTCTGCTGTACTTACCGAAGCACTAAACTCTACATCGTAATAACCTGTGTACCCGTTTCCAAATATTTTAAAGTTAGGGTTTCCGTTTGAATAATCTAACCAACCATTGCAATTACAAGTAGCACATCTTGTTCTTATATCAGTTTCATCAAAAGTTATAGGACTTGCATTACTTGGCAATGCTAATGGTTCGTTTATAATTGTTTCTATCATTTTTATTTCTCCTTTCAATAATAAATAAAAGAGAATAGAACTATGCCTATTCTCTATGTTACCGACATTGTTGTCGGTACCTATTAGCAAGTTCTCGTAATCGAGCGTGTCGTAATCGACTATATGCTATTAAATAAATTGACTTGTTGTACCCATTCCACAACCACAACCATTGTTGTTGCATGTGAATATAGGTGTTCTACCATAAACAGGTGTTGATGGTACTGGACAGTTGCTTAATCTGTTGTATAAAGCGTCCACTTCATTTGCAAATCCTTGTGAGATAAATGCGTTTTGAGCAACTTGACTTGCTTGTAAATCTTTCATTAAAAGTTGTCTGTTAAGTTCATCTATCTTGCTATCTTTCTCGTCTAATCTATCTCTGAAGATTTCATCGATTATTTTTTGAGTATTAGCAGTTTGACTTACAAGAATATCTTGACCAATTTGTCTTAATACTTCTCTGTCTGAACAATTTTCACTAATTACAGTTGATTTTAGGTCTTGTGTTGCAAGACGATTTTCACAGCAACAATTATCTAATGAACTTTGTAAACCATTAAATCCTTGAAGTGTTGCAATTTGGTTATTGAAGTTTTGGTTCATATTAGCCATTTGTCTATTACATGCTGCAACTTCTGCATTATAGAAACCATTGCTTACAGTTTGGTTCATATCTGCACAGCAGTTACACAATTGATTGCTTAATGAATAAATACCACTATTTACAGTGTCTAACTGATTTGATAAGTGTAGTGTGTCAAATCCATTGTTAGTGTTACTCATGATTTCTTTTTGACCGTTTGAAAGCCATGCAAATCCATTGTCAAATGAGTTTCCTCCGAAGAATCCTCCGTTACCATTACCCCAGTTTCCACCGAATAATGCAAGTAATAATATTACCCAAATAAAATCGTTTCCATAACCTCCGAAACCACCGTTTCCATAACCACCCATCATAGGATATACTGGATATGGATAAAATCCGTTTCCGTTGTTGTTAGTAGCCAATTCTACTGTTGGTTGAATGCCTCCATTCATAAATCTTTCTCCTCCTCTCTTCTAACAAGATACTAGGAATCTTGCAGGAAAGCACTGCACCTAGTAAATGCTCTCCTGTAAGGCTCCTAGCCTTGCTTGTTTTGATTAAACATTCCCATCATTTGTTCCCATTGCTGACGTTGTTGAGGATTAAAACCGTTTACTGTTTCATTTAATAAGCCCTGTGGGTTATTGTTCTTTCTTGCTTCTTGATACCTTTGAAACGCTTGCGGATTTGTTGCTTTCAAGTTTTTCTCCATCTGTGAAATCAACTGTTGTGGTATCTGTTGCATTTTGTTTTGCATTAACATTTTTAACATCTGCATCATTTTCTATCTTTCCTCTCAATTCTTCAATTTGTGCTTGTAAATATTCTATTTGTAAGTCTTTTGCGTCTTTTGGCACTATCTCATTTAACTCATAAGATTTTATATCGCCTTTTGCGTTTTTAACCCACATAACCGTCATATCTTTGCTAAAAAACGGTGTGTCATAATAAACTATTTCTTTATTAACATCATCAATAGTATTAACAAATTTCATTGTGTGATTAGTTGGTGCTAATTGAAAGTTTTGATTTATTGTTGGTTGTTGTATGGGTTGTTGCATTTGTTTTTTCATATTTTCTAAATCATTTATCTGTGCATTTATTCTTTCTAAATTTGCTTGTTGATTGTATTGATTAATATATGGATTGTTATACATTTTTACATCTCCTTTTTAATATAAGAAAAAGAGACATGATATGATTAGTGGTTGAATTGGTTTCATATCTCTGTCTCCTTTCTTGATTAAATCATAGCATTTTTAATAGTGTAAAAAAGGGTAAAAAAAAGAACTTTTTAAAGTCCTTTAATTTTATCATTTACTCTTTTAAATATTTTCTTCACACTATCATAAGTATAATTATATTTGTTGCTAACTTGCAACGCAGTTTTATTGACAATATAATAATCATAGCAGATATTATATTCTAAACTGTTTTTATCCGTTACTTTTAAGATGGTTTCTTCAAATAAGTTATTCGGCATTCCTTTATATAATGGTTTGTAGGTTTTCTTAACGAGTTTTGAAGTGATATATGAAAGACCAACACCAAGCATTATAGGTATTAATATACTTATTCCGAGTGGCGTGGTAATTCTATTTAGTATGTAGTAGGTTAGGTTTGATACAATGAAACATTGTTTCATACTAGGTAAATGAAAAGGCTTGCCGAATGTTCGCTTGCTTAACCAAAATGAAATTAGGACAAACAAGCATTCAATAAATGTTGCGTTTAGTCTTGCAACTAATAATATTATAATTATTGTTAAGGTGTTCCAAATTAAACTTAAAATGAAATAAATGATATAAGTTAATTTTGTTTCTTTGTCTAGTGCCTTAAAGTTATGCAAGTTTCTTTGCAATCTTTTTGGCAACTTTAATAAGTTTGCTTTCGTCTGCGAAAATAAACCAACTATATCCGTCCATTTTAAACCTCCTTCTAACTTAACTTTTTGATATATTAACATCATAAAGAAGTAATCTAAATTTAATATCAAGTTTCTTATGTAATCCATTTCATAATATATATCTTTCTTGTTTCTAGTAAAGTTAGATATAAATTGTAAAATGAAGACTCCACATAAAACTTTTATTATTTGAGATATTTTTATATTTTTATTATAAATTTTGCATATTACAATTAAATATACAAATTCCAACAAATAAGTTATAGGAATATCTTTATACATTGATTTTATATATTGAATTATAAAAGTATATGGTATTGTATATAAAGTATATTTCTTTAATCTTTTACTATTATCACAACACATTATAGATAACATTAAGTATTGATATATCATAATACCTGT
>Ga0265301_10000805_pt1 | contig 42888 bp, 39 predicted proteins | sample AusTroGonzalo_MG_2_FD_193488 | JGI IMG/M metagenome (GOLD analysis project Ga0265301, IMG submission 193488) | Bovine rumen microbial communities from tropical cattle in Woodstock, Queensland, Australia - Gonzalo_04 | ecosystem: Host-associated > Mammals > Digestive system > Stomach > Rumen ...
TTGGTACCTGTGATTCCGACCAGCTTGAGCTTGCCGCTGGGGTGGCCGTAGAAAGCGTCTGCAGCCATCGCCACTGCTTTGCGGGAGTCCTCGACTATGACAAATGTCGGCTCCGTGTTGGTAGATTCAGCACTGCCGTCACTATAAGATGTGCGTGAGCGCCGGTCTGCATCAGCGGACGTCCGGCCATCTCCCTCGAGGGGGCGCAGGGAGTGGGGAAGTGGCCGGTGGTCATCCTCACAGAGGATGGCGGCCGCGCCGTTCTCAAGCGCCTTTCCTATATACGCGCGCCCGTCGTTCCCGCAGCCGTTCACAGCCACGAAGAGGCAGCCCGGACCAACCTTCCGGGAGTCGTTGGTCACGGAAGTGATTTCGATGTCGGCGGCTCCCTGGACTGAGACTACGCCGCAATTCTTTATGATGTCTGCGAGTTTCATTTGGCTGCGGTTAAACAAGGTCTGAATGCCGGATCTATGTTGTACAGTTCGTTGACGAGGCTCTTAATGGCCCTGGCCGGGATGCCGCCGCCCTGGAACTGCTTGGATGTAGGTTTGCTGAATACGGTGCATATTACGCTGTATATGGGGTCGTCGGCAGGGAAGAAGCCCACGAAGGTTCCCTGATATTTGTGCCGTCCGTGTTCGTCCGTATAATTGCCGTCCGCATATGTGCCGAAAGACGTTCCTGTCTTGCCGGCTACTGCGCATCTGGCATCCTTAAGCCGGCGGGCTGTTCCTTCTTCGGTAACCGCCTTGAGGGCCCTGGTAATCGTGTCTGCTACCGCCTGGCTGCAGATGGTGGACATGAGCGCCGGCCCGCGTCTTTCTTTGATTATACCATCCTTCTCAACGTCTTCCACCAGGTAAGGCTTCATCATACGGCCCTTGTTGGCGATGGCGTTGTAGAAACATAGTATGTGCAGCGGAGTTTCGCGCGTCCCGTAACCGTAACCCATGACTGCAAGGTCCGTTGTGCTCCAGTAGCGGTTCTTGTCCTTGGGCGACGGGATTGTGGGGGTTGCGAGTCCGATCAGGTCGAAGTCGAATGCCTCCCCGAGTTTGTAGCTGTGGATGTTCTCTATGAAACGCATGGGCTTCTTTGCATAGTTGGATACCGCCATCGTGCCGAATACATAGTTGGAGGACATCTTGAAACCGTCGATTATGGAGATCATGTTCGTGCTGTTGCGGCGCTCGAAATCCCTTATATGGTCGTCCGCCTTCACCCCTTTTACACCTTGAATCACTCCGTGGTTGGTTGGGATGGTCTCGTCCAGGCTCTTTATGTGACCGTCGGACAGTACCTGCATCAGGGTGACGGTCTTGAAAACAGACCCGGGTTCCATGGACCTGCCGATAGCCAGATTGCTCACCTCCTCGAAGTCGGCGCTGCCGGCATCCCGGTAAAGATTGACCATGGAGCGGATTGCGCCGGTGGAAGCTTCCATAAGCACCAGGCACGCACCCTCCAGGTCCGCCTCTTCCTTAATCTCGCTGTACAGGGCTCTCCAGGCGATGTCCTGATAGTCTATGTTGATGGTGGTGCGTATGTCTTTGCCGTCCTCGGGACGCACCTTGGTACTGTCGTTGTCGAGCACAAGGCCGGCATCGGTGTATTTGGTCCACTCCTTGCCCTCACGCCCGTGAAGTTCGTAGTCGAACCTGCCCTCCAGGCCCACGTGGGTGTTGCCGACGTTGGAGCGGTTGTTGCGAACGAATCCTATTGTGCGACGGGCCAGTTTGCCGTAAGGATATATTCTGATGTTCTGCTGTTCGGTGATGAGGCCTCCCTTGTATTTGCCCTCGTTAAAGAGGGGGAAGCTGCAGATGCGTTTGTAAACGTTGCGGTCTACCGGCTTTCCAATCCGGAGGTATTTTTTCCCGCCCCGGCGGCCTTCCCGTATAAGCCTCCAATATTCGTCGGCGCTCTTTTCGGGGAAAACTTTGGCGAGCTCGGTGCTAAGTGCCTTTGCTTTTTGCAGCCATTCTTCTTCCCTGGCGGCCCCGTTTTTGGTGTCTTTAGCAAATTCCTCACGGAGTACGGTGCAGTCCATTGCTATCTGATAAGTGGGGCAGGACATGGCGAGCAGCCGTCCCTCGCAGTCGATTATATTGCCTCGGACCGGCTCTATCGAGCGTGCCCTGCTGACTGGCCTGAGAGCTCTTTCGATCTTGGGGTTAGGATTGAAGAATAACTGGATGCCTGCTATTTTGACGAACAACAGAACTGATGCGGCCAGCAACAGCACGTACACCACATAGAGAATGACTCCTATGCGGTCCCTGTTCTTTTTGACTATGCCGTTGTTCGTCTCCATCGTTACTTCTTCAAAACAGTTGCCGGATTCTTCGGCTCCGTTACCTTGGACCCCATCTGCTCGAGCATCGCGTTCACGCTGGAACGCCTGCTCAGGCTTACTACCTCAAAGGTTTTCTGGGTGTTAACAATCTCAAGCTCATGCAGTATTGCCTTGTTGCGCTCCACCTTGTTCATAGTGCTCTCTATCATGAGGGATATCCAGATGACCATAGCAAAGAGGAAGAAGGTATAGACTATATGGATGAAGTACCGGCCCACGTCGAGACGGAGCAGGAACTCGCCCTTAAGAATGGCCCTGAAGCTGTTGTTGAGCCATTTCCCTATGTCCTGTATTTTCCAGGTCTTGTCCATTGTCTATATCTTTTCCGCTATTCGCAGCTTTGCGCTACGTGCACGTGTATTGCCTTCTATTTCAGTTTCTTCCGGCAGTATCGGCTTACGGTTGACTGCCTTGAGGGGGGCGTTGCCGCGGCCATATATGTCTTTCTCCTCGTTTCCGTCGGTGCTGCCGCTGCGGATGAAGTTCTTCACGAGTCTGTCTTCCAGGGAGTGATAGGTGATCACTGCCAGCCGTCCGCCGATCTTAAGAGACTTAGCCGCTCCTTCCAGGAACTTCTCCAGCGAACGCATCTCGTCGTTCACTTCAATCCTCAGGGCCTGATACACTTTTGCGAGGTACTTATGCTCCGCGAAAGAAGGCAGGGCTCCCGCCATGGCATTGTCGAGGTCGCCGGTGGAGAGGATCTGCGCTCGTGAGCGGGCGGCGACGATGTGCCCCGCCAGCTTGCGGGCGTTTTCCACCTCACCGTAGATTTTGAAGATCCTTTCCAATTCTTCTTGCGTATAAGAATTGACAATGTCAGCGGCGGTTTTGTCGCCCTGCACATTCATTCGCATATCGAGGGGGCCGTCGAAGCGGAAGGAGAAGCCTCTTTCCGCAGTATCGAACTGGTGGGAACTTACGCCAAGGTCGGCAAGAATTCCGTCCAGCCCTTCGGGCGCCTCGATGAGAGCATAGTTGTGTATAAATCTGAAGTTGTTGTGTATAAGCTTAAAGCGCGCGTCTTCGGGGATATTGCGGGCTGCGTCGGCATCCCTGTCGAACGCGATGAGCCGGCCCTCGGGGGATAGACGTCTCAGGATTTCTCCTGAATGACCGCCTCCGCCAAAGGTGGCGTCTGCATAAACGCCGTCCGGATTGAGGACCAGGGCGTCGATGCTTTCTTTGAGTAGTACGGGATTGTGGTATTCACTCATTGCCTGCTTCTCCTATTTACGGGAGAGGCTCTTGGCGATTGAGATGAAACTGTCGTTCGTGATGCGGGACTGCTCGAATGCTTCCTTCGCCCAAACTTCCAATTTGAAACCAACGCCGAAGAATACCACTTCCTTGGTAATACCTATTGCGTCAAGAAGTTCACGCGAAATGGAGATACGTCCCAGTTTGGAGTCTGGCTCCACAATATCCACGTCACGCATATATTCTCTCCAGAACGTCACGTGATCGGGGTTGAAGAAGTCCAGCCCTTCTTTGATCTTGTCGGCCTGCCGTGTCCACTCTTCAAACGTGTACATTTCAAGGCAGGAGTCGTAGATACTTTTTTTGATTACAAACCTCATATCGCCACCCGCCGGCATATCCCTACGGATAGCGGCAGGGAAGACTATTCTTCCCTTGTCGTCGATTCTGGCGGGATATTTACCGTAAAAAGTGACCATAGTAATTCTTATACGCAGTTGCAAAGATACGAAAAATTTTCCACTTTATTACATTTCTTTACAAATTTTTCCACATAGTTATCAACAACCCCTGTTGCGGCAGCTATGGCTCTGTCGCAGATGGCACTCCGGGGCTGTTTTCGTCTCGCTGCTGTTTTCTCGGCCGCTCTCTCATGCCCCTTCTGGCAGCTCCGCCACTCCGCTGACGCGGAGCCTCGAATAATCATATTCTGACAGAAAATGCTGTGAATCCTGTCCGATTACCCATGATGCGGGCATTTCTGACAGATTATTGACCAAAAACTGTCAGAAAACCAAAGTGGACTAATGAAGAATGCTGTCTGTCTACATTAATATTGCGATCAAACAGCATAATCGCCTCAAAGCGCCGTCAGCCATCCCAGCTAAAGGATGCCCGATCTGGTCGGGCATGACGGAACCGATTGGTCGTACGAGATGGATGTGCTGTGCTTCTAGATCTCCTTTCGCCAGCGGGCGAGGGGGATGCCGAGCTGGCCGCGGTACTTGGCGATGGTGCGGCGGGCCACGTTGTAGCCGCGCTTTGCCATTTCCACCACGAGCTGTTCGTCGGTCAGGGGCTTCTTTTTGTCTTCGGAATCCACGCACTCCTGAAGCACTTTCTTGAGCTCGCGCGTGGAGACCTCTTCACCCTCCTTGTTCTCCATTCCCTCCGAGAAGAAATATTTTAGAGGGAAAATCCCGAAATGGGTTTCTATGAATTTGCTGTTTACAACGCGGCTGATAGTAGAAATATCAAATCCGGTAATCTCTGCGATATCCTTGAGGACCATAGGGCGCAGATTGCTCTCGTCGCCGTCAAGGAAGTAGTCGTGCTGATAATCCAGAATGGCCCTCATAGTCCTGGACAAGGTGTTCTGCCTCTGCTTGAGCGCCTCAACGAACCACTTTGCGGAATCCAGCTTCTGTTTAACGAAGGCAGCTGCCTCCTTCTGGGCCCGCTCCGAAGAGCCTTTGGCCTCTAGCAGCAAGTCTGCGTATTTCTTGTTTACCCGAATCTCAGGCACATTGAACCTAGGCATGGTGAAATCCAGCACTCCGTCGTGCTCGTCCAAAATAAAATCGGGCACAATCTGTTGTGACTGGTCCACGTAAGAGTCGTCCACCTGCCCTCCGGGGGAAGGATTGAGCTTCACTATCTTGCCGAAAGCGGCCTTGAGCTGTTCTTCACTGATGTTAAGTCGGGAGCGAATTTTGGGGAAATGCTTGTTTGAGAAGTCCTGGAAGCACTCGTCTACAATCCGTATGGCGGTCTTGACTTCCGGCGTCTGATTGAGGTTGCGCAACTGGATCAGCAGACATTCACGGAGATCGCGTGCGCCTACGCCTGTCGGCTCGAACTCCTGGATAATCTTGAGCATCTCCTCCACTTCTTCCGGAGTCGTCTCAATGTTGGCACGGAAAGCTAGATCGTCCACAAGGGTATCTATGTCGCGGCGGAGATATCCGTCTTCGTCCAGGCTGCCTATTATGAAGGAAGCCACCTGGTGCTGGTGTGGCGTAAGGTTGCGGAAGCCAAGCTGTCTCTGGAGACTTTGCGTAAAGCCTTCTTTGACAGAAAAAGTATTGTACTCCGGACGAGGATCCTTGCCCCAGTTGTTTACCTTCAGCCTGTAGGCAGGGATGTCACCATCCTCCTTTATAGCGTCGATAGATAGGTCTTTGGTTTCCGAATCATTGTCGGGAGCGGGCTCGTCGTCAAGCACGGGATTGCTCTCCAGCTCTGCCCGGACCTTTTGCTCAAGTTCCTGGATTGGCATCTGGATGAGCTTGATGGTCTGAATCTGGAGCGGGGAGAGCCGTTGCTGCTGCTTGAGTTCCAGTCCTGTCTTGAGCATCAGTTCCTGACTATAAATGCTGCAGGAAATTCCTGCTGGATGGACTTAAGGGCATTGACAGCATCTGCTCTGGACGAGTAATTGCCCACGGTAACCTTAAAGAAAGGGTCCGTGAAACTGCGGGAGACCGGGACTCCGGGATGCGCGTTACGGAAACGTGCAGCTGCGGCTTCTGAGCCGGCCCTGGCATTCTGGCCGCTGTCGAAAAAAATCCTGATGCGGTAACTCTGCCCGGCGAGTCCTGAGGCCGTACGCTTTTCATTGCGCTCTATGTGTGCGTTCATCGCATCATAGACTTCCCGGCTCTGCCTTATTTGAAGGTTGCCGGAAAGGTTCTCGAAGATGTCGTACACTGCCACGCTGTCCCTTACCTCCTGGGCATGCAGGAGTGGGCATAGGAGAATTGCCGTCAATATCAGCCCTATACGTTTCATATCTTACCCATTATATCTTTTATAGGTATGCCCGTATATTCAAAATACTTGCCGAGACCGCTCCTGAGCGTCCCCCGAAAACCTAAATCTAGGGTAATCCCTTCCAACTCAGGCTGTTGTAGCAAAGGCAAGAGAGAGAAGGGGTTGAAATCTTCTGCCAAAGATCCGTGGAAAAAAGCGACATAGACCTGTTCCGAACGCGGCTCCAGAGTAATGTCTTCGGCCGTAAGATATAAACAGGGAATCTCGTTGAGGCGAATCACAGCGTTCATCTCCGACAGAGTTACCTGGGGTGCCGGATTGTTTATCCCTATATCCAAGATTGCGTCGAACGCTGAAAGGCCGCGCGGAGTAATAGACTCCAACTGACACGAAGTCACCTTGATGTCTTTGAATGACTCCGAGCAGGAGACCGTACAGAGCACGGCCAGCGCAGTTATCAGCAGTGTCGCAATTCTTTTCATAACTCTGCAAAGATAATGAAAAAACTATAAGGTGGTGGTTGTCTTATGCCATTCTCCGCCCCACAGCCACTTCAACTCCACTACGGGCTTTTGGCCTTCAGGAATCAGGTCCGATATAGGGAAGCATGCGTAGAAGGAGTATTGCTGAACATCATCTGAATCAAGCGCGATCAAGATGTCTTTCCCGGCATTGTAGCGAAGTATGAAATGAAGGGTGTCGGAAGAAGCGCCCTGTACCAGCTGCAAATTAACGACTGGTTCTTCGGTATCGTTCAGCTCCTTCATGACAGTGCACATGGTGTTTAGGTGTCCTCCCGAGAGAATGCCGTTGTCGAAGCGTATTTCGTTGGCGCCGAGGGCTGCTTCATCTTCGGGATTAAGGCATTGGACGGGAGCCTTGTAAATGGGAACGCGGAAATCGTTCAGGGTGGCTTCGAATTCATTCTCCCTGCCCTCTACCTGCTTGCGTGCGTCGAAGAGCGCAAGCACGCGCCCGGAAGTAGGAAGACCGCTATCTGAAGTCACGTTGGTAAATCTGTAGGTACAGCCGTCGTCGGCATTGAAAACATATGCACCCTGCATGTCACCGAACACCATGGCCCGGTAGAGGATGTCAGGAGTCATGTCGCAAGCTGTCAGGCATATTACTGCAGCCAGCATAGAAATAAGCAAACGTTTCATAAAAATCTCTTTCTTGTGGGGTGACAAAGTATCTGTATGTCTATGTCGTCGATTTTATATCCGCGGAAGCGTTTGCGCCTGATGCCCTGTTCCGCGGCGGTAAGCAGTTCCTCAGCTTCCACATCCAGCAGTTCATGGTTGCGGGTATCGTACAGATGGACGTGGCGGAAAGTATTGATGTCAAAGAGCATCTTGTTGTTGGCGCTCATGCGCCTTGCGTAAATGCCCTCGTCGGCCAGCCCGGACAGGATATTGTACACGGACGCCTGGGTAATCCTGCATTTGCCGGTCTTGACTATGGCCTCATATACCATGTCGGCACTCGCGTGCACCATATCCATCATCACTTCGTGCACGGCGATTCGCTGAGGCGTGGCTTTCAGGTCGTGCGATTTGAGCAACTTCCTGAAGGTCTCCATGTCTTTGGGTTTTTTGTAAGACCTGGCCATAATCAGTTTTCGTTTAGGAGGGCTCTGGCGTTGGCAAGTGCCTCCGGGGTGATGCTTGAGCCGCTGAGCAGCCTGGCAATTTCCTGAACCCTTTCTTCTCCGTCCACACGGCGTATGCCGGAAATGCTGCGGGCTCCGTTTTCGTCGAACTGCTTGGACACGACGAAGTGGGCGCTGCCCTTCGCCGCTACCTGGGGGAGGTGGGTGATAGAAACCACCTGGATGCTGTCTCCCATCCGGCATATCATCTTTCCCATTTTGTCGGCAACGCTTCCGGAGACACCGCTGTCTATCTCGTCGAAAATCAGAGTAGGCATACCTTGGAAATGTGCCATCATTGCCTTGAGACTCAGCATGATGCGGGAGATTTCACCGCCCGATGCGCACTTCGCTACATCTACCCCTGCACGGCCGTCGGCGGCAAACTTGAAGCATACTCCGTCGGTGCCGTTACTGCCTGGAGCAGAGGGCGTAAGCTCCACCTCGAAAGAGGCGCGCTCCAGTTCCAGGTAGCGAAGATTTGCGGCTATCTCTTCCGCAAAGCGGGGTGCTGCAGATTTACGGGAGTCGCCAAGCGCGCGGCAGCAATTCTCGTAGCTGAGCTGCAACTTATTGAGACGCTCTTCCAGTTCATTGCAAAGCTCTTCAAGCTCCTCGGACCCGTTAACTGCTGCCCCGAAATGCTCCCTGGCTTCGATGAGCTCTTCTACGCTGTTGCAGGAATGCTTGGACATAAGCCGGTAGATTAGTGATAGCCTTTGCTCCACCGCCTCCAGGCGCTCTCCGGAAACGTCCACCTTGCCGGCAGAATCTTCGACTTCGGAAAAGATATCCTCAAGCTCGATTCGGGCCGACTCGATACGCTCTCCGAGCGTCTGAAGCCCGGGAAGAAAACGTCCGGCGTGCTCAATGGCCTTCCTGGCCTCCCTGAGAGATTCGCTGATGCTATCCTGCCCGAGAGGACGGAAGCGTCCGAGTGCAGCAGCCAGGTCTTCTTGAATCTGTTCTGCGTTGGCCAGCGCCTTTTGCTCCTCTTCCAGCTCCGGCAGTTCGTCTGCCTTAAGCGCAGCTGCGCTCAACTCTTTGAATTGAGCTTCATTGTAGTCGTGCTCGGCTTTGTCGCGCCTGAGACGTTCCCGTGCGTTGTCCAGTGAGCGCCGGCACTCTCCGAGCTCTTTCCAGGCCTTGCGGCATTCAGCCAGCAGTTCTTCGTTCCCGGCGAAATGGTCCAGAAGCGATAGCTGGAACTGTTTGTCGGTGAGGAGCAGGCTGTTGTGCTGGGAGTGAATGTCTATCAGGCGGGAGCATAGGGCTGTAAGTTCCTGGAGCTGAACGGGACAGTCGTCAATGAAGCTGCGGGTACGCCCGGAAGAATAAATCACCCGTCTGATGATTCTCAGGCCTTCGTCAGTGTCGAATTCGCCCTCCACTACGCAGGTCTCCGCGCCGTTGCTAATCATTCCTGGCTCGGCTTTGTCACCGGCAAGAAGTCCAAGTGCACCGAGCAGAATGGACTTTCCGGCTCCGGTCTGTCCAGTAATGATCACAAGACCCTCCGGGAACTTGATGTCCAGAGAGTCTATAAGGATATAATTGCGTATGTGGAGACTTCGCAGCATCGCAAGGTGCTACTCGGCCTTGCCGTCAGCCTTTGCGAAGCGGAAGGACAGTTCGCCGTCCTCGAATTCGGAGATAGCTACCAGGCCGGGTTTGGGCTGGCGCTCAAAGTACTTGGAGATTTCTATCTGCTCCTTGTTCTCGAAAGTCTCTTCCATGGTGTCGCGCTCGTTGCGGAACTCCTCGAGACGTTTGTTGAGCTCTTTCTTCTCTGCGAGAGCAATCTGGTTCGCCCTCTGGGCGAGTATGACAGCAGTCTCGTAAATGTTGCCCGTAGGGGCGGCGAGGTCCTTGATATCCCTCGTGATAGTGTTGTTGGGTATTTTGTTTTCCATACTCTTAATACGAAGCCTTCCGGAGGCGAAGTTTCAATATTTTTCTTTCACTTTTTTGTACAGCCTGTCCAGTTCAGGACGGTGATGCGAATCGGGGTATTCTCCTATGAAATTGAAGTAGTCGTCGTAAAACACGAGGAAACGCTCTTTCTGCTTGTGGGCATAGCTGAGGTCGGCATATTTGTAGGACGCCATGGCGGTGTAGAAGAGTATATCTTCACGGTAGCGGTTCTCTGCGTTGTCTTTGAGAACGTTGCGCAGCGCGACCCTGGCAGCCAGGTAGTCTTCCATCTTATAATACAGGAAAGCGCTGTCGAAGGCCTTGTGGTCCAGACGCTCGCCCAGGTCGTCCAGCATGCGGTCGCATACGGAACGGTATTCGCTGTCAGGATAGCTCACAAGGTATTCGCTGATGGCGGTGATGCACTTGTAAGTGGGAGTCTGGTCCAGTTCGTAACGCAGAGTATTGCGGTAGAGGCAGTCCAGGCGCAGGAATGCGGCCGACTCGGCGAAGGTACTGCGTGGATAATTCTCCAGGAAACGGTCGAAATTTGTCTCGGCGGTGTAGTAGTCCTTGGCCCTGTAGTTGCTAAGTCCCCAGTAATACTGGACCGTGTCGTCACGGGCGGTGCCGTTGGTTATGACCGACAGCGACTCGAACAACTGGGCAGCTTTGTTGTACTTGCCCTGGCTGAAAAAATCGAAGGCGGCGGTGTATTTTGCCTCAGTGTCGTTGCTCTCCAGCAGAGTCTCATACTGGCTCTTGCAGGCGACGGCGACTGCAAGCAGCACGGCCGCATATAATAAGCACTTTTTCATCGTTTTAAGAATTTTTCTGCATCCAGAGCAGCCCTGCACCCTGATGCGGCGGCTGTTATGGCCTGACGGTAATGGGGATCCTGCACATCTCCGGCAGCGAAAACACCCTCTACGTTGGTGGCTGATGACTTTCCGTCGGTGATGATGTATCCGGCCTCGTCGGTGTGGACCCACGGGGCGAAGAGGGCCGACTGGGGATTGTGGCCTATTGCCAGGAAGAAGCCGTCTATAGCAATGTCGAAGACCTCTCCGTCCTTGCGCTCCAAACGGGCTCCGGTCACTCCTGAAGAGTCTCCAAGAATCTCCCTGGTATTGCAGTTCCAGAGAATCTCGATATTTGGAGTCGAAGCAACCCGTTCCTGCATGGCGACGGAAGCCCTGAGCACGTCACGACGCACTATCATGTAAACTTTCCGGCAGAGTCCGGCAAGATATGTGGCCTCTTCACAAGCAGTATCGCCTCCGCCCACTACGGCAACGTCCTTTTTGCGGTAGAAAAAGCCGTCGCAGGTGGCGCAGGCCGATACTCCCAGCCCGCGGAACTTCTGCTCGGAGGGAAGACCGAGATACCGGGCCGTAGCTCCCGTCGCTATGATGAGGGATTCCGCTTCTATTTCCGTGTTTCCGTCCACGCTTATCTTGAAGGGTCTGCCGGACAGGTCGGCTGCATTCACGGTACCCCGGCGTATGTCTGCGCCAAGGCGTACGGCCTGCTCCCTCATGTCGCTCATCAGGGCATTGGCGTCCACTCCGCCGGGGAAGCCGGGGAAATTCTCTACAACGGTCGTGGTTGTAAGCTGACCGCCCGGCTCCATGCCCTCATAAAGTACGGGCGAGAGGGCGGCACGGGAAGCATATATTGCAGCGGTATAACCTGCAGGGCCTCCTCCTATAATAAGACATCTGACTTTTTCCATCTATCGTACGATTGTAATGGTGTTGTTCGCGTTGTATTGCAGGCGGCGTACCGCACTGTTGATTTTTCCCGCCGTATCGAAGCGGAAGTCGGTCTGGAGACCATTCCAAGGCGTTTCTGCAAGTTTTTCCTGCCAGGAATCGGGATAGTCGGCGGCAAGCCTTCCAAAGTAGGTCATTAGGTCATAACCCTGAAACGCCCATTGGCCTGGTTCGGCCTTGAACAGCTTGCGGTAGTGCTCGGCAAAATTGCGTACTTCGATGTTTCCGGCATCTGCAAAATAGCTGGCCGTAATCCTGGCTCCGGCCGCATGAAGGCTTTCGACTTCCAGGTCTGGAACTCCACGAAGCCTGGAGATGCTGTAAACAAAATTGTGCCCGCCTCTTAGGTTCATCAGTGCGATTTCCCGCACTGCCGCGCTGCAGAAGTCGTCGCTCTCTGACGCTATGACGAAGCGGTAGTTTCCATCTAAGATTTCTTCCTGGACCGTGGGGGAGGAAGTGATGCTGTACGAAATCTCCCTGTCGCTCATCCTTCCGGTCAGTCTGGAAGTGACTTCTCCATCTGCTTCCTCTGCACTCTGGAGCAGCACCACGACATCTCCGTCGCACAAATCCTCCGCAAGCCAGTCTATTAGAGCGTCAACCTGGGATTCCCAGTTGGAAGGTGCCTGAACTATGTTGTAGAGTTCAGTATAGGGGGCGACCTTAGGGTCGAGAGGAGAAACCATATATTTACCTCTGGCACGTGGCAGCATACGTTCAACGTCTTCAGGAGCAACCGGGCCTATAATCAGATTGCAGCTGTCCAGCTGATACGAGTAAGGCAACTGAACAGTGGAATCGTAGACGTCCAGCTGGAATTTGCGGCCTTCGGAACTGAGTTCGTCGGCAGCCAGAAGGGCGCCGCAGTAGAAGTCGAGGAAGTTGCTGTTGGGAGTGCCAGTGCTTTTCAGGGGAAGTATGAGCGCTGCCCGGATGACTGGAACGACGGCAACGCTGTCGGAGAATGTGAGTGCGGTTGAATCTGCTGCATCCCTGTCCGTAGCAACGGGAGAAACGGCCGTAGAATCGGTTTTGACGTTCACTGAAGTGCTATCCTTGGCGGGACGGCCCCCGGGGAACAGGTACCATTGCGCGCCAGCGCTGAAAGGCAGCACCAGAGCTGAAATGAGCACGGCAATCAGATATCGTTTCATAGCGATTCGGTAAAGCTAATCAAACCTTTGCAGAATTCGGACCAAGACAGTTTCCGCTTTTCGGTACGTATGTTTTCTATGCAGCTTTCCTTAAATCCCGAAGTGCCGAAGAAGCGCAAGATGCCTTCCCTGACGCAGCCAGGCTCGGCATTATCCACTACTAGTCCGGTGCCGCGCCCTTCCACGGTAGCCCGCAACGAGCCGGTGTCGGTAACTATCATAGGCACTTCAAAATGGTCCGATACCGCAGCTACTCCGCTCTGTGTGGCGCTGCGATAGGGGAGCACCACAACGTCGGCTGCAGAAAAGAACAGCGGCACGTCAGAATCAGATATGTACTTGTTGAACAAGAATATACGCTCTTTGTTGGGACAGCTTTCGATGGCTTTGGCGTACTCTGAGAAATCTCCGTAAGGCTCGCCGGCAATCAGCAGCTGGAAATCTTCCGGAAGGCTTCCGAAGGCTTCCAGAAGAATGTCGAGCCCCTTGTATTTGCGAATCAAGCCAAAGAAGAGCAGATTCTTGCGTCCGCTCTTTATACCGAGGGCACGTTCTGCATCTTCTCTCTGGAGTTTCTCCCCGAAATGGGTATATACGGGGTGGGGTATTACGGTGCAGCGGGCTTCCGGCTTCCAGCGGTGAAGGTCGGCGGCAACGGCGTCGCTCAGTGTGATTATGCCGTCCACTGCTTTTAGGAACCATAAGGTGAGAGGCTTGTCGAAGAAATGAGTTTCGTGAGGAACTACATTATCAGCAATCACCAGTACCTTACAGCCTGCATGGCGGGCGACGCATCCGAACGAAGGCGCAAACCAGGGCATCCAGTAGCGCATGATTAGAAGGTCCGCACCCCATTTACGGATTTCCCCTGCCGTTTTGAACCAGCTGAACGGATTGACCGTGCTCAACAGAGCCTCGGACTCTACTGGCACGGCCGTATCGTTTTTATCTACGTACTGCGTCTTCCCGGGGAAGAGCAGCCTGGGGTATTGTACTGTAAAATTGAAAGCCTTCACAGTGTGCTGTTTGCCCAGTTCCTCCAGCAGGCTGGCGTTGAATTGGGCTATACCTCCTCGGAAAGGATAAAAACAGGACAGGATGGCGATTTTCAATGGACTCAGTCTTTCTTCTCGGACTTGCTCTTTACGTAAGCAGCGTTCAGGCCTTCAAGAAGGTCGTCGGTGATGTCAAGCGAGGGATCGGCGGTGACGATGGGAGCGGGAAGAATGTCTCCCTGGGTGGTAAGAATCATAGCATAACCCTTTTCCTGGTTGTACTCGTCGATGAAAGACTTGATGGCGTCGGCAATCTGGTTCATCATAACCTGCTGCTCCTCTGCAATTTCCCTCTCTTTCTGGGCAGCATACTGCTGGAATTTGTTTTGCTGATCCTGGAGCTGTTTGTACTGATACTCAGCAGTGCTCTGAGTCATAAGGCCCTTGTTGATTTTGTCCTGGAAAGCCTTGCTGTCCTTCTCCAGTTTGGACCCCCTGCGGTTGACTTCCTGGTTGATGCTGTTGATCTTGGTCTCAGCCACGCTGCGGAGGTCGTTGGCCATATCGTATTCGCTGAGCACCCTGTCAAGGTTGAAATACACGATGGAACCGGCCGCAATAGTGTTTTCTCCGTCAGCCTTGTCGGCGGGGGCGGTGGTGGTGTTGCTGTTGCATCCGGTAAGGGTGATGAGAAGGGTGGCGATTGCGCCGGCAAAATACTTTTTCATTATCGTTTGTTTTCTTAAGTTGCGAACTGCAAATTTAACTATTTTTTTCTAATCTCTTCCAGGTATGCACCAATTGTGTTTCCGAGGCCCATGTATAGGGCATCGCAGATGATGGCGTGTCCTATGGAAACCTCGTCCGTCCAGGGAATTGTACGGATGAAGAAGGCAAGATTTTCCAGGTTGAGGTCGTGCCCTGCATTGAGTCCCAGGCCGCATTCCCTGGCTGCTTTTGCCGCTTCCAGATAGGGTGCGGCAGCGGCCTCGGGCCCATCGCGGTAGGCGGCGGCATAGCCGGCGGTGTAAAGCTCCACCCGGTCGGCTCCGCAGTCGGCTGCACCGCGTACCATCACGGGATCCGGTCCAACGAAAACCGATACCCTGATGCCCAGGGCCTTGAAACCGGCGCATACTTCGCTCAGAAACTCCCGGTTGGCTATGGTGTCCCATCCGGCGTTGGATGTGATTGCGTCTTCCGCGTCTGGAACCAGAGTTACCTGGTCCGGCCGTACTTCGCTTACCAGCTCCCGGAAGCGTGGGACCGGGTTGCCCTCGATATTGAATTCCGTAGTGAGGAGAGGCCGGATGGATCTTACATCGGAGTATCTGATATGCCTTTCGTCCGGCCTCGGGTGGACCGTTATGCCCTCGGCTCCGAAGCGCTCGCAGTCGAGCGCTGCCTTAAGTACGTCCGGCATGTTGCCGCCGCGCGCGTTGCGCAGGGTGGCTACCTTGTTTATGTTGACGCTCAATTTAGTCATACCTGCAAATATATCAAAAAATGTGCTAAATTTGATGCCTGATATGAAACTGGCGTACTATATTCAGGACAGCCGCCTGGAACTTGACCCGAGAGTGCTCGGGCTTCTGGCCGATTTGGGGGCCTCAGGCTTCGATGTGAGCCCGGTGCGCACGTCTGAAGATGTGCCTGAGGGCACCGGGATGCTGCTTAGCTTCGGAGGAGACGGAACCTATCTTTCCGCCGCCGCCCTGGCAGTAGAGCTCGACCTGCCCGTGCTGGGTGTCAATTTCGGCCGCCTCGGTTTCCTTTCCGCCAACAAGCCGGAAGATGTTGCTGCGGCACTGGTCAACAGGGATTTCACTATACAGAGGCGGGGTATGCTGAAGGCGGAAGGCTGGTGCGGGGCGGACGGCCCCCAGCTGGCGCTGAACGAGATATGCGTCCAGAGGCAGGGTGCGGCAATGCTTGGTATCGACGTTGAAGTGGATTCCCGGCCGCTTCCTACCTACTGGGCCGACGGTCTGCTGGTGGCTACCAGCTCCGGCTCTACGGCATACTCTCTGAGCGCCGGAGGACCTATTTGCCTGCCGGATTCAAGAGTGCTCATCATCGCTCCGGTGGCGCCTCACAACCTTAATGTGCGCCCCCTGGTCGTTCCGGATTCCGCCGGTATCAAGATTTCTTTCCGCTCCCGTGAAGATGAGCTCCGCATGGCCCTCGACAACCGTGGTTACGTCATACCGTCTTCTTCCGTCATCAGTGTGCATGCGGTCCCCGGTGCCTTGAAGCGGGTAGAACTTGGCGGCTCAAACTTTATCGAGGCTCTTCGCGCCCGCCTGCTGTGGGGCGGAGATGTCCGCAATATGAATCAATAGAAAATGAACATTCCTGAAAAGCTTCCGGCTCACGTCACCATTATTATGGACGGTAACGGCCGCTGGGCCCGCCAGCGCGGAAAAGACCGTCTCACAGGGCACATGGAAGGTATTGAAAGTGTGCGGGCTGTTGTGTCCGCAAGCCGTGAGCTGGGTATCAAGTATCTTTCCGTTTTTGCTTTTTCCGAGGAAAACTGGAACCGTCCCATTGCCGAAGTCGGAGGCCTTATGAAGCTGATGGTCAGGGCTATAAAGAAAGAATGCGCCGGCTTTGTGAAAAACGGTGTGCGTATGCTGGTGGTAGGCAACCGTGACCGTCTCCCGGCAGAGGTGCTTGAAGCTATACGGGAAATGGAGGACGCGACTGCCGCCTGCACCGGAATGACTTTGGTGGTGTTCATGAGCTATAGCGGCAAATGGGATATCCAGCAGGCTGCGCGCCGCATGGCGGAAGCAGGGGGAGACGATATAGAACCTTTCCTCGCTACTGCGGGAATCCCCGACCCGGACTTGATGATACGTACCTCCGGGGAGAAGAGGATAAGCAATTTCATGCTGTGGCAGACGGCATATACAGAATTTGTGTTCGTCGATACACTTTGGCCTGATTTTAGAAAGGAGGAGTTCCTGGCTGCACTGGAGGAGTTTGCTTCTCGGGACAGACGTTTCGGAAAAGTCAAATAATTCCGTATATTTGCGCTCTTATCTGTAAAGAATGGTAAAAAAATATATAGTTGCCTTGTTGATGCTGCTTGGCTCCTGCATTGCCCTTAAGGCGCAGGACGGCACGGTGGAAGTTGACTACACGCACCCCAGAAAGTACATAGTGGGCGGCGTGAGCGTGGAGGGTAACAGCTATTTCAGCGCCAGACAGATTATCCAGCTTACGGGAATGCAGAAAGGCATGGAACTGACTGTTCCCGGAGAAGACGTTTCCGGAATAGTACGGCGTCTCTGGATGCAGAGGTTTTTCGAGGATGTCAGCCTGGTAATCGACCATTTGAGCGAGAATGCGGATTCAGCTTTCTTCAAAATCGTTATAAAGGAACGTCCCAGAGTGTCCAAATGGACTTTCTCCGGTATCAAATCCGGAGACAAGAAAGAAATCCAGGAGCGCCTGAACCTGCGCAGGGGAGGGGAGTTTTCCGAGTACGTGGAGAAAACATCTACCGACATTATCAAACGCTATTATGCGGAAAAAGGCTTTCTGAACGCTACAGTCAAGACTGAAGTGCAGAAGGATTCAATCATTCTCAATGCCATCTGCGTAAATTTCGACATAAACAGGGGCGAAAAGGTTCGCATAAAGGACATAAACTTCATAGGCAATGAGCATGTGAGCGATTTCAAGCTTGCACGTTCCATGAAGAAGACCAAGTCCAACAAGATTTACAACTTCTTCAGCAGCAAGAAGTTCGATGCAAAGGAGTACATCAACGACAAGAAGTCGGTGATTTCTGCGTTCAATGAGGCCGGATATCGCGACGCCCGGCTGGTGCGCGACTCCGTGTATTATATTGAGCCCAAGAGACTGGCCATCGACCTGGTTTTTGAAGAGGGCGACAAGTACTACTTCAGGGACATCAGCTGGACTGGCAACTCTGTTTATTCCACAGAGGCCCTGAACGACGTGCTGCAGGTCAAGAAGGGCGATGTCTATGACGTGGTGTCTATGGAGAAGCGTCTCTACGGCGGCGGCAAGCAGACGGACATGGACGTGTCCAAACTGTACAGGGACTATGGCTACCTGTTCTTCAACATCACGCCCGTCGAGACCAATATACAGAACGACTCCGTGGATGTGGAGCTACGTATTTCCGAGGGCAAGCAGGCCATCCTGAACAATATCGTCATCAACGGCAACGACCTTACCAGCGAGAAGGTGGTGCGCCGCCAGGTGTTCACCAGGCCGGGCTATCTTTTCCGTCAGTCCGATTTCGAGCGTTCCATACGTGAAATCGCTTCCCTCGGACAGTTTGACCCGGAAGCCATAGCGGATCCCACCAAGGGCTACTCCATTATTCCCAACCAGCTCAACAGCACAGTGGATATCATCTACAACGTCACCGAGAAGCCTTCCAGCCAGCTGGAACTTTCCGGTGGATGGGGAGCCAACACCTTTGTAGCCACGGTGGGCGTGAGTTTCAACAACTTCTCCACCAAGAGGATATTTGACAAGTCGGCCTGGCGGCCCGTGCCTCTCGGGGACGCACAAAACCTTTCCTTCCGTTTCCAGACCAACGGCAAGTATTACACTGCTCTTACGGCTAACTTTGTGGAGCCCTGGCTTTTCGGCAAAAAGCCCACTTCGCTGAACATCTCCGGCTATTATACCCGCTACACCAATTCCAACCTCTGGCTGGGCATACTCAGCAACGACCAGCAGATGGAGGTTTTCGGTGCTTCCGCCTCCCTGGGTAACCGCCTCAAGTGGCCGGATAACTACTTCGTGCTCTACAACGGATTCAGCTGGCAGACCTATAGGCTTAAGAACTGGAGTGGCTACGGATTCATTTTCGATACCGGAATTTCCAACAACATAAGTTATACCGTGAACCTGCTGCGTAATTCTACAGACCAGCAGATTTACCCTCGTTCCGGTTCTGATATGTCGCTGTCCCTATCGCTCACTCCGCCCTTCTCGCTCCTGCGCAACTGGGATTACGGCCCGGACGGCAAGAGGATTACCAGCCGCGACGGCAAGCCCATTACCTGGAAAGACGTGCAGTATGACAACTGGACCGTTCAGCAGCGTTACGAATGGATAGAATACCATAAGTGGAAGTTCTCCGCCGCCACATACAGCAAGCTGATAGGAGACCTGGTGCTTATGACGCGGGTCCAGTTCGGCTATCTCGGATATTATAACCGCAATTGGGGATATTCACCGTTCGAGGGCTTCCTTGTGGGCGGCGATGGAATGTCCGGATACATGAGCTATGGTACGGAAATTGTATCTATGCGTGGTTATCAGAACTATAGCCTCACTCCTCAGAAAGTTACGCCGTACAACACTTCCGGCTCCGCTTATGCAGGCAACGTGTACGACAAGTTTACGATAGAGCTTCGCTATCCCGTCATCCTCCAGCCTTCATCGACCATCTTTGTGCTGGCCTTCCTGGAGGGCGGTAACTGCTGGAGCGACATCAGGGACTTCAATCCCTTCCAGATTAAGCGCAGCGCCGGTGTGGGCGCGCGTATCTTCCTGCCGATGATAGGTCTGCTCGGTGTCGACTGGGGCTACGGCTTCGACGACGCCGCCAACGGAGGCAGTCAATTCCATTTCGTTATAGGACAACAATTTTAAAGTATAATCAAGATGAAAAAGATTCTTTTGCTTGCCGTATTGGCAATGATGAGCGCGGCAGCTTTTGCCCAGCAGAAGTTCGCCCACGTCAACTTCACCGAACTGGTACAGCTGATGCCCGAGGCCGACCAGGCCCGCGCCACTATGGACGCTTCCAGCAAAGAGGCCAGCGAAACTTATCAGGCTATGGCCGACGAGTTCAATACCAAATATCAGCAGTATCAGCAGAAGGCCCAGTCCTGGACCCAGGCTATACGAGAGACCAAGGAGAAGGAACTTACCGATATCCAGCAGCGTATCCAGGAGTTCCAGCAGACTGTCCAGGCAGAGCTCCAGCAACAGCAGCAGCAGCTGATGGCCCCTATTTACAAAAAGGCCCAGGAAGCCGTTGAGAAGCTCGCCAAGGAAGGCGGTTATATCTATGTATTCGACCAGACCAACGCTCTCTACATAGACCCTGCACAGAGCACCGACCTTACACCCGCCGCACGTAAGGCTCTTGGAATTCCTGATGACAGGACCATTGAGTCTCTACAGAAAGAGCTCCAGGCACAGGCAGAACAGCAAGCAAAATAGTTATATCCAAGCCACATAAGATGCAACACAAAGTCATTGACTTAAAGGATGTTGTGATCAGGTTCGCGGGAGACTCGGGAGATGGAATGCAACTCACCGGGTCTCTTTTCGCAGATATGTCTGCGATTTACGGCAACTCTCTCTCAACATTCCCCGATTTCCCCGCCGAAATACGTGCGCCTCACGGCACGGTCTCCGGCGTTTCCGGTTTCCAGGTCCATATAGGCTCGGAAGGCGTCGGTACTCCCGGAGATTTCTGCGACCTTCTGGTAGCCATGAATCCTGCTGCTCTCAAATCCAACGCAAAGTGGTGCAAGCCTACGGCGATGATACTTGTGGACGGTGACGCTTTCGATGAAAAAGGTATGGAGAAGGCGGGTTTCCAGACGGAGAATCCTTTTACCGAACTCCGGGTGGAAGACCGTGCCATCATTGTTGCCCCCATTTCCACCCTCACTCAGGAATCCCTCAAGGAGAGCGGCCTGGATGCCAAGACCGTGCTCAAGTGCAAGAATATGTTTACTCTTGGCATGGCCTGTTACATCTATAGCCGTCCGCTGGAGTATATCTATCAGTATCTTGAGAGGAAGTTCTCCAAGAAGCACCCCGAGCTGATAGAACCCAACAAGAAGGTACTGAATGACGGCTTCAACTATGCCGCCAATATCCAGGCTATTCCAAATACATATACTGTAGCTCCGGTAAAGAACAAGAAGCCCGGTACCTATCGCAATATCACAGGCAACCAGGCTGTCGCATGGGGGCTTCTGGCAGCATCGGAAAAATCCGGCCTACCTTTGTTCTGCGGTTCCTATCCCATTACGCCGGCAACGGCGATACTGGAGGAGCTGGCCATACACAAGAGCCTGGGTGCCAAGACTTTGCAGGCTGAGGACGAAATTGCGGGAATCTGTACTGCAATAGGTGCCAGTTATGCCGGCAACCTGGCGGTTACGACCACTTCCGGTCCCGGCCTTTCGCTTAAGTCGGAGGCTCTGGGGCTCGCGGTCATGGCCGAACTTCCGCTTGTTGTCGTGGACGTACAGCGCGGCGGCCCCTCCACCGGCCTGCCTACAAAGACCGAACAGTCGGATCTGAATCAGGCTCTTTATGGCCGCAACGGCGAGTGCCCCATGCCGGTGATTGCCGCCCATTCCCCGTCCAACTGCTTCGATGCCGCTTACTTCGCCGCCAAGATAGCTCTTGAGCACATGACGCCGGTCATGCTGTTGTCCGAGGGCTTCCTCGGCAACGGAAGCGAGCCCTGGAGGGTTCCGGTAATGGCTGATTATCCTGAAATCAAACCCCCGTTCGTGAACGGAGTTCTGACTGACGGAGAGAAGTTCCATCCTTTTGAGAGGGATGCCGAGACTCTTGTGCGTCGTTGGGCGATTCCAGGCCAGAAGGGCTTTGAGCATCGCGTGGGCGGTCTGGAGAAGACCCATGCAGGAGTGCTCTCCACGGATCCGGTCAATCATGAGACAATGGTTCGCGAGAGGGCGGAGAAAGTCGCCCGAGTAGCACGCAGGATTCCGGAGCTTGAAATTCTACACGGTCCTGCTTCCGGCAAACTCCTCGTGGTTGGCTGGGGAGGTACATACGGACATCTGCTCAACGCAGTGGAAGAAGCAGGCGACGTGGTATCATTCGTGCATTTCGACTATATCAACCCCCTGCCTTCCAACACGGAGAAGGTGTTCGGCGGTTTTGAGAAGATACTGGTCTGCGAACTCAACAGCGGTCAGTTCGTGGCTTGGCTGCGTGCCAGCCTGCCGCAGTTCAACTATCTGCAGTACAACAAAGTTCAGGGCCAGCCGTTCCTCGTGAGCGAGCTGGTGGACGCAATAAGGAAGGAGTTATAGCCATGGCAAATCTTACATTCAAGGACTTCAAGTCCGACCAGGAAGTGCGCTGGTGCCCCGGTTGCGGCGACCATGCCGTGCTGGCGGCTTTGCAGAGGGCCCTGCCCAAGGTGAGCCAGGCTCTCAACTACGAGAAGGAGCGCTACGTAGTGGTGTCCGGAATCGGATGCTCCTCGCGTCTTCCTTATTATATGGATACCTATGGTTTCCACAGCATTCACGGTCGTGCTACAGCCATTTCGACAGGCATCAAGGTAGCAAATCCCTGGCTGACCGTATGGCAGGCTTGCGGCGACGGCGACGCCCTTGCAATCGGCGGAAATCATTTCATCCATGCTATCAGGCGCAACATAGACATCAACATCATCCTGTTCAACAATCAGATATACGGTCTGACCAAGGGACAGTATTCACCTACCTCCAAGTTTGGTGCAATCACCAAGACCTCGCCTTACGGAACGGTCGAACATCCTTTCAACCCCGGGTCTCTGGTTCTCGGCGCTAAGGGTACTTTCTTCGCCCGTTCGCTGGACGTGGAACTTAAGCTCAACGAGGAAATAATGACCGCCGCGGCCCTTCACGATGGCTGCTCGGTGATGGAGATGCTTACCAATTGCGTGATTTTCAATGATGGAGCGCATAAGTCCATCTCCGATCCTGAGTTCCGCTCAGACCGAACCATAGTCCTGCGCGACGGCGAAAGAATGGTGTTTGGCAAAAACAATGACCGAGGTCTGGTGTACGACGGCAAAAAACTGCGCGTGGTACATATAGGCGAGGGAGGATATGGTCTGGAAGACGTGCTGGTGCACGATTCGCACAACGACAACATTGGCCTTCACATGGCCCTTGCGGAGATGAAGGGACCCGATTATCCGGTGGCCCTGGGAGTGATACGCGACGTAAGGGATATTACCTACGATGACGGAGTCCGCGACCAGGTCAAGGAAGTAATGGCCAAATCCAAGATACACAACGTGGATGAGCTGCTGCATAGCGGATCTACGTGGGAAGTTAAATAACACACTATTATTAATAACATGAAAACAACTGAAATCATGGCCCGTCTCCAGGCCAAGTATCCCGGAGAGAAAGAATATCTTCAGGCGGTACAGGAGGTATTGGAGTCCGTTGAGGAAGTTTACAACCAGCATCCTGAGTTCGAACAGGCAAAGATAGTCGAGCGTATGGTCGAGCCTGACCGTATCTTCACCTTCCGTGTGACCTGGGTGGACGACAGGGGAGAGGTGCAGACCAACACCGGTTACCGTGTGCAGTTCAACAGCGCCATCGGCCCCTATAAGGGCGGCCTCCGTTTTCACAGGGCCGTTACCCCTTCCATGCTGAAGTTCCTCGGCTTCGAGCAGACTTTCAAAAATGCTCTTACGACCCTGCCTATGGGCGGTGCCAAGGGAGGCTCCGATTTTGACCCCAAGGGTAAGAGCAACGAGGAGATTATGCGTTTCTGCCAAGCCTTTATGATGGAACTCTGGCAGTGCATCGGTCCCGATCAGGACATTCCTGCAGGCGACGTGGGTGTGGGAGGCCGCGAAATAGGCTATCTTTACGGAATGTACAAGAAACTCGCGCGCGAGTACAACACCGGAGTTCTGACCGGTAAGGGAAGTACCTGGGGCGGCTCCATCCTTCGTCCCGAGGCAACAGGATTCGGCGCCCTCTATTTCACCCAGAACCTGCTGCACAAGGCCGGCAAGGATATCAAGGGCATGAAGGTGGCGGTTTCCGGATTCGGTAACGTGGCCTGGGGCGCCTGCATCAAGGCTACCGAACTCGGCGCCAAGGTGGTGGCTATAAGCGGCCCCGACGGAGTGTGCGAGATTCCCGATGGCATTACCAAGGAGATGATAGACTATATGCTGGTGATGCGTGCCTCCAACCGCGACCGCGTTGAGGATATGGCGACCCGTTTCCCGGAGAAGGCCAGGTTCACTCCCGGCAAGAAGAGCTGGAGCGTTCCCGTGGACATCGCCCTGCCCTGCGCTTTCCAGAACGAACTTTCCGAAGATGACGCAAAGGAACTCAAGGCCAACGGCTGCTTCTGTTGCTGCGAGGTTTCCAATATGGGGTGCCAGCCTGACGCAATTCACTTCTTCCAGCACAACGGCATTCTCTTCGCTCCCGGAAAGGCGGTTAACGCCGGCGGCGTGGCCACTTCCGGTCTGGAGATGACCCAGAATGCCTCCCACATCAGCTGGAGTGGCAAGGAGGTCGATGACAAGCTGCACTTCATTATGGATTCCATACACGAGGCCTGCGTGAAGTACGGCACTCTGCCGGACGGCACAATCGACTACGTGAAGGGTGCGAATATCGCCGGCTTCATGAAAGTCGCCACGGCAATGCTTGAGCAGGGAACGATTTAGCGCATCCGCGCTAAATCGTTCCCTTTGGGAACTACCATATTTCCTTATTGAGTTGTATTCGGGCCCACGGAGATACTCCCGCGGGCCCGAATGCCCTTTTTAACTCCCCTCCGGGTCCAAAACTACACTCCGGTGTAAGGAATCGACTCACACTGCTATCTTGAGGGCAAAGCCCACAACACAGCCAATGCAAGCGCTGACCTCATCCGTCCTTACGGGAATTGTCCAGATTCTCTTTAACGGAAAAGCAGACGCTTTCGTATGTATCGCAGTTAAGTGATAATACTGTCAACTAACTGCGGGGGTTTAAACTGAAATGGCGCGACGCAGCCGGCACTCCCCGATACACAAAAACTCTTTTGAGGAATCTCGATGAATTCGTTATATTTGCTTCGACTAAAACGACTACGTATGGACGAGAGTCAAAACATAGAATTCAAAGGTATCTGGAAGGACGAATACCTCAAGTGGATCTGCGGCTTCGCCAATGCTAACGGCGGGCGCATCTTCCTTGGGGTTGATGATGACCCGCCTCATGAAGTCATTGGTCTCGCTGATGCCGACAAGCTGATGGAAGACTTACCTAATAAGGTGCGCGATGTCCTGGGCATAATGGTCGATGTTAATCTTCATCATGAGGGAGACAAGAAATACATCGAGATGATCGTAGAGCCGTACCCTTATCCGGTCAACTACAAAGGCCAATACCACTACCGTTCAGGTAGCACCAAGCAGGAACTCAGGGGGGCGGCTCTCAGCAAATTTCTCCTTGATAAAGTTGGTGTCCGCTGGTGTAATGTGCCAGTTCCTGCAGTAACTCCCGAAGACTTGAATCAAGAATCCATAAAGACCTTTAAAGAGAAGGGTATCAGGAAAAAACGTTTGGATCCGGAAGTGTTGAACGACGGTATACCGGACTTTCTTTCGTCCCTTGACCTCTTGTCTGACGGTCAGATTACACGCGCCGGCGTCCTTCTGTTTCACCCGAAACCGGAGAAACTGTTCCCCGGTTCCTTCATCAAGATAGGTTTCTTCCGCTCCGACACAGACTTGGTCTTCCAGGATGAGATTCACGGCAGTCTGGTGCAGCAGGTGGACCGCACCTTCGACCTCCTAACCACCAAGTACATGAACTATATGATCACGTACCAGGGCCTCCAGCGAGTTGAAACGCCAACTTATCCGGAGGACTCTCTACGAGAATGTATCCTAAATAGCATTGTCCATAAAGATTATGCCGAGCAAGTGCCTATCCAGATCAGTGTCTATCCTGACCACATCGTGTTTTGGAATCCCGGTTATCTTCCAGAATCCTGGACGGTTGAAAGCCTTTTGAAGAAGCACCCTTCTTGTGCTTTTAACCCGGCCATTGCCAATGCCTTCTTCCGCTGTGGTGAAGTTGAGGCATGGGGACGTGGTATCGGAAAGATAGTTGGAGGTGCTATTGATGGGAAACTATTACCGCCAATCTTTGATACCTCTTTTGGCGGACTAATGATAACCTTCTTCAACAATCCTGCAGCGCAACTTAAAGGGGCGGGAATTGATGAACGTGGAGTCATCGTAGTTAATCGTGCGCTGATAACAGGGAGGGTAACCAACTCTGATGTTCAGAAACTATTGAATGTGAGCAAACCTACGGCTACGCGCCTCTTATCATCATTGTCCGACTATTTGGATGTGACGGGAACTCGTGGCAAGGGAACGTATTACACTATAAAAGGGCTCACAATTGGCTCATAACCGGGATATTTAATGCCTTCTCCCATGGCGTTATAATCAATAAGCGGCTGAATATCAGTCGCTTATTTGTTATCCTCAATAGGCTCACAATAGGCTCGTCAAAAAATACAGAGTACCCGCTCCCGAAGAAACAAATACTCTGTAATAGGTTTTGATGTCAAATCTGAGGCGCTTATCTCTCAAGTGCATCGCATATCAACTTCGCAGATGTAAGAACAATATTTAAGTACTGCAAGAAAAAAACGGAACTTTTATTGTTCTTCCAACAGTCGGAGGTGCTGGACGTAAATGGCCTTCTGCTTTGCAATGCGGCGCTTTACGGAAGGCTTCTCGAAATTCTTGCGGGAGCGCATCTCACGGACAGCACCCGTCTTCTCGAACTTACGCTTGAACTTTTTCAATGCGCGCTCGATATTCTCACCTTCTTTTACCTGTACTATAATCATTCCTTTATCACCCCCTTTTCTTTTAAGGACTGCAAAGGTAGAAAAAAAATTCATAATTCATCACTTAACATCAATTTTTTTCTCCATCTTTGTAAAAACAATTTTGTTTCACGCGTGGATTCACCGTTTGTCTATAACCGTCCTGTGACCGGCCGATATTTTATCGGGCGCAAGACCGAGTGCGCCTTGCTCACCAACCTTCTCAGGGACGGCGAAAACATCGTGATGTACGAGCCCCCGAAGTCCGGGAAGGATTCTCTCCTCCAGCAGGTCTTTTTCAACATGAAACTGGAGACCAAGCAGTTTCGCGTGGCTCGTCTATCCCTGCTGAATATTCGCGACGTATCGGAATTCTGCCTTTACCTGGGTTCGGAACTGCTTAAGGTTTACGGTACTACGCCTCAGGACTATATCTCTTTGGTTGCGGAAAACCTGGGGGACACGCATTTCGTGTTCGACCAGGCCGAGTGGCAGGAGAGCGGACGGGTGCTTTCCCTTAGCTGGGACATTGACGATGAAGACATTCGGGCCATCGTAACCCTTCCTTATCGCCTGGCCCAACAGGGCGGCAACCGGCTTTATGTATGCCTGGATGAATTCCAGTGCGTTATGCTTACCGGGGAGGGCGATCGAATTTGCCGCATCATGCAGGAGAGCTTCAAGGCCCGTACCCAGGACGACAGGTTTTCCGCATCCTATATCTTATATGGCTCGCAGATAAATGCAATGGCCGAGATTTTCGCCCGCAGACGTCTGTTCCACCGGCAAGTGGAGAGGGTACAGTTCGAGGCCATTGATTCAAAAGAAATTGCGGATTCCGTCAACAGGGGTTTCCTGTCCAGCGGCAAGGTGATAGACAGGAACCTTATGATGGGAGTGTGCGAACTGTTCCGTAGTAACATATACTATATAAACTACTTTGCTTCCATCTGCGACTCTCTTTCCAGGGGCTACATGATGGAACCTGTGCTGAATGAGGCGCTGGAGTGCCTCCTGGCCCTGCATGAGCCACAGTTCAAGGCCGTAATGATGGACCTTACCACTTTCCAGGTGGGTCTGCTCCGGGCAGTGGTTGACGGTTATACCCGTTTCAGCAGCTCGGAAGTAATCCGAAAGTACTCCCTAAATTCCTCGGCCAACGTTCGCCGGCTCAAGGACGCTTTGTGCAAGAAAGAGATACTTTTCTTCGATGATGAGGACCTTCCCCATATCATAGATCCGCTCTTTGAGTACTGGGTTACAAAATATTATTTTGAAATCAAATAATAATTATTATCTTTGCGGTCCGTTTTATGACCGAAGAGCCCGTAAAGATCTGCCGCCAGGGCAGACGCTCCAGGCCCAAACATTAAAAATTATTGTTTGATGTACGCAATCGTAGAAATTGCCGGCCAGCAGTTTAAAGTAGAAGCTGGTAACGAAATCTTTGTGCAGAGGCTCGCCGATGCCAAGGGTGCTGATGTAGAGTTCGGCAAGGTGCTTCTCGTAGCAGACGGGAAGGCCGTGAAGGTCGGAACTCCTTATGTTGAGGGAGCCGTTGTGAAGGCTACCGTACTCGATGACGAAGTTAAGGCAGACAAGGTTCTTGTTTTCAAGAAGATCCGTCGTAAGGGCTTCCAGAAGCTCAATGGCCATCGTCAGAAACTTACCAAGATTAAGATTAACGCAATCGCTTAAGAATTATGGCACACAAGAAAGGTCAATCCAGTTCAAAGAACGGTCGTGAGTCACAAAGCAAACGCTTGGGTCTCAAGAAATTCGGCGGCGAGGTCGTAAAGGCCGGCAATATCATCGTCCGCCAGAGGGGAACTGTCCACAATCCTTCCACCAATGTTGGAATGGGCAAGGACCACACTCTCTACGCACTTATTGACGGCACCGTCAAGTTCACTCGCAAGAGAAACGACAAGTCCTACGTTTCCGTAGTTCCCTTCGAGAGCTAAGCCCGTAGGAATCATGTAAATCAATGACTTGCACTTCGTTCCCGGGGTTGCAGGTCATTTTTGCTTAAAAATCCGTCAGTTATGTTGACACTCAAGATGCTTCGCGACGACCCCAAGGCGGTTGTCGAGAAATTGAAAATCAAGAATTTCGACGCGCAGCCGATTGTTGACAAAGTGCTCGAGCTCGACCGTATGCGCCGTAACTTCCAGACAGAGAGCGACGCTCTCCTGGCGCAGCAGAAGCAGAAGGCAGCTGAAATCGGCGCCTTGATGAAGCAGGGCCTCAAGGAAGAGGCCGAGAATGCAAAGACAGCAGTTGCAGAACTGAAAGCCAAGTCCGGCGATCTTCTGGCAAAGATGGACGCGGCTGCCTCCGAAATGGAGAGCAAGCTCGTGCTTCTGCCCAATTTACCCTGCGATCTTGTAAAGCCCGGCCTTGGTGCCGAGGATAATGAGGTGGTAAAGATGGGCGGTCCGGAGGTAAAGCTTCCGGAAGGCGCCCTTCCTCACTGGGACCTTGCCAAGAAGTACGATATCATAGATTTTGATTTGGGAGTCAAGATTACAGGTGCCGGTTTCCCTGTCTACAAAGGCAAGGGCGCAAAGCTCCAGAGGGCTCTTATCAACTTCTTTCTGGACTGCAATACCGCAGCCGGATACAAAGAGGTCGAACCTCCCGTAATGGTGAACCGCGATTCGGGATTCGGTACCGGCCAGCTGCCCGACAAAGAGGGCCAGATGTATCATGCGGAGCTTGACGATTTCTACATGGTGCCTACTGCAGAGGTGCCTGTGACCAATATTTTCCGCGACGTTATTCTTTCCTCAGACCAGATTCCCCAACGCCTGACCGCCTATACTCCCTGTTTCCGCAGGGAGGCCGGTTCGTATGGCAAGGACGTGCGTGGTCTGAACCGCCTGCACCAGTTTGACAAGGTTGAAATCGTCCGCGTGGAGAAGCCGGAAGACAGCTATGCCGCCCTGGACGAAATGGTCGCTCATGTAGAAAGCATAGTCAACAAGCTGGGCTTGAAGTACAGGATACTGCGCCTCTGCGGCGGGGATATGTCCTTCACCTCGGCCATTACCTACGATTTTGAACTCTGGAGTGCAGCTCAGGGCCGCTGGCTGGAAATCAGCAGCGTGAGCAACTTCGAGACTTTCCAGACCAACCGCCTGCATTGCCGCTACCGCGATGCGGAAGGCAAGACTCAGCTCGCTCATACATTGAACGGCAGTTCTCTTGCCCTTCCCCGTGTCGTTGCCGCTTTGCTTGAGGATAACCAGACGCCTGACGGTATCATTATCCCCGAGATACTGCGGCCGTACACAGGATTCGACAAGATTGACTAAGGCTCGCACCATACTCGGCATCGATCCCGGAACCAACCTGCTTGGTTTCGGGATTGTGCGTGTGGATGAGGCAGGGAGGCCTCATTTTGTGGATATGGGGGTACTGGACTTGAGGAAGGTGGACGATATCTACGAGAAGCTCAGGATTATTTTCGATAAGGTCTGTGCGCTTTGTGATCTGCACAGGCCTGATGATCTGGCCATCGAGTCTCCGTTCTACGGGCGTAATGCTCAGGTTATTTTTAAGCTTGGGCGTGCGCAGGGGGCGGCGATGACTGCGGCTCTCACTCGTGGAGCTCAGGTTTATGAGTATGCGCCCCGTAAGGCGAAGCAGGCTATTTGTGGGAATGGTGCTGCTTCCAAGGAGCAGGTAGCGTTGATTGTGGAGAAAACATTGGGAATAGATATTGATCCAAAGCATCTGGACGCTACTGATGCCCTGGCTATTGCAATGTGCCATTATTATCAGGTCAGCAGTCCGCTGGCGGCGAAGCCCTCCGGAGGCTCCTGGGAGAAATTTATTGCTAACAATCCAGATCGCGTAAAATGATACTGGAGAAATTTCTCCTGCCATTTAAACTTCCGCATTGTTTTTGCGTCTAATGCAAGTTATGAAGTACAATAAGATAGTTTGTTTTGCGGTGGCGATGCTGTTCGGTACTGCGGCTTTTGCCCAGAACCGCGTCACTGCAGTATTGATTGACGAGTCTAACGGCGAGCCTGTGAGTTTTGCTACTGTGTCACTTACCCGTGAGGGGCAGCAGAAGCCGACCAAGTATGTTCTCAGTGATTCTGAGGGCAAGGTGGATATCACCGGCGTGAGGGCTGGCAAGTATACCTTCAAGGCTGAGTTGCTGGGTTATACCAACTTCGAGAAGGGAATCAGCGTGCCTGAGGTGACAGACTTGGGAAAGGTACAGATGAAGGTGGACAGGGAGCAGCTGGATGCCGCTTCTGTATCGGCCGTAGGCAACCCTATCATCATCAAGAAGGATACCATAGAGTATAATGCCACTTCTTTCAAGACTACGGACAACGACGTACTCGAGGACTTGCTCAAGAAGCTCCCGGGAGTGGAGGTCGCTGAGGATGGCGCCATTACGGTGAACGGGCAGACTATCAAGAAGATAACCATAGACGGCAAGACCTTCTTCCTGGATGATCCTCAGCTGGCCTCCAAGAATATCCCTGCCAAGATTATCAAAAAGCTCAAGGTTATAGACAAGAAGTCGGAGCAGGCTGAGTTTACCGGCATCGACGACGGTGAGGAGGAGACGGTCATCGACTTGAGTATCAAGCCCGGCATGATGAAAGGTACCTTCGGCAATGTCATGGCCGGCGGTGGTCACGACTTGAAGGGAGCATCTCAATATCCGGACGGGAAGAACTGGAAAAACGATGGGTGGCGCTATCAAGGAGCCGCTTTCCTGGGTAAATTTACCGACAAGACTCAGATTTCCATTATCGCCAATGGTAACAATACCAACAATCGTGGGTTCAACGACCTCGCAGGCTCGATGATGGGCAATATGCGTGGCGGAGGCGGCGGAATGGGCGGAGGCCGCGGCGGTAACAGGAGCGACAATGGAATCACCACTTCATATATGGGCGGAGCGAACGGAGCATGGACTCTCCTGGACGGCAAGATGGACCTGGGTGGCAACTATCTTTACAATAATACCCGCAAACTGGTGGAGGAGGAAAGTGCCAAAACCACTTATCTGGAAGACCACAATCTCATTTCCAAGTCCGAAGGAGTCAACGATACCCAGACCTGGGGGCACAGGGTGGGGGTGCGTCTGGAGCACAAGTTCTCCAAGAATACATCCATACTCTTTGAACCCCAGTTGAATTTCGGCGGCGGCAGCTTCGGCCAGACCAGCAATTCTTCGACCGATTACGATTACGCAGACGGGAGCACGCCCGTTCATGTCAACCGGAGCGAGACCGGCAATTCCGGAGTTAACCGTAACTTCAGCACCAGCGGCTTCCTCTTGCTGCGGCAGAGGCTGGGCAAACCGGGACGCACCTTAACTGCTATGGGACGTTACAGTTTTTCCAACAATGAGCTGGATGGCCTGAACGATTCCAGGGTGTATTCCGATGAAAGCGGCTGGGACACCGGCAAACGCACTAACCAGCACGTGCTTCAGAACAGCAGGAGCGGCAGCGCGTTCGGACGTATGACTTATACCGAACCTCTCGGCAAGGATTTTTATGTGGAGGCAAATTACACTTTCGCCTGGAGCAATTCGAATTCTTCAAAGAATACATACGACCTTGAAAAAGACGGAGCTCTCGATCCTTACTACTCCAACAATGTGGTGAATACAAGCTATCGCCATACTATAGGCGCAAACGCGCTTTACCAGGTAGAGAAATTCCGTGCCCAGCTCGGTTTTTCGGCTATTCCCAACAGAACCGTAAACGAGACTGTACGCGCCGGCAATCCTCAGTCTTATGACACCGGTTATATTTGGAAATTCGCCCCTCAGGGTATGCTCTGGTGGGAAATGGGGGAGAACGCAACTATGAGGATGTTCTACCGTGGTTCTTCCGAGCAGCCCAGCGTATCGCAGTTGCTGCCGGTTCCGGACAATACCGACCCTCTCAACATCAGTTTCGGTAACCCCCAGCTGAATCCTTATTTCAGCCATACTATCCGCGGTGACTACCGCTTCAACAACCGCAGGACTTTCTCTAGCCTTAATGTCCGCTTCAACGGCAGTTACGTTCAGGATCCAATAGTCAGCGCCATCTGGTACGGAGGCGACGGAGCCCGCTACTCCATGCCGCTCAACGGTCCTTCGTCCTTTAGCGCAGGAGTGAATCTGTTCGGAAACTTCTCCCTGGGTCAGTCCAATTTCTCCATAGGCGAAATGGCCCGGGTGAACTACAGCAAGACCGCTTCTTTCGTGGGGGACGACAAGGTAAGTCAGGAAATGACCAAGTATTATGACGCCACTACCGGAGACATGGATTACGACGGTTTCCTGAAGGCCTACAAGCTTGGGGATTTCAGCTTCAGAGACAATATAACCCGTACCCTTACAGCGGTTGAGCGTCTGCGTGTAACCTATCGCACCGATGCTTTGGAGATCAGCGTCAGCGGCCGTACCAGGGTGAACAAGAGCTGGTACACGATTTCGGACGTGAAGGATAACACCCTTACCTTCAATAATCAGATACGTGCTACTGCCAACTGGACTTGGGAACTCACCGGGCTCACATTCAAGAGCGAGTACAATTTCAACTGGTACAACGGTTATTCGAGTGCCCTGAATTATACCCCCGAGCACATTCTCAATGCTGAAATCCAGAAACTTCTATTCAAGAACAAGGTGACTCTGGCCGTAAAGGGATACGACATTCTGGGACAGGCAAAGAACCTCAGCGTGTCCGACAATTCCAACTACCACTCGGAGACTGTCAACAACACCCTCGGCCGCTATGTCATAGTGTCCCTCACCTGGCGCTTCGGCAATTTCGACAGGGAGAAGATGCGCCCTCGCGGCTTTGGCCCCGGCGGTCCCGGCGGTTACGGCGGCCCGGGCGGCAGAAGGTAATATAAAACGTCACAAACTGAAAGGCGAGGCTGTAATAAGTCCCGCCTTTTTTGTATATTTGTGATTGCATTTACAAAAGGTGAGCGTGCGACACTTTGTTCTGGTAATACCGATATTGTTTTTGCTTGTTTCCTGCAGCAATGCGCGATATGCAACGGGCCCCGATTCAGCAGATATTGAGGCTTTGCCCGGGTACGAGGGGACTATCAAGGCTGTGACTTTCAAGAGCAGCGAGAGGGACTTGGATGAAAGACGCATTACGGTTTATCTGCCTAAAGACTACTACAGGAATACCCAAAAGCGGTATCCAGTGATGTATGTGCTTCACGGTGCACGCGGAAACGAGGTTACTTGGATAGAAAGGGGAGACTGTCTGATGACCCTGGACTCGCTCAGGGCGGCCGGGGCGGCTGAGGATTTCATTCTGGTCCTTCCCAATATGAATAATTATTTCGGTCAAAAGGATTACAAAGACGGGCACGCCGTCAATGCTGTACGCGCTTTCTGGACAGTGGATGGTGAGGCTGAGTCTCTCTTTATGAAGGATGTTGTGGCTACGGTGGACGCTAATTTCAGGACTATACCGCAAAAGTCTGCCCGTGCCATCGCCGGAATGTCCACCGGCGGATTGCAGGCGTTGTACATCAGCGCCAACAGCCCGGAAGCATTCGATTACATTGCTCTCTTCTCCGCTTACGCATACGACGAATTCGCACAGATTCGCAACCCCTGGTTCTATGAGGCCCTCGGCACCAAGATGAAGGCACAGTTCTCAGTCCCGCCGGCGTATTACTCCATAATGATAGGCAGGGCCGACATTTTCTATCCTCATATGCTGATGTTTGACAAGAGCCTGACAAGAAGGGGATACAGGCACGAGATGGTGGTTGCAGACGGAGGACACGAATGGTACAACTGGAGAAAATTCCTCATTCTTTTTTATCAAAAGGCATTCAGATAATTATTGGTTATTACATAGGGATTAGTTATTTTTGTGAACTATGGCAAAGCATTTCACATTACCTTACGAAGGCGGCCTTGTCGAGGACAACATCCCAGCCGGCATACTTCACACTTATGAGAAAATCTGGACCAATGTGTTTAAGGAGTCCAGACCTGCCTCCTATGAAATCGCGGACATGGTAGTGGCCGGAATCAAGGCGGCCGGAGACCGGCCTTTCCGTCTTGGGCTCACCACAGGTGCGACTCCTGTATCGCTTTACAATGAGCTTACCCGTAGATATAAGGCGGGAACGGTCTCTTTCAAGAATGTTGAAGTGGTTTCCATCGATGAGTACTATCCTTGTTCGAAGAACGAGCGCCAGAGCCGCAACCGCAGGCTCCACGAGGCTCTTTTGGATAATGTGGATATCCCCAAGGAGAACGTTCACATACCTGACGGAACCGTTCCCCAGAGCGAACTGAGCGCTTACTGCGCAAAGTACGATGCTATTGCCCGCGACCTGGACTTTCTGGTGATCGGCGTGGGTGAGCAGGGACAAGTAGGATTCAACGAGGCCGGCTCCAACGACAAGACCCGTACCCGTACGGTGCGCCTCTCCTATTCTTCGAGGAAGCGTCAGTCATCCAACTTCAATAACGATATCTCAGTAACTCCGGATAAAGCTATCACAATTGGTATCAGCACCATGCTGTCTGCCAAACGCATAGTCCTCATGGCATGGGGAGAAGACAAAGCTGCCACAGTAAAGGCTATCGCCGAGGGTGAGATAGATTCAGCATGCCCTGCTTCTTTCCTTCAGCGTCACGACCATATCTCGTTCTATGTGGACGAGCCCGCATCTTCCATGCTTACCAGAGTGGTAGCCCCCTGGCTTGTAGGCCCTTGCGACTGGACGCGGAAGTTCGTCCGCAAGGCTGTTGTCTGGCTCTGCCAGACAGTCAACAAGCCCATTTTGAAGCTAACAGAAAAGGACTATCTGGACAACGGCCTTAGCGGTCTGCTTGAGGTGTACGGCCCCTTCGACAAGGTAAACATAGACGTTTTCAACGACCTCCAGCATACGATTACCGGATGGCCCGGTGGCAAACCCTGCTCTGATGACTCTACCAGGCCGGTGAGCGCAAAGCCTTTCCCAAAGACCGTGCTCATTTTCTCCCCTCACCCTGATGACGATGTAATCTCCATGGGCGGAACGTTCATCCGCCTTGCCACTCAAGGACATAATGTCCATGTGGCCTACGAGACCTCCGGCAATGTTGCCGTGAACGACGATTTCGTGCTGCAGCAGATAGATGCGGCTTGCCAGCTCGGCTATACCGACAAGTTTGCCGAGGTGAAGGCCTTGATCGATTCCAAGGCTCCCGGAGAGCCTGAACCACGTGAGCTGCTGAACATCAAGGGAGCTATACGCCGTAGCGAAGCCCGTGGCGCCGTGCGCTCCTTCGGTCTTGACGACAATACAAACGTCCACTTCCTCAATCTTCCGTTCTATGAGTCCGGCGGCATCAAGAAGAATCCCAGGACTCAGGCGGACGTGGATATAATCAAGAAGCTTGTCCTTGAACTCAAGCCTCACATGATCTTCATGGCCGGCGATCTCGCCGATCCTCATGGTACCCACCGCGTATGTACGGAGGCCGCCCTGGAGGCTTTGGAGCAGCTGGACCGCAAGGAGAATCCCTGGCTTGAGGAAATGCACGTGTGGCTGTACCGGGGCGCTTGGATGGAGTGGGAACTCGGCCGCGTGGATATGGCCGTACCACTATCTCCGGACGAGGTTATCAAGAAGCGTCACGCCATCTTCCGCCATATTTCGCAGAAAGATATTGTCCCTTTCCCGGGTGAAGATTCCCGCGAATTCTGGCAGAGGGCGGAAGAGCGCACCCAGAATACGGCACGTCTCTATGACGAGCTGGGTATGGCTGAATATCAGGCAATGGAAGTATTTTTAAAATTATATTAAATCATGAAACTTATTATTCGCGACACCAAGGAAGAGGCTTCCGTGTGGGCTGCCCGTTATATCGCAGCCAGAATCAAGGAAAAGGCAGCGATCACCGATAAGCCATTCGTACTCGGTCTTTGCACCGGTTCCACTCCTATCGGTACTTACGACGAGCTCATCCGTCTCGTCAAGGCAGGGGAGCTTTCGTTCAAGAACGTGATATCTTTCAATATGGATGAGTATGTGGGTCTGCCCGTAGAGCACCCCGAGAGCTACCACAGCTTCATGCACAAGTATCTCTTCGACCATATTGACGAGCCTGCTGCCAACATCCACATCCTGGACGGCAACGCCAGGGACCTGGATGCCGAATGTGCCGCTTACGAGGCTGCCATCGAGAAGGCCGGAGGTTTCGATCTCTTCCTGGGAGGTGTAGGTGAGGACGGGCATATCGCGTTCAACGAACCCTTCTCCTCTCTGGCATCCCGCACCAGGGTAATCAGCCTTACTCCCCAGACAAGGGAAGTGAACTCCCGCTTCTTCGACAACGACCCCGAGAAGGTCCCCGCACAGGCTCTTTCTGTAGGTGTGGCCACTGTCACCGGTTCCAAGGAGGTTGTGATTCTTGCTTTCGGCTCCAAGAAGGCAAACGCTATCCGGGACGCTGTTGAGGGCCCTGTATCGCATTACTGCACCCTCAGCGCTCTCCAGCTGCACCCCGCCGGTATCGTAGTGTGCGACGACGCCGCAGCAGGCGAATTGAAAGTCAACAGTTACCGTTACTTCAAAGCTACCGAATAGGAGACCTGGACTGTTGAAACAAGCTCGCCCTCCATATCTCCTTTTCTGGATACTGTCAGCAGCCTCCGCAGTGCTTCTCAGCCTGCCCTGGCTGCTGCCGCACTGCGGCATGCTGATGCTGGTCGCCTTCGTACCCCTGCTGCTGGCGGATTTCATCGCCGGCGGTGCAGGGGTCAAGCGATTTTGGATCTGGCACTATTCCACCTTCGTGCTCTGGAATGCCTTCACGACATTCTGGGTGTGCAACGCAACCGTGGGGGGAGGGATATTCGCCATTCTTGCCAATGCCTTGCAGATGTCATTGGTATTCGGCCTCTTTCGCTTAAGCAAGAAGCGTCTGGGCGGGGTACTGCCCTACATTCTCCTCGCTGCCGCGTGGATTGCGTGGGAACGCTGGTATCTGGTAAGCGCGGAGATTTCCTGGCCCTGGCTGGTGCTTGGCAACGCCTTCGCTACCAGTATCAAAGATGTACAGTGGTACAGCGTCACCGGTACATTGGGCGGTTCTCTTTGGATATGGTGTGCAAATCTCGGTATCTTCGGCCTGATTGTTTCGCTGGTAAAGGGACGCTGGCGTAGTTTCACCAGTATTGCCAGGGCTGCTTACATAGCAGGGCTGGTTATGGTGCTGCTGGGCCCGGCGGTCTGTTCGGCGATTATGTACAACAGCTACGAGGAACGCTCGGAGGGTGCTGTAGAAGTGCTTGTCGGCCAGCCCAATCTGGATCCGTACAAGAAATTCTCATTCATGCATCAGTCTGAGCAGAACGAACTTCTGCTGGGTCTGCTTGGGCCCGGGCTGGATGAGAGTCCGGCAGACCTTTTGCTGGCCCCGGAAACCTTTACCTTCGATGTGGTGCTGAACGATATAGCGGCTTCTCCTACGGTACAGCGATTCTCCTCATTCCTTCAGGATCATACTGGAACCGACTTTCTTTTCGGAGCCGCTACGAGCGACATTTACAACACCCGCTCGGCTCCAGGGCTGCTGTGCTATCCGTACGGAAGCGGCTGGAGAGTGCCTCACAACAGCGCTATCATGCTTGCTGCAGACGGCAGAACGGAGGTGTTCCACAAAAGTAAGCTGGTGGTAGGAACAGAACTGACTCCGTATCCCAAGGTATTCGTACCGCTGGACCGCTGGCTGTCCGGCCTTATGGGGGTCAGCGCCCTGATGGCAAGGGATGTGGGACAGGACGAGATTACCCTGTTGCATCTGTCGGACGGCACTCCGCTTGGCTGCGCCGTATGCTATGAATCGGTTTATGGAGAGTACTGTACTGATTATGTGAAAAAGGGCGCACTCTTCATGACCGTAATCACCAACGACTCCTGGTGGGGCAATACTCCCGGATATCGCCAGCACCTTAGCTATAGTTGTCTGAGGGCTTTGGAACTTAGGCGAGACCTGGCCCGCTGCGGCAACAGCGGCATAAGCTGTTTCATAAACCAGAAAGGGGAAATTCTCCAGCAGGGACCCTGGTGGGAGGAAGCAACACTTCGCGGCAGCGTAAACCTGAACTCGAAGGTGTCGTTCTTCGCCCTCCACGGAGACATAGTAGGCCGTGTAAGCGTATTAGTGTTTATTCTCATGCTTGCATTGATGCTTGTCCGCCTGTTGGTTCGAAATAAATAGTTTCCTATATTTACAAGTTATGCTTTTTGAACTCATAAAGGCAATTCTCATAGGCATCATTGCTTCGGCCCCTCTCGGCCCCGTATCGCTTCTGGTTATGCAGAAGACGTTCTGCAACGGACGTATGGCAGGTTTTGCCGCTGGGGTGGGCTCCGCTATCGTGGATACTTTCTATGCGGTGGCAAGCCTTTTAACCTTTATGTTCGTTCAGGATTTCATTTCCCGGCATCAAACGTGGATAATGATAATCGGTGGTCTGCTTGTGGCGGCCGTGGGTTATTTTATGCTCCGTCGCAAACCCATTGAAGTGATACGTTCAGAAGACACTTCCAAGTCCAAGGCCGTCCAGTATGCGCTTCAGGCCGGAGGCTGCGCCCTTGCAAATCCGGGAGCCCTGGCTTTCATGTTCGGTCTGGTAGCTATCTTCCGTCTGGATATCAGAGAGGCCGTAAGCCCTACCTGGCTGATCGTGCTTTTCGTCCTTATCGGAGCCCTTGTCTGGTGGTTTTCGTTTGCCTTCGCTGCAGACAAACTACGGTCAAATTTTACTGTCAAAACACTTAACCGTGTAAACCGCGTGGCTGGTTACGCCGTTATACTCTTTGGAGTTGTGCTGATCGGCAGAGGCATTTTCCTTTTATGAAAAAGAAACAATCCATACTTTCGAACTGGATAGTCAGAAACCTTCTTATGGGGGTATTGTTTGTTATGCTTCTGGTGGCAGCGGCCAGCATTTTTCTGGCTGTACGAACCCGCCATGGCAGGGAAGTAACGGTTCCAGACCTTTCCGGCTTTTCCGTGAGCGATGCTGCTAGTTTGGCTAAAGTTACGGGCCTGAGGGTTATGGTGACCGATTCGGTGTATATGAAGCGTGTCGCCCGGGGAGCCGTGGTTAGTCAGCTTCCCCGTGCCGGCGCGAAGGTAAAACCCGGCCGCAAGTTAGCGCTGACAATTAATTCCCAGGTGCCCAGGAAGGTGACTATGCCTAACCTGATTCACGTTTCCCTGAGGCAGGCCAAAGCAGAGCTTTCCGCCAAGGGTCTTGTCCTTGGACGCTTGATCTACGTGAGCGACATAGCAACCAACAACGTGCTCCGCCAGCAGTATCGCGGGAGCAACATTGAACCCGGACGTCAGCTTTACAGCGGCTCCGTGATAGACCTGGTGCTCGGGCTAAACGGCTCGGATGCAATGACCTACGTGCCCAACCTTACGGGTTTCAAGTATCTTAGCGCAATTGATGCAATACACGACAACTCGTTGAATGTGAGCGCTGTGATATTCGATAAAGGAGTCCGTACCTATGCGGATTCCCTCGCCGCCACAGTGTATTCCCAGCGCCCTGTGGCTACTGGCAATCCAGTGGTGATGGGAAGTTCCGTAACCGTTTACCTGAAGCTGAATGCAGACGAGCCCAAGCAATGAGCCCGAGTTCCTCGACGAGGAGCAGGAAATGTTTGAGCATTTCCGCATGGAAGTGGATCCAGGCCAGGCTCCGCTGAGGATCGACAAATACATGACGGACCACATGGAGCACACGTCCAGGCACCGGGTGCAGTGTGCCATCAAGGAGGGCTTCGTGCAGGTAGGGGAGAAGACCGTAAAAGCCAACTATATAGTACGTCCCGGCGATATAATCCGCTTCGTGATGCCCTACAGGCGACGCGGAGTGGAAATAAAGCCGCAGAATATAGCTCTCGACATTGTTTACGAAGACGATGACGTGATGGTAATAGACAAACCGGCTGGTATGGTCGTGCATCCCGGTCACGGGCATTATGAGGGCACTCTGGTAAATGCCCTCGCATGGCATCTGGGTATTTCCCAGGGACCGGACGGGGAGGATGAACGCATGGGGGTGCTGGTGCACCGCATAGACAAGGATACCAGCGGTCTGCTTGCTGTAGCCAAGAACGACGAAGCGCAGCTTAACCTTGCCCGGCAATTCTTCGTACACAGTATAGAGCGACGTTATGTGGCCGTTGTATGGGGTGATTTGAAGGAAGATGAAGGTACTGTGGACGCAAATCTGATGAGAGATCCGTCGGACCGCTTGCGTTTCTGTGTGACGGACGACCAGGAAAAAGGGAAAAACGCAGTCACCCATTGGCGGGTACTGGAACGCTTCGGCTACGTTACCCTGGTTGAATGTAAACTTGAGACAGGGCGCACACACCAGATTCGTGTCCATCTGAGCAGCATAGGGCATCCGATCTTCGGAGATGAGCGATACGGCGGAACTGAGATACGGCAGGGAACCATCTATTCTAAATACAAGCAGTTCATACGCAATTGCCTGGAGGTATGTCCACGCCAGGCCTTGCACGCCAAGACTCTGGGTTTTACCCATCCACGCACGCAAAAATTCATGCAATTCAGTTCGGAAATCCCCTCAGATATGTCGGCCTTGCTGGATAAGTGGCGGCGCTACAGCAACAACATGCCGGAAGAATAAAGAAAAAGTGCCCGATTACTCGAGCACTTTCCCGTTTACATCGTAGAATTCATACTGCAGGATGCTGTGTTCCGTCATTTCGACGACTTTCAGCTTGCATTTGTACTTACGTTTCCACTTAGATACGAATGAATTCCAGCCTCTGGTGAGATATGCTCCCAGGATGGGGCTGACTTTCAGCGTGAACTGGCGGAGCTTCGTGCTCTCCACAAGGTCGGCGAGCTTGCGTTCAACCTGCTCGTCGATAACCACAGTGGAGGCAATCTTGCCGGTGCCGTGGCACAGCGGGCATTTCTCCGTAGTATTGATCTCTGTGACCGGACGGATACGCTGACGGGTGATTTGCATAAGGCCGAACTTGGTGAGAGGGAGCACGTTGTGCTTTGCCCTGTCGCCAGCCATGAGCTCAGTCATATACTTGAAGAGCTCGTTGCGGTGCTCGACGGAATCCATGTCGATAAAATCGACTATGATGATTCCCCCCATATCCCGCAGCCTCAGCTGGCGGGCAATTTCTTCGGCGGCCAGCTTGTTCACCTCGAAGGTATTCTCTTCCTGGTCGTTTGTCTTGGCGCGGATGCCGCTGTTCACGTCGATGACTCCTAGGGCTTCCGTGGTCTCAATGACCAGATATGCGCCCTGCTTCATCGGTACCACCTTTCCGAAGGAACTCTTAATTTGTCGTGTGACCTCAAAATGGTCGAAGATGGGTTCCTTCCCCTCGTACAGTTTAACTATCTTCTCCTGCTCGGGAGAGATGAGGGAAATGTATTTGCGCGTTTCTTCGTAAATCTTGGAGTCGTTCACGAAGATGCTGGTAAACGAGTCGTTGAGAAGGTCGCGCAAGACGGTGGTGGTTTTGGAATACTCGGTGAAGAGCAGTCCCTTGCCTTTGTTTCTCGATATGGTCTTCCATGCACCCTCCCATTTTTCTATCAGGGAACGGAGCTCCGCTACCAGGACGGCGGCAGAACTGCCTTCTGCGGCCGTGCGAATGATGGCTCCGTAATTTTTGGGCAGAATGTTTCCGACCAGTGTCTCGAGTCTTTTCTTTTCCTCTTTCGAGGATATTTTTTGGGAAACGCTCACTTTCTCGGCGAAAGGGAGCAGTACAATATTGCGTCCTGCCAATGAAATCTCTGCAGTCAGCCGGGATCCCTTCGTGGAAATAGGTTCCTTGACTATTTGCCCTATGATGAGCTGCCCGGGCTTAAGGTAATCTTCTATGCGGCCCTCTTTGGAAAGGGGCTCGCCGATTGTGATGCCCGAAAACAGTTCCGCCATATTCCTGTTCTGGTTGCTTTCCTTGACGAATTTGTCGAATGCGTCGAAGTGCAAGCCGAGGTCCAGGTAATGGACAAACGCCTCTTTGGTGTCACCTATGTCAACGAAAGCAGCATTCAAGGCGGGAAGTATCTTCTTGACTTTGCCAAGATATACGTCTCCCACCGAAAAGCTGTGACCCTGGCTCGATTCTCTGTTGAGCTCAATCAGACGATGATTCTCCAGCAGTGCCAGACGAACCTCCGCCGAGCCTACATCGACCACAAGGTCTTTTTCAAGGTGTTCGGACTCCATTATTGGGACGTTATAAAACGAAAAACCCGCCGGATCTCCCGCCGGGCGTTTCGCGACTATTTCTTCTTGTGCCGGTTCAGACGCAGACGCTTTTTGCGTTTGTGCGTCGCCATCTTGTGTCTCTTATGCTTTTTTCCGTTAGGCATATGAAAATGGAATTGATT
>Ga0265301_10000806_pt1 | contig 42881 bp, 59 predicted proteins | sample AusTroGonzalo_MG_2_FD_193488 | JGI IMG/M metagenome (GOLD analysis project Ga0265301, IMG submission 193488) | Bovine rumen microbial communities from tropical cattle in Woodstock, Queensland, Australia - Gonzalo_04 | ecosystem: Host-associated > Mammals > Digestive system > Stomach > Rumen ...
AAAAATTCATAGTCTTTATATTTGTTATGTGGGATATATTGAACAGCAGCGGCGTAAAAGTCGTCTATTGTCGTACCTTTTACAAGTTCTGCTAACTGCTCTACGGTTTCGCATTTTTGCCCTCTTAATCTGTTTGAAAGTTCCAAATTTTCTAAAATTTTACGCAAGTAATCTTTTGCCATATACTCTGCTTTTTCTATATGATCTATTCTTATATCAACATAGAAAATAGAATCGCGCTTGCTGTCGCTCGTCCAGCGTTCGTATGGCTCGTAAATGTCGCGTAACTGTTTTAAAAGTTTTTCGGTTTCTGCTTTGCGATCTAATATATTTTGTACTTTGTCTTCAAACATTTTTACTGCCTTTCTTTTTCTTATTTTTTGTCATATATTGCTCTAAATAGTTTGTTTTATATAACATTTTTTGCGGTTCATTTTTATTAGCCGTAAAAAATCGGATCTCATTTACTAATTTTTTGTTATTGTCTGTTGTTCTAAAAATGTTTAATACATAATACTGATTTGTAACTTTATCAAATAATGTAATTTGGTTGGTGTCTGTTAAATTTACTTGTTGAAATGTCATTTTAACCGCCTTTCTTGGAGGTGTAGCCATTAGGCTACAACCTCGTATTTTTCTTGCCATAAGTTCAAAACTTTTTGTACTTCTTGCGCCGGTTCTTTAGCCTTTGCAATATCCATTAAATTAACTCCGATTTGTGCCGGCTGTTCTTCGTTGGATCCGCCGTGTGTCTGTTCTACATTGAAAACTGAATAGCCTTTATAATATACGCTTTCTTTTTCTTCTTCGTCGTCTTCATCTTTTTTCTTTGAAACAATAGCAAGTGTAATATATGTTCCGTGTTCGCCTTTTTTAACATTGTTTTTTGCTTGTCTGTACTGTGCAAATGTAGACCATTCGCAAGAGTTATAACCTTTAAGCAGCATTTTTATTTCAAGCGTCCAAACATTCCAGCCTTGAAAATTATGTTTTGTGATCGGGTTTCTGTGATTATAAGGTTTTAAGTTATGCTGCCAGTAAAGACCAAATAAAGCGCCTTCAGGGAAAGCATACTGCATAGCCTCTTTTACTAATTCTTCTTTCATTCTTCTTACTTCGTCGCTTTCTGCTGCGTCGCTGTCTGCATAGTTTGAAAAATAACCCTTGTCAATTTTCTTAACAGCCTTTTCTAATTGCTGGTGAATTTCTTTTAAGATCTCGTTGCCCTTTTCGCCGTATATATCAGGGTGATATTTTTTTACTAATTCTTTGTAAGTTGCTTTGAGTTCTTCTCTTGTCTTTGCTTCACCAAAATAATTTGTCATATCTGCCGCCTTTCGTTTAACTTATCCTTACATTATTAGTATAAACTATTTTAGATATTTTTGCAATACCAAAATATCAAAAAAATAATGAGGATCGGCAAAACATAGACAGGGCATGAAAAATTCATGTTTACAAAACTTAACAAATAACAAAGAAAATATCAGGCCCTATGATTAGTTCTGAAGCACCTTGCAGCTTTTTTGCTTATATTTGAATGAATGATTAGAGCAGACTTTTTATTTTTAATTTGACAAAATTATAGTAGCCGTTGCAGCAAGAGCGAAAACCGATACAAAGCCAGCATAAATGCGGCAAGGTTGAGCTATTAAGGCAGTAAGCGGAGGTTTCGTGTTGAATATTACAAAAATAGAATGTTGCAATATAGAACAAGCCGGCAGAATTTATAATATCGGCTCAAATTCTTTTCTTGTATATGTAGATGAACACACCGGCTGCGGACAGCCAGTAGCAGAAATAAGACACAAAACCCCTTCGGGTGAATTTATCACAAGTTCAAGACGCATAGGGAAGGCAGCAGACAGACTACTTGAAAAGCACGGCTTACAGTTCTTGCAATTTGAATATAAAACTTTTTCAGGAACACGCGCAAAGGAATATAGCTTTTTTAATCATTATGGAGTTATTTATAACGATAATGGCGCAAGGGTAGCAACACAAGAAGAATTTTTGAATATGTCAAGACAAGAAATAAACGCAAGACTGAACGAAAGATTTTACAAAAAAGACAAGATAAAAATTTAATATTCAATTACGAGAGATTTTGGAGAATGTTGGTGCGCCAGTTATGGCGCTTTTTATTAGCGAAAGAAGGCAGATTTGATAAGAGCAATTATAAGATTCTTAATGCTGCAAGTTATATTATTCATAGACGGCTTGATAGTTACCGTGTTTGATAGAAACGAGATAGTAAGCTATCAATTATTGGTTAAGCCGATACAAAAAACACCTTCAGAACAGCAGCAAATTTTAGTCAATTATCTTAAAAAATGCCACAAGCAAACTTATAAAGAGGATAAGAATGACAAAAAAAGAACAAAAAAAGAAGCTGACTGAAAAACAAAAGAAATTTTGCAAAGAATATGTATTAAGTCTTAATGCGACTAAAGCTGCTGAAAAGGCCGGCTATTCAAAAGATACAGCTTATTCTATCGGCTCTGAAAACCTGAAAAAACCTGAAATAAAGGAATATATAGCGAAGCTTCGGAAAGATGAAGAAGATCAGTTTTATTATTCAAGATCTATGAGCTTCAGAAAATTGGAAGAAGCACAGCAAATGGCTCTTGATAATGTATTTCTAAAGGTTACAAACGACGGCGAAACAATAGAAGTACCAAAGCCGGATATGAAAACTTTTCTAAAAGCAGAAGAACTAAAAGGCAAATTAAGCGGCTTATATGAGCCGGAAACAAAGCAAGAGATAAGCATAAACTGTATGGGTAATATTAAGATCGGGGGCAAAACCCTAAACCTAAAAGTAGGGAAAGAGCCGACAACAGAGGAGGAATAAAAATGCCTCTTGAAATGGAATTACCTGAAATATTAGATCTTCCTGATAAATTATTACCTTGCATATATCAAATAAATGATTATGACTACTGGCTGCTACACGGAGGCAGAGGCGGTGGAAAATCTCAAAGTATAGCAAGACTTATTTTATGGATCTGCGAACAAAGAACAGTAAGAGTATGCTGCGGCCGTGAAACACAAAACACCATAGAAGATTCTGTATATAGAATTTTGGTAGATATTATCGGTGAATATGAACTTGATTTTGATGTTTATAATAACAGAATTGAACACCGCCGCACAGGATCTACAATAATTTTTAGAGGCTTCAAAGAACAGGGCCGCGTCAATATTAAAGGTTTAGAAGGTATTGACATATTATGGATCGACGAAGCAGAAGCAATTACAAAAGCTACTCTTGATATTATTGTACCGACAATAAGAAAAAATGACGCAATAGTATATTTTACAATGAACCGTAATGTAAGAAAAGACGCAGTATTTGTAGAATTTGCGAAAGATCCTGACTGCAAAGTAATTAAAATCAATTATTACGATAATAAACACTGTCCTGATAATTTGATTAAAAAAGCTCTGAAGTGTAAGAAAACTAACCCAGCAGACTACGATCATATATGGGAAGGAAACCCACTGGATCAAGCAAGCGATTATCTTGTAAGTTCTTCAAAACTTGATAAAGCAGCGAAGCTTGAAAACATACCTAAAGAACAATACCGTAAGATAAAATGTATGGCCGTAGACTTATCAGGGAACGGCGGCGATTTATGCGTAGCAACCTTAACAGAAAGTATCAGTAATTTACACTTCAAAGCTTCACAGCGCGAAGACTGGAACGAACCCGATACAGATATTACAAAAGGTAAGATTATAAGTTTATATTCACGCTGGCAGCCGGATATTTTAATACTTGACGCAGACGGTATGGGCTACCCTATATATGTTTCTGTAAAAAAGGCAATACCAAAATGTTTGGCTTTTCACGGTCAAGGCAAAAGCTTCAGACAAAACGCCTTCAACCAAAGGGCAGACGGCTATTTAACATTAAAAGATTTTATAGACAATGAATGGCTTGAAATACCGCAAGACGATACAAGAGATCAAATAGAATTTACGAAAAAAGAATATAGGGCCAACGGAACTGTAATAATTCAGAAAAAAGAAGAACTAAAAGAAGAAATAGGCGAAAGCCCTGATAAAGCTGATAGTTTAATGATGTCAATATATGGCCTAAATTATTATTCTTATATGGCAGACGCTAAAGATAATGAAGACGAAGTAGTATTTATGGATACAAGCTATGATCCATTTGATAATTAAACAGGAGGAATTTTAATATGTGTTCACCAAAAACACCAGCACCCGTAGCAAGTACAGCAGCTACAGAACCTATAGCAACACCGACTTATGCAGACGCAGAAGTACAAAAAGCCGGTGAAGTTACAAGACAACAGCAGCAAGCACAGACAAATAGAAATATAAAATCTACTGCGCTTGGAGTAACAGAAGACGCAACTACTAAAAAGAAAACTTTATTAGGTGAATAATGGAAAATTTTGAAGAAATAAAACTTGATAAGCCTTATTTTGAAAGCCGCAGAGCAGAACTTGAAGTAGCTTATAATCAGATGAAAGCTGACTGGCAAGAGTTAGCAGATTATTTTCTACCTCGATCTGTTCGCTTTTTAGTGCGTAATGTAAATAAAACGCCGGCAAAAAACAAGAAGATCAAAGACAGCGCAACACTTAAAGCAGTGCGCAATTTTTCTTCAGGTATGATGTCCGGCGCTACAAACCCAGCTACAAACTGGTTCAGAATACGCATTAAAAACTATGATATGAAATATGACTGGGCCGTAAAAAAATGGTGTAATATCGTAGAAACAACTATAAAAGATGTATTTAACGCTTCAAACTTTTACGAAAAATTGCCGGCTGCATATAAACAGTTAGGCGTATTTGCACTATCTACAATAAGTCTTGAAAGCGATACAGATACAATAATGCGAGCTAAATTGCTTCCTATCGGATCTTACAGATATGCGAAGAATGAAAACGGCGTAGTAGATACTATGTGCCGTGTATATATGGAAACAGCTAAAAATCTTTATACAAAATTCGGCAAAGATAATGTTTCTGAAACGGTTAAAAACTGCGTAAAAAATAAACAGTATGAACAACTTTTTGAAGTAGTCCACTTTGTAGAACCAAACGCAGAGTATATGCCTAATTCTGTATGGGCCAAAAATAAAAAATATATATCTGTTTATTATGAAGTAGACGGCGAAAAAGATAAATTTTTATCAAAGAGTGGTTTTGAGAAATTCCCTTTTGTAGTATTTGAAGCTGAAGTAAACGGCGAAGATGTTTACCCGACAGAATGCTGCGGCATAAACGCTTTACCTGACGCAAAACAGCTTATGGCTATGGTAGTTGATGAAGGCAAGATCGTAAAGAAAATTGGCAGCCCACAATTAAAAGGGCCGGCAGAATTAAAAAATAAAAAGCTTACAGATCAGCCAGCAACATTTACAGAAAATAACCAAAACGGCGACGGCTTGCAGCCAGTTTATCAAGTGCCGCCGGCAGTAGTTCAACCGCTTGAAGCTTTGCTTGAAGCAAAAAGGCAGTCAATATATGAATTATTCTTTAATGATTTATTCGCTATGATATTGAACACTGCTGAAAGAGGCAGAACAGCTACAGAAGTAAACGAGCTAAAAGAAGAAAAAATGACACTATTAAGCCCTATACTTGAACAAGTACATAGCGGCTTAAAAATTGTTATGGAATGGATCTTTGTAGAATGTATGCGCCGCAAAATTATACCAGCACCGCCGGCGCAAATTATAGGCGGCGAACTTGAAATAGAATTTGTTTCAATGTTAGCACAGGCCCAAAAAGCACAAAAAATATCAGCTATGGAACGCTTCAGCACATTTACTATAAATCTTGCACAGTCAATAGATCCTATTCTTGTTAAGAAGCTAAACGGCGCGAAGATCATTGATGATTATGCAGACTATGTAAATATCAACCCTGAACAAGTCGTACCTACTGAAGATGTAGACAAAATGAGAGAAGCTGCGCAGCAGAAACAAGAGCAAGCAGAACAAATGGCAGCACTTCAGCAAGGTTCTGAAATTGTTAAAAATGTCGGAGGCGCTGACGCTTTCGGTGGTGAGTTAATGTCAAGAATAGGTTTATAAGATGTTAGATGAAGAAAAACTAAAAGAGGCTTTTATAAATACCTTGAACGGTTCAAAGTCTTCAATAGATTTATTTTGGCACTTAATTGATAAATCAGCTTGCTTCAGACAAGGGCTTGCAAAAGACGACAGAACAGAAATTTATAACAGGGGCTACGGTGATTTTGGGCTATATATCAGAAGTTTATTTTTGCAGTATGCACCTGATACATATTTAGAAATTATCAAAAAAGGAGTAGAAGAAAATGACAGAATTGAACACTAATGCCGGTAATGACGCAGCAGCTATGGAACAACAACCAGCAGCAGATCAGGGCCAGCAAGAAGGACAAGGACAAGAACAACAGCAAGAAACTTCTTTAGGCGGCAACGCTGAAGAAGAAGGAAAACAAGAAGGCCAGCAAGAAGGGCAACAAGCAGAAGAAAAAAAGAAGGAAGAAGACGGAAAACAAGAAAATGAATTTTTCGGAAAGCCGGAAGCTTACGACTATAAAGATGTTAAACTACCTGAAAATATGCAGCTTGACGCTACTATGACAGGTAAATTTAATGAATATGCAGCCAAACTAAATTTATCACAAAAGGGCGCTAATGATCTTATGGCTATGGCGGTTGAACTAACACAGACGACACAGCAGCAGACTGTAGAAGCTATAGGGAAACTTCAAGAAGCAAAGATCAACGGTTATAAACAGCTCTTAAATTCTGATAAAGAAGTAGGCGGCGCTAACTTAAAAGAATCTTTAGCGACAGCGAATGTAGCTTATGACGCATTTTTTCAAGATGAAGATTTGCGACAAGTGCTTGCAGAGGGCGGCTTAAATGTACACCCTAAATTTATCAAAGCGCTGAAAGCTATTGGTTCACAAATGAAAGACGATACAATACATACTTCAGGTAATTCTATAGGCGACAAGAAAAGCCGTGAAGACATATTGTACCCTTCAATGAATGAAAATGAGTAACACTTAAAAAAAGGAGTAAAAAACTATGGCAACTTTAGGAACAAGCTATTTGAATTTAGCAGACAGATTAAAAAGAGAAGAAAACGGCGAACAGGCCGCTACTATTATTGAAATGATGAACGAAACCAATGTTATTATGCAAGACGCTAATGTCATTGAATGTAACGACGGTTCAAGCCACATCACTACAATAAGAACTGGCTTGCCTTCTGCAACTTTTAGAAGACTTTACGGCTTCGTACCGCCTTCTAAATCAAGCACAGCGCAAGTAAAAGATCCTACTGGTATGTTAGAAACATATTCAATAGTAGATAAAGATCTTGTAGATAAAGCACCAAACCCAAAATTATTCAGATTATCTGAATCAAGCGCTTTTATTGAAGCTATGAATCAAGGTTTACAAACTGAATTTTTCTACGGAAATACAGCTACAAAACCTGAAGGCTTTGACGGCTTGGCTGTTAGATATGGCGCTAAATCTACATCAAAAACTAATATCGGCTACAATGTTATTGACGGTGGCGGTACTGGTTCTGATAATACTTCAATTTGGTTCGTAACCTTCGGCGATCAGCATACTTCTATGATTTATCCGCGTGGATCTAAAGCTGGTATGCAACACACTGACGACGGCGTACAGACTGAAACTGACAGCAATGGCGGTAAAAGAAAAGTATATCAAGACCACTACAAAATGGATAGCGGCGTAACAGTAAAAGACTGGCGCTCTACTTGCCGTATTTGTAACATTGATGTATCTGATCTTGAAGGACAAACACCGGCAGATCTTCTTGATTTAATGCGTAAAGCATACTACAGAATTAAACGCTTTGCTGCTGGCGGCAAAACATTTATTTACTGTAATACAAATGTTTTAATGCACTTTGATAAACAAGTAGACAGCAAAACAAATATTCACTTCAACTATCAAGAATATTTAGGCCAAAAAACTTTGACTTATAAAGGTATTCCTATCAGAGAATGCGATCAAATTCTTGATACAGAAGCAAGAGTAGTATAACGCGCTATTCTGCTTGCAGATAGAGAACGAACGGGGGATATATTCCCCCTCGTATTAGTACAAATTTAATATAAGGAGTAATAAAAATGATTTTAGACGAACAAGCATTATTTTCTAAAGAACAGGCCGTAACAGCTTCAGCGGCTTCTACAAATGTAATTAAGGTAAATGGCGATATTGGAAAAGGCGAGCCAGTAGAAATTTTAGCACAAGTCGTAGCAGCTTTCGCAACTTGTACTTCTGTTAAAGTTGGCGTACAAACTGACGACGCTGAAAACTTCAGTAACGCTGTAACACTTGCAGAAACAGGCGCTATCGCTGTTGCAAGTTTGGTAGCTGGTTATAAATTCCCTATCAAATTCTTACCAAAAGGTATTAAAAAGTATTTAAGACTTTATTACACTGTAGCTGGTTCAAACGCTACAACTGGTAAAATTACCGCTGGTATTGTAGACGGTTCTAATGAAGGACACCACATAGCGTAACAAATAAAAGGGCAGAGAATATCTGCCCTTTTTCTGAAAGGAAATGAAAATGGAAGAAACAGCAGCAGAAAAACCTAAATTAACTATTGATAGCTGGCAAGTAGACGACGCTTTAAGAACACTTATAAGAGCTGAAGAAATTAAACAAAATAAAGAACTTATGGATCTTGTAACTAAAAAAGCGGCGCTTCAGAAAAAAGTAACTGACGAGCTTGCAAGCAGAGCAGATAAGTTATTTACATCAATGAATAAGGAGTAATCAAATGAAAGTATTAGTAAAAGAAAGATGTTGGTATAATGACAAACTTTATGATCCTGAAGTAGAAGGCGAAGTGGTTATAGATTATGCCGGCGAAAAATGCCCGTCTTGGGGCGAATTAGTAGGCAACGAAAAAGCCGCAGCACCTAAAAAAGCAGATGAAGGAAAAGAAGAAAAAGCACAGGCAGCAAATAAAGTAAAAGTAAAAGATCTGCCAGTGGTAGAAAAGAACGCTTTACTTGAAGCTGCAAAAGCTGTAGGCATTGAAGGCAACCAAATTTTAAGCTGGAATGCAGACACGCTAAAAGCAAAAATAGAAGCTAAAAAAGCAGATGAAGGAAAAGAAGAATAATGGCAAAATATACTAAAGCTAAAATTTTTAATATGGCTTTGAAAAATTTGGGCGTTTCGGTTGGTGTTCAAGGCGCGAATCAGGGCGATAGAAATACTGTGGTTCTTGATGAATTTTACGAAACTGCAAAAGAAAAAACTTTGGCCGATCACGACTGGGGCTTTGCAAGTGCTTTCAGAGAACTAACGCCGACAGGGAATACCAGCCAGCACCCAAAATATAAGTATGAATATGACTACCCTAATAATTGTGTATTTATTAGGGAAGTCTATTTATATGATAATACGCTTCATAATAATTCAGATGAAGCTATATCTTTTTATAATATGGCTACTTTGCACTATTCAGACAAAGAAGAACTTATAAAAAGTCAAGACTTTGATACAGCTTCAGACAGTTCAGGAAATAGAATTATATATACAAATGTTCAACCGGCAATAGCAAGATATACAAGACTTGTAGGCGAAGAAACTTATTTTACGCCTGAATTTGCTATGGCCCTATCTTGGTATTTGGCATTTTTGGCAGCTTCTTCTATTACCGGCGCAAGAGTAAAAACAGCAGACTGTTTGCAAGTTTATAAGCAAATGTTGAGAGAAGGCAAGACAGCAGACGCAAACGAAGGCTTCAAAGAAGAAGATCTTGTATGCGACTGGATAAAGGCAAGAGATTAAATAAATGACAAGACTTACGCAAAAATCTTTTACGGGGGGTGAATTATCACCCTCTTTATATGCAAGAAATGACCTTGCAAAATATAGTAATGGCTTAAAAAAATTATTAAATGGTTTTGTAAGAGCTGAAGGCTGCGTATCAAATCGCGCCGGCTTGGAGTATGTCTGCGAAGTAAAAGACAGCAGCAAGCCTACTCGTATTATCCCTTTTGCTTTTAATACAGAACAAACTTATGTAATTGAGCTTGGCGATAAATACGCACGATATGTAAAAGACGGAGGGCAAATAGTTTATCCGGCCGGAGATCCACACGAAGGGGAAGCGGTCGAAACTGTTACACCTTACAACTATACAGATTTATTTATGCTTAAATACGGGCAAAATGCAGATGTATTAACAATATGCCATAAAGATTATGTAGCAAAAGAATTATCAAGATCCAGCCATTATAGCTGGAGTTTATCAAGTGTAATATCATCACCGCAAATAACGCCGCCGCAAAGTGTTTCAGCGACTTGGACTGGTTCAACATCATCTAATACAAGAACCTATAAATATGTTGTAACTGCGGTAATGGAAGAAACTTACGAAGAAAGCGAAAGATCGCAAGAAGCAAGCGCCGTAGGTCATTTAGAATCTTACTGGACAACGGCTGAATATATGACTATTTCTTGGGCCGCTGTAACCGGCGCAGCAGAATATAATATTTACAGAAGCGTAAATGGCGTATTCGGTTATATTGGAACTGCTGTAGGTACAAGTTTTACAGATGATAAAATAGAACCTGACTTAAAAGCTACAGCGCCTATAGCGCGTGATCCTTTTGAGAATGGTAATAACCCTTCTTGTGTAAACTATTTTCAGCAGCGTAAATTATTCGGCTGCTTAAAAAATGCGCCTCAAACACTTGTAACATCACAGACAGGAACAGATAATAACTTTAATATTTCAAGGCCCTTGAACGCTTCAGACAGTATCAATATAAGATTATCTGAAAGAGAAGTAAACGAAATTAGACATCTTATAGGGCTGAATGATTTAATAGTATTTACATCAGGGGCAGAATGGAAGCTTAACGGTTCTGACGGTACATTTTCAGCAGCTACACCGCCTTTATGCGTACCTCAAAGTTATTATGGCTGCTCACATATTCAGCCTTGTGTATCAGGTAATATGGTATTATTTGTGCAAGCTGGCGGTTCAGTTGTAAGAGATCTTGGATATGAATATGTTTCAGATTCTTATAATGGTGATGAACTGACGATTTTTGCAAGCCATTTATTTGAAAATAAACAAGTTGTAGATATGGCTTATTCTAAAGAGCCATACCGTATTTTGTGGTGCGTAATGTCTGACGGCACATTAAACGCCTTAACTTACAATAAAAAGCAAGAAGTAGCCGGCTGGCATAAACATACTACAGACGGTGAATTTGAAAGCGTAGCAGTAATAAGAGAAGGTTTTGAAGATGTAGCTTATTTTGTCGTAAAAAGAATTATAAACGGGCAGACAAAACGATTTATAGAGCGTATGCACTCACGCCTAATAGATAACGCTGAAGACGGCTTTTTTGTAGACTGCGGCTTAAAAGGCGAATTTCAAACAGAAGTAACAACAATAAGCGGCCTTTCACATCTTGAAGGCAAAGAAGTTTCAATACTTGCAGACGGAGGCGCTTATAAAGCTACTGTTAAAAACGGCGCAGTAAAACTTCAAGATCCGGCCAAAAAAATTGTAGTCGGACTTCCTTATACTTTTGAACTTGAAACACTAAATATAGAAGGTGAAAACACGCACGGCCTTAAAAAGATTATTACAGCAGCTAATATCAAGGTAGAAAAATCAAGAGAAGACTTCTTTGTAGTAGGCGACGACGGTACAGAAACACAAAACGCAAGAAGTGTAAATAACAGTGTAAATGACGCTGGCTGGCTTTTTAGTGGCGATATTACCGTATATCCTACAGCTAATTATAAAGAAGACGCAAGCATAAAAATTAAGCAGCCTTACCCTTTACCGCTGACAATTACAAGTATCAGCGCAGTTGTTACGATAGAAGACGAGGACACAGATGTACAGAGCGAATAAAACTGACGAAGATGTAGAATACATTTTAGATAATTTGCGCTATGAAGACGAGCTGGAATGTAAGACCTTGTTTGGCGAAAACTGGCGCGAAGAAACAAAAAAAAGAATAATGCAAACTAACTTCTATGTAATGCTTGGAAAAGAAAATAACGACGACACGCCAGTATGTATGGGCGGTATTGAACAAGCAGAAAAAGACGGCGAAGGTATAGGCTGCGCTTGGTTTCTTTGCACAAATGAATTAAAGAAACATAGCATACAAATTCTAAAAGAATTAAAAAAAGAAGTAGAAAAAGCAGACGAAAGATTTTGGCTTACTTATAATGTGATTTACGAAAAGAATTATCTTGCTAAAAGGTGGCTTAAATGGCTTGGTTTTAAGTTTGATAACCCACGCCCTGAAGGTGTAGATGTACCTGAAGGCTTTGAATTTTTTTATAGAGTAAGACCAATAAAAGGACTGGGGGAATAATTATGTGTATATTTACAGCAATAGGTACAGCAATAGCAACTTCTGTAGGTTTATCTGTAGCGGCTGCCGGTGCGAGTGCTGCCGGTGCTGCGGTTATTAGTTCAACTACAGCAGCAGTCATAGGGGGTGTAGCAGTAGCCGGAGTTGCAGCCGGTGTAGCTGGAACAGCACTGGGGGCAGTAGGCGCATATCAGCAAGGACAGGCGCAAGCAGCAGCATATAATTATCAAGCACAGGTAGCAGAACAGAATAGGCGTATAGCTCTGAATAATGCTGCTATGGAACGGCAATTAGGTTTAGAGGAGGCAAGAAGGCAAAGGATAGCTACGCTTCAAGCAATAGGGAAGCAAGAAGTAGCACTTGCGGCAAACGGCGTAGATGTCGGGTATGGAACTTCTTTAGATTTAATAGAAGATACTGCTATGCTCGGTGAACTTGACGCTTTAACTATTGAATATAATTCAGAGAAAAAAGCGCGTAATTATGATATTGAAGCTATGAACTTTGCTAACGAAGCAAACTTGGCCCAGTTTTCGGCAAGAAACGCAAGAACAGCCGGAACAATGGGGGCAATAGCCGGAGGGCTTAAAACAATAGGACAGATAGGAACAGCGGCCTTATCTTTGGGAGGCGGTATGGGTTCTTTAGGAAGCACAACACAACAAGGAATTAAAGTAAGCGGCGGTATTTCAGGCGACGCTATAACTTTTGCATAAAGGAGTAGAAATGGTTACAGTACCTAATTATGAACAAAGAGTAAATTATAGCCACGAACCGACAGGATATTTAAGAGCAAATGCGAACCCTGACGCCTTCGGTGCAAGTATAGCAAAGGCCACAGAAAAGCTGGGGGATACTTCAGCTTGGTTTACCCAAACTATGATCGGCCTACATAATCAAGTTCAAGAAATGAACGCAAGAGAGCTTGCTAATTATATTGATTTACTTGAAAGAACAGACTTACAAGATCCTGAAAACGGTTATTATTCAAAGCTTGGCAAAGCTGCTATGAGCGATCCTAACGATCCAAACAGCGGCGCTATGGGTGTAATGAATAGTATTGAACAAAAGATAAATCAGAAACAGCAAGAATTAGGTTTAACTTGGGGTAGAGGACAAAGGGCCGCAGAATCAGTAAAGCTTAAAAAATTAAATATGCTTTATAACGGTGCCACAGCTCACGAAGTAAAACAGACGCAAGCTTGGGGTGCAGCCACTTTACAAGAAGCGCAAGATCTCGCTATCAATAAAGGTATAACCCATAGAGATAATGAAGAAGATATGAATACTGCGCTGGGTAATGGTGTAGCCACTATTATAAGCAAAGCACAGCTTTTACACTGGGATCAGGATACAACACGCATACAAATTGCAAAATTCAAATCTGATTTTCACGCCGGAGTATTGAACGCATATTTGCAAGACGGAAGCTTAAAAGCTTCTGAATATTATGAAGCGCATAAACAAGAATTATTACCGGCAGCGCAAAATAAGTATTTGGGCGCTGTAAAAAATAACGAATTAAACTATGTAGCAAGATCTTCAGCAGAAAGATTATACGGGCTTTATCCTGAAGACGAGGCCGGCGCATACGCTGAAGTAGATAAAATTGAAAACGAACAAGAAAGGCAAGCGGTTGAAAATAGACTGACAGCTTTATATAACAGACAACGCAGAATAGAAAACCACGAACAAGATAACTTAATGGATCAAATGTGGGAAAATATAGCAGACAAAATGAAAAACGGGCAAGTGCCTTCAGAAGACGATATACCTTATGGCCTTAATGGTAAAAACTGGTATCAGGCCCAAAACGCCATAAACCAGCTTGTAAATAAAGGCGATATTGATACTGATAATTCAGCATATTTAGAATTATACGAATTAAGAAACACCGACGCGCAGCGCTTCGCAAATATGAACCTGACGCAATATAGATCAGTTCTTTCTAATGCTGATTATAAAGCTTTTCAAAAAATGCAAATTGATATTAAAAATATGACGCCTACACAGCTAACAGATCAAGATAAGGCTATTAAAGACGGGCTGAAATTGCTTGGATATACATATAATAAGCAAGGCCAGTTAAACGCCGATCCTTCTTGGTTTATCGGTGAAAAGACAGAAGCAAAGGCAAAAGCTTTTCAAAATTCTGCAAATGCTTATATCAGAGAGCTTGAACTTAAAAAAGGCAAGAACTTGACGCAAGGCGAAATAAACAGCGCTATGAAAGAATTTGCACAAAGCTACGCATATAAAGATAAAGCCGGTAAATCTTCAGATCTTTATATTGAAGGTATGAATAAACAAGTAGGTTTTATGCGTAATGTTCTGAATGATTTTCAAGCAGCAGAAAAAGTAAAAGGAAGCGCGCTTACAGATGAAGAAAAATATAAAATAGTTGCTGAAAGAGTTTCAAAAACAGCGCAAGAAGACAACAAAGAATTAAGCAGTATTCCTACAAGAACAAATAGTATGCCGCAAGTTGGTGATATTTGGAACGGTCATAGAATAACCAGCACTTATGGAAGACGCGAAAGACCTAAAAAGGGTGCAAGCGAATATCATCAAGGTATTGATCTTTCTTATAATAACAACGAAAAATTTACAGCCTTTGCGAGCGGTAAAGTTGTAAATATTGCTTACGACGCCGGATATGGAAATTATATAGACATAAAGAGCGCAGACGGAACAACGCACAGATACGCACACGCAAACAGTTTTATAGCAAAAAAAGGTCAGGAAGTAAAAGCCGGTGATTATATAGGCAGAGCCGGCAGCACTGGTGTTTCTACTGGGCCGCACTTGCATTATGAAAAAATCATAAACGGTAAAAGTGTAGATCCGTTAAAAACTAACACAAGCAGTCGTAATGCTTATGCAGAAGGAACAATAATAAGAAACCCTAAAACTGGTGCAAGAATGATTATGAGAGGTGGAAAGTGGCAAGCAATTTAGGACTACCTGAAGGTTTTGAAGTTGAATATTTACCTAATGAGATACCTGAAGGTTTTGAAATAGAACAACAACCGGCAGCACAAGAAGAATATAACGGCCCTACGATAAGCGCGTATAAGCCGCCTACAGTGCTTGATAATCTTAAAAGCGCTTGGCAATTTGTAACAGAAGTGCCAGTGGCAGCTTTTATGGAACAGAAAAAAGATAACGAAGCTGCGGAATTAAGAACAAAAGGTATGCTGCTTCGTAAGGTCGGGCAAGATCTTACAGATGAAGAAAAAGCAAAAATAGAAGAACTTGACAAGCCATATAGTCAAGGTAGATATAATCAGGCTAATAACTATGGTATATATAGTAAGTTTCAACTTACAAGCGAAGGCAAATATTTTCAAGAGGGCAGCCCTGATGTATTACCTGAAAGATTTTCAAACGGCGCTAAAAGATTATATGCAGATGTAATGAAGCAAACTGCAATACTTTATAGCATAGGAAAAGACGCTGGAATATGGGCCGGAGTAGGCGCGCTTGGTGGTTTAGTTGTTGGTGGGGCAGCTACAAGAACGCCGGCCGGTGCTGGCGCTGGTGCGCGCACTGGTGCAAGTTTATTAGCAAGAACAGCAGTAGCAAAGAAAAGCTTTGAGCTTGAAGCCGGTTTTATGAGGCAAGAGCTTGAACAGCTTAATGATGAATTTATAGCAACTGGTACAGAACCTTTGACAGATAACGATATGGATAATTTATCAATGTCAGTAGGTTTAATTAACGCTACTTTAGAATATGTAGGCTTGGGCGCTGTTCTTAAAGCTGTACCAAACGGACAAAAAATATTAGATATGTTCGGCAAAGAAGGTATAAAACAGCTTGCAAAAGATCAAACTTTTAGACAGCAGCTTGCGGCTTTATCTTTACAGCTTGCAAAAGCCGGTATAGCTGAAGGCTCTACAGAAATGGCGCAAGAATATGTAAACTTTATCTATGGAAACTTGGCAAGGAAAATGCGCGGAGTAGCGCCAAAACCTTTGGCTGATAAAATAGATGAAATTATGCAAGCCGGTTTAGTTGGTTCTGTTTCTGCAATTCTTATGGGAGGAGTAGGAACAACGGCGCAAGTAGGCGCAGTAAAAGTAAAACAAGGCATTGATTCTGTGCGCGCAAATAAAGAAGCTGCTGAAATGACTTTAGACGAAAGAGTAGACTTCACTAATGAGAACATAGATACACTTGCAGAAATAGCTACAGAACAGGCAAACGAAAACATAAAAACATTAAAGGCCGGAGTATCTTATACAAGAATAAAAGACGAAATGGAAAGACAGGGCGCAAACTCTGAACTTGCTGATACTTCTGCGCAATTTGTACAGCAGCTTGATAATGTTATTACTGATAAATTCGGGGAAGAAGGCGCAGAGCTTTTAAGAAAATCTAACCTTCAGATACTTATAAATCAGAATAACAATACTCAAATGAATGATGAAGCGCGCTTTATTGATAGTGAAATCAAAGAAAGGCAAGAACAGTCATTTAAGCCCAGCGAACTTTATACAGACGCTAAAACTTTTCAATATAAAGATAATTCAGATGAAAACGGCGTAACAGATAGAATGAACGGAGTAGAAGAATTTGATCCGTTATATGCCGGTGATATTATCGTATATGAAAGAAAAGACGGTAAAAAATATGTAGTAGACGGACACCAACGCTTGGGCCTTGCTAAAAGACTTGGAGGGGATAATATAACCCTTAAAGGTTATTTATTCAAGGAAGAAGACGGCTATACACCTGAACAAATGAGAGTATTAGCAGCGCAAAAGAATATCGCTGAAAATTCAGGAACAGCGCTGGATACTGCAAAGATTATAAAAGAAGTAGGACTTGATAATTTACCTAAAACAATTCCTACTAATTCTGCTATGGTAAAAGACGGCATAGCACTTTCAAGACTTGGCGATACAGCTTTTCAGAAAGTTGTAAACGGTGAAGTAACAGCAGCACAAGGCGCGCGTATTGCCGATATTATAAGAAATGATGAACAAAAACAAATAGCAGCAATAGACGGTGTAAGACTTGCACGCTTTAATAATTTAGAACAAGTTGCTATGTTTGCCCGTGAAGTTCTTGCGGCAGATACGGTAAAATCAGAGCAAATAAATTTATTCGGTACGCAAGAATTATTCCAAACTACAGCTATTGAAAAAATACAAATTGTAGATAAAGCTATAAAATCTCTGAAAAATGATAAGAAAATTTTTAGCGGACTTTTGCGCAATAACAGCAAAATTACCGGCAGAGGTAAAAATAAACTTGATAAAGTAACAAACGAAAGAATAAATCAGCAAGCAGCAGTAGCAATAGAGCTTATAGAGCGCCTTGCTTCTAAACAAGGTATTATTTCAGATAAGGCCCTTCAATTAGCCGCTATGGTTAAAAATGAAGAAATGACTTTAGATGAAGCTGCAAAAGAGTTCAAGGCCTATATGCTTACGCCTGATGTTATAAATGAGATCTTCGGCAGAGTTAAAAAGGAAATTGCATATAACCAAACAGCAATAAACCGCTTTGTAAACACTGAAGAAAACCCTTATAAGTCTTTAGGCGAAGTAACAGAAAACGAAGAAATACTTATTAAACCTGATGAATTTTATTCAAAAGGTTTATATCAAGCTGCAAAACCTGAAGACTTGGTAAACTGGCGCGCGTTATATCCTGATGTTGCAGCAGATTTAGACGAACAAGACAGACTAAAAGCAGAAGGTTTATTACCTTCTACGCTTGAAATAAACACGCCTGAACGCATAAAATTAAGAGAGGATATAGCAGCAGAGCTTTACGGCAAAGGTGCTAAAAATAAAAACAAACAGGCTTATATCGTAATCGGTGCGCCGGCAAGTGGTAAGTCTTCTTTATCTGTACCACTTGCAAAGAAAACCGGCAGCCTTATAATTGACGCTGATATGGCAAAAGAACGCTTGCCGGAATTTATTGAAAGCGACGGCAAGAGAGCGGATCAAGTTCACGAAGAAAGCCAAATTATAGCCAATGAGGTATTAGAAGTCGCTATTGAAAATGGCGATAATGTTTTGCTGCCTATTGTCGGAAAAAGCGAAGGCGCAATAATGAGAAGATATAACAAACTTAATGACGCCGGCTATGATGTGCATTTAAGGTATGTTTATTTACCTATTGAAAAAACAGTAGAAAGAGCTGTAAGTAGATATAGGGAAACGGGCCGCCTTGTGCCGCTTGATTATGTAGTAAATGAAGTAGGGTACAACCCACTTAAAAATTATGTTATAATGAAAGAGAAAGGACTATTCAAAAGTTATGAAGCAGTTTCATCAGAAGTTAAATACGGCGAAAAACCAAAACACCTTGAAGACAACGAAGTCAGGGAACTTGTTTCAAGGAAGATTCGACAAGAAAGTAACGCTCAAAGGGAAGACGGACTGGAAACACGATCCGACGGGCGAGGACTTGGAAATAATCAAGGACTAATTTTTAATCAAGACGAAAATACGAACCCTGAAGAAACGCCACGCGGCCAGTTCAGAATAGATGAAAACGGTACGGCCATAATTGATATTTTAGAAAACGGCGATCCTTCTACAATATGCCACGAATTAGGCCACTACTATTTATACTCTATAGATACTCTTGCTAAAGGGGGAAATAAACGCGCTCAAAAAGAATTATCTGAAGTCTATAGAGTATTCGGAATGAAGGAAGATACTGAATACAATTATGAAGAAATGGTAGACTTTCACGAAAGATTTGCGCGCGGTTTTGAAGCTTATTTAATGGAAGGTTCAGCGCCTTCAAAAAGCTTACTAACAGTCTTTCAAAACTTCAAAGACTGGTTAAGACAAGTGTATAATTCAGTAAAAGATCTTGATATAAATTTATCAGATGAAGCAATTAAACTTTTTGATCGTGTCTTCACAACAGATGAAGAATACGAAAAAGAAGTGCTGCCTAAATATCAATATAATTATGTAAAATCTATTGAGCTTGAAGAAGCTATAAACCAGCCTATGTATAAATTCAAAAAGGGCGTATATGATCTTGGAAAATCTATAAGCACTTGGTATGATAAATTATTTATACCACTTGAAACAAGGCTGGGTAAAATTTCGCCGGAGTTAAGAGATAAATTAAGAAATCATACTGCACAGCTTGCAGTAACAACCGGCAAAGACTTGAACGCAGCAGCAGATTTTATCAAGAAAACTGAAGCTATGAAGGCCCAAAATAAAGCAGATTATTTAACCTTTGATCTTGCGCTTAAAAATCGTGATGAAAATATGGTAAGAATAATCGCTAACAGATACGGCTTTACTGAAGAATTTAATAAAATAAGAGATATTCTTGAAGACATATATAACAATGCGCTTGAAGTAGGTATTGATGTAGGCTACCTTGATAATTACTTCCCTCGTCTTGTTAAGCACGATATGTCAGAAAAATTTATAGAATATATAGAAGCGCTTGCGCGTAAAGAGCAGCAAGATGTAATAAATCAGGTTATTAAACTTGAAGACGCTAAAATAAGTATGGTATTAAGAGATCTTGCTGAAGCTGATAATAGCCAGTTTTGGAACGCAGAAGACCGCGCAAAATTCATAAATAATCATATAAGAGGTTTTGGCAAAAATAATATCTTATTATCAAGAAATGCCAGCTTGAAATTTGAACGCCGCATAGATGAACTTGACGGCGATTTTAACCAATTCTATGAAAGCTTTGAACCAGCCCTTATAAATTATATCGGCAATTCAAGAAAAGTAATAGAAGCAAGAAGATTCTTTGGCAGCGAATATAAAGAAGTAGGGAAGCTGCGCGCAAGAATAAAACGCAAAAAGAAAACACTTGACGAGGTAAAAGACAGATACCCTAACCTTGCAAAAGCAAAAGAGCTTACAAGGTTGAAGTATGAACTTTCACCTATTGAAATTAAGCTGGAAGAACTTGAAAACAAACAAGACTTAACGGCAGAACAAGAAGAATACAAACGCAAACTTCAGGGCCAAAAAGAACGATTAAACAGCCAAATAGAATGGGTTGAAGGTGCTAACGCATATCAAGTCAAAGGCGCTGTTATAAATCGTCTTAAAAATGAAATCAGGGAAACTTCTGAAGAAATTTGCAAGATAATCGGTAATTCTGAAAATGTAGAAGACAGCATAGGCGCGCTTGTAAATACACTTGCTGCCAATGGTGATATATATGTGAAAGATGAAAAACTTATAAGAGAAATGCTTGTAGCTCGATTCAATGCAAGCAGAATATGTGAACCAATAAAAATGGTAAAAGATCTTACATATATTACAACTTTGAACGACATAACAAACGCTATTACACAGTTCGGCGACTTGGCCTTTTCGGTTTATAAGTACGGTTTTGAAGATACATTTAAGGGCCTGAAAAAACCTTTTGATATATCTATGGAAGATCTCGGCATAAACGACTTGGCCTATGAGTTCGGCGATACTTCAAAAATATCAAAATGGCTTAAAAAGCAATTTCAAATAATCGGGCTTAATGCTATTGACGGCTTGGGTAAAAATACAATTATACAAGCTTCTTTGATAAAAGCTCAAAAGCTTGCAAAATCAAATAATGCAGACTTTGACGCAAAATTAAAAAGAATATACGGCGAAGACGCTGCGGCAGTAAAAGAAGATTTAGCAGCCGGCAAAATTACAGACGACACTATAATTTTTGCTTACCACGAATTAGCAGACATACAGCCAATATCTGAAGATCAAGTTGCTGAATTATACCAAAGCGGCGGCGGTTTTATGAAGCTATTTTATACCTTAAAAACATACGGTATAAAAGCGCTTGATATTGCGCGTCAAGATGTAACTATGAATATTCAACAAGGTATTATGAACAAAAACAAAGGGCAAGTAGTAAAAGGGCTGAAAAACCTTGTAAGACTGCAAATGCTTTTATGGCTGTTTGGCGTACCTATAGACGCATTAAAAGATTTACTTTCAAATAGAGATCTTAATATTTTTGAAAGTATGATAGATAACCTGATACCTACATTTATTGTAAATAGGTTTATATTCCGCGACGCCGGCAGAAGTGGACTTGGAAGCGCTATAGTAAACTTTTTCACGCCTTCAGTAGCGCCGGTAACTATAAGAACATTATCAGGTAAAAAGAGTGCAATAGCTAATATCCCGTTGATAGGTAAACCAATATATAACTGGTTTTTGAAAGATAAATAAAAAAAGGAGTAAGGAAAATGACAGTATCAAAAAACAACCCAGTAAACAATTATGCTGGCGATAGTTCTGCTACTCAATTTGACTTTGATTTTTTGATCGAAGATTCAGGCGAACTGCTCGTACAGCATACAAATTCTTCAGGCGAACAGACAGCGCTTACGCTTGATGTAGATTATTCTATACACGAAGTAGGCAATAAGAATGGAAGCTATATAACCTTCCCTATTGCCGGTTCAAGCTATTCTGTTTTGGCGGCCGATGAAGTAATATCTTTATCTTTGAAATTAGATATTGAACAAGACAAAGAATATGCGAACTCAAATAAATTAAACTTCAGCACGCTTGAATGGAGTTTTGACTATATTACAAGAATACTTCAAATTATGAACCGCTTGCTTGCAAGGGCCGTAAAAATTCAAGAAGGTTCAAATATTGATACCGATACACTTGCAGTAAACTTAAATAAAGTAGCTGATATTTCTGATGATGTTTCTACTGTTGCTGCAAACACAAGCGATATTTCAACCGTAGCAGATGATATAGCAAATGTAAATACCGTATCAGGTTCTATAGCAAATGTAAACGCTGTAGGTAATTCAATATCAGATGTAAATACCGTAGCGGCAGATCTTACAAATGTAGATACCGTAGCTACAAATATTTCAGATGTAAATACTGTGGCCGGTATTGCTTCAGATGTATCTACTGTAAGCAATATTTCTTCTGATGTTACAGCGGTAAAAAATAACGCTTCAGATATTTCAGATGTAGCAGACGATATTACAAATGTATGTTCTGTAGCAGCAGATCTTACAAATATTGACGCTGTTGCCGGTGATCTTACAAACATTGACGCCGTAAAAAATGACCTTACAAATATTGATAGCGTGGCTGCTGATCTTACAAATATAGACAGCGTAGCAGCAGATCTTACAAATATTGACAATGCCTCTGCAAATGCCGCATTATCCAAACAGTATGCTATCGGTGTACCTTCTGAACCTACAGAAGGTTCTGCTAAATACTGGGCCGCACAAGCAGCAGCCGGACAAATTCAAGCAGACTGGGATCAGTCAGATAATACTAAAAAAGACTATATTAAAAATAAGCCCACAAAATTATCTAACTTTACAGATGATAGCCAAACAACGCCAATAAAAGAAGCAAAAACTTTAACGGGCCTTACTTCAACTGCAACAGAGCTGAATATATTAGACGGCGCGACTTTAGATGTAAACGAATTAAATATACTTGACGGCGCTACACTTTCAACTACTGAATTAAATTATGTAGACGGCGTAACATCACCAATACAAACACAAATAAACAAAAAGGCAAATTTGATATGTCATACTGACCGTGATTTTGAATATGAAGATCCAAAGTTTATTACGGCTGATAAAGACAACATTACAATACTGGCCGGCACAAATATAAAATTAAAAAGCGGCGATTATTACAGCGCAGCTTCAGATACTTCTTACAGCTTTGCTGCTGTGCTTGATACCGGCTCTGTATCTAACGGGAAAGACTATTATTTTTATTTGAATAACAGTGGCGAACTTATAGCGTCATTAAACGAAACTGCGCCTACTGGTTATACTTCAGATGATGTCGTACAAATAGGCGGCGCGCATACTCTTTGTGTTAGCGTAACATCATCAAATGCGCCGGCCTTACCTTCTAATAGTTTTTGGAGTACACACCCAGCAATAGGATATAGCGCTGGTGATATAATACCAAATTCTGTATGGACTGTAGCTTTTAGAAGTTTAGCTAAAACCGGCAACAAAGGGCAAGTCTTAATAGATCATTATGGAATAGAAAAATTTTGGGTAGATATTTATTTGCAGTCAGGAACAGGCAGCGCTACTGCTTCTTCTTATGACGGTACAATTACCAATAGTAGACAGCCTATAAATCACCAATTTGATATGGACTTGGTAGGCAAGAAACTACCTACAGATAATCAGTTTATGATATTTGCTGAAGGCTCTAACCAAAATACAAATATTGCCGGTAGTGCTATTCCGTCTTCAAAACTAACAGGCGGCTATACAGATACAGCCGGCAAAAGAATGATAAGCGGTTTCTTTGTAGAGTGCTGCTGCGGCTATTTGTGGCAGTGGGGCGAAGAACTCGGCTTTAACGGACAGACTAACTGGACTGCTTACGACACAACCAATAGGGGGCAGTCGTACGGTATGCCGTACGTCTTGCCTTTCGGGGGTGCTTACGCTCACGGTGCGGGCTGCGGTTCTTGGGCGCGTGCTTGCAGCAGTTCCCGTACGCATGTGGACGCGGACGTTGGCGCTCGCGGCGTGAGCTGTCATTTTGAAAAACATCATAAATAATAAATCAAAAATCAAATAACAATAATCAATAATCAATAATCATAAACCATAAATCATAGACCATTAAAATAAAAAAGGGTTACTATCCTACCCGTCTTGCATTTCGGGGGTAATTACGATAACGGTACGAACTGCGGTTCTTGGGCGCGTAATTGCAACAATTCCCGTACGAATGTGAACACGAACAATGGCGCTCGCGGCGTGATATTGTGAGCCTTTTAAGTAAGGCCATAAGCTGGGGTGGTGATCCTTCGTCTTCGGGCGAAAAAACAATGCGTAGTGCGGTTTGTTTTGGTAAAGTAATTGAAAATTCAAGCCGCATTTTTTAAGGTGAAGAATGAAAAGAATTAGCAAACTATGGGAAAAACTCATAGAAAAAGACAACTTTTATTTAGCTTGGAGGCTGACAAAGAAGGGCCGGACTAAACGCTGGGATATAAGAAAATTTGAAAAGAATTTAGATGAAAACCTTGAAAGGTTAAGGCAGAAGGTAATTAGCGGCAATTTCAAAACTTCTGAATATAAAAATAAAATCGTCAATGAAAACTCAAAAAGGCGGCTTATTTATATATTACCACTTCCTGATCGTATAGTTCAACACGCCCTTATAAATGTTATTGAAGATGTTTTTACTAAAAGATTTATAGATCAGACTTACGGCTGTATTCGCGGCAGAGGTCAAATGAAAGGCAGTGAATATGTAAGAAAACACATAAAGAAGTATGAATGGTGTTTGAAAACTGATATTAAAAAATTCTATCCTACAATGGATCAGCAAATTCTATATGATGAAATTTGCAAAGTTATAAAAGATAAAAAGATTTTGGCTATGCTAAAAGATATTGTCTTTTCTATAGAAGGCGGCAAAAACTGTCCTATAGGTAATTTATGTAGTCAGCTTTTCGGAAATATCTATTTGAATAAGTTTGATAAATTTGTAAAACACGAACTAAAAGTAAAACATTATTGCCGGTATTGCGACGACTGCGTATTCTTCGGAAATACAAAAGAAGAATTATTTGAAATACAAAAGAGGGTAGAAAACTTTATCAGAACTGAATTACAGCAAGATTTAAGCTTTAGTGAAGTTTTCAGAACAAAACAAGGCATAGACTTTCTCGGATATAGACACTTTCAAGGCTATACGATTTTACGAAAAAGAACTGCTACAAAGTTCAAAAGAGCTATGAACAAAATAAAATCAGGGAAAGATCGCAGAACTTTATTAGAAAAATTAAGCACAATAAATTCTTATAAAGGCTATGCAGAACACTGTTATACATATAATCTCATAAGGAAGTTAGAAATGAACAAGACAATAGCAAATTTAACAATTAAAGAATTTAAGGAAGTAGGGGCAAAACCTGAACTACCTATAACCGGCAAGAAGGTAAGTATATTAAGCTTATTTGGGAAAAGTTTAATTATTCTTGCGTGGAAAGAAATTAGCGTAGATAACAGGCCTACGGCAAAAATTCAGTTTACTTTGGAAGACGACGAAGAAGGAAAAATTTTAGTAGTCTTTACAAGTAGTTCTACAATACGCAAGCAGCTTACTGATATAGATAGGGCAAACTTCCCTATAAAAGCTGTCTTGAAGAAACAAGGCGAAGCATATTATTTAGAATAAGGAGGAAAAATAAATGGGTTTTTATTTGAATGTAGAAAACGGCAAAATAGTTAATTGTGGTAATTTTGATATTACTTCTGAAACTACTAAAAGCTATGCGGTATCTGAAGAAGTGTACTATAACTATATGAAGCACGAAGACAGATACTATATAGAAAACGACGAAGTAGTAGAAGATCCTGAATTTATTACAAGACTTACCGCTGCTAATAAGAAAGATTTTGAAAATAAATTTTTAGAAACATCAAAAGGAAATTATAGACTACAGCCTAAAGGCTATGCGAACGCGCAGCAGTCTGTAGACACTATCAACAATATGGTAAATGCACTTAACGGGCTGCCGGAAAATGTAGCAAATATGATTATATTTTATCCTACGCCTGATTTTTCAGACGAAGAACAATGTACGGAAGAATGGCTGGTAGCACATCAATATACAGCAGAACCAATGACAAAAGAAGAATGGACTACTTATTATATTGAATTTTCTACAAAGTACGCGCAAAAACAATACAAACAAGAAACAGCCTAATAAATATTTTTGGTTGGGTTGGTTGGGTATTTAACGAACGGCGCGCTTTGGTTTGTTGAAGTTCGGGCAGGGCATAACACACAAGAGGGCTTCGGCCCTCTTTGTTGTGCAATATCAGGAGTAAAAATGCTTATCAAGAAAATAAAACCTTATGAACCTTCTTTTGGTTATTCAAGCCCTCTAAAAACAATTTGGAAGAAGGGCGGCTTACCTACTGTAAAGAAAGGCTTTTACGGTGATACTTTAACAAAAAAGAATGTATCCCTTGAACACCTAAAGGCAAGATCTAAAGGCGGTAAAACTTCTTTAGAAAATTTGGTGCTTGCTTCAAAAGAAAAAAATAATTTAAGGGGTAATGCAGATATAAAAAATTTTGTGGATCGCGAAAGTGTTTTGAATTATCTAATACAATTTATGGGTATTAAAACTAAAAATTTTAATGGTGATAACTACATAAGCGCTATTATAAAAACACTTTCAGAGCTTGGAGTAAATTTATAAAGGAGGAGTTATGAAACGATTTTTACTTATTCTTATTTTGTTATGCTGCGCTAATATGTGCAAAGCTGAAGAAGTTGCAGAAGAACCGGCAGTAGTAGAAGAAGCTGAACAAATAATAGAAATGAAGGAAAACAAAATTATTGTCAATGTTCAGAAACAGCCGCTTAATGAAAATTCTAAACAAAAAATAATTCTGAAGAAGAACTGGTTTGTAGTCAATATTCAAGTCAATGGCAAAGTAAAAGTTAAGCCAATGCAAATGGAATATGAGGTAGAATAATATGTGCGATTATAATTATTCAGAATTAAATTTTATAAGTAAATTACCAACTTGTTTTTATAGAGGCAAAGAATACTTTGTATGGCAAGATGATGAATTTTGCCGTGTCGCCTTTTCAGAGATTCCGCGCATTGAAAACAAATTGATAAATACGCTGGCTATGACTAAAGACGAGATTAAGGCAGCAAAGAAAAAACCTTTGTATGTTGAAAATCAAGTAGAAGTTTTAGTAGTAGATAAAAAGAAAAAAAGAAATTTTGTTTTTACTATTAAGGCCGGCTATGATTATGACGGGGCAAGCATACCGCGATTTTTTACAAGGCTTATAGGTTCAAAAGAAGATGTACGCTTCAAAGTCGCAAGCTTGATCCACGACATATTCTGTGAAAATAAACACTATGTAGATTATGACAGATACTTTGCTGACAAAGTTTTTGAACGCCTTTTATCAGTCGCCGATACTTGCGCCTTCAACCGCTGGCTAATTTTTCATAGTGTTGATAATTACCAAAAATTTTGTGGGTGGAGGAATAAAGAAAAATGACAATAGAAACAGTCGGCGTCGTTATTTCAATAATCGTAGCTATTGTCGGTTTGATTATAAACATAGCGGCAGTCGGTATTTATATAGGAAGGCTTGACGGCTTCAAAGATTTAGTGAATTTCAAATTTGATCAACAAGATAAAAAACTTGAAAAACATAATAACTTTATTACAAGGGTTTATGATCTTGAAAGAAAAGACGGTATAAGAGAAGAACAAATAAAAGTCGCAAATAACAGGATCAAAGATCTTGAAGATATTGTGGAGGTAAAATGAATATATCACAAAATGGCATAGAACTTATAAAAAAGTTTGAAGGCTGCCGCCTTGAAGCGTATAAATGTCCGGCTGGTATTTTAACTATCGGATACGGGCATACTGGTTCTGAAGTCCGTTTGGGCCAAAAGATAACACAAGAGCAAGCAGAAAAATATTTGAAACAAGATCTTACTATTCATAGTAATAATGTTTCAAGACTGGTAAAAGTGCCGCTTAATCAAAATCAATATGACGCGCTTGTGTCGTTTGAATATAATGTAGGCTACGGCAATTTTGCAAGTTCTACTATGCTGAAATTATTAAATCAAAAAAAGTACAGTGAAGCAGCCGCACAATTCGGGCGCTGGGTTTACGCAAATAAAAAAGTCCTTCAAGGGCTTGTAAGGCGTAGAGCAGCAGAAAAAGAACTTTTCGTAAAGCCTTGCTAATTGTCCTGACTTCTTTTGCTATTTCTTTTTTGGCACTCACTCTGAATAAGGGTGGGTGTTTTTTTATGCTGCAAGATCCAAAGCTTTTAGACTTGAAATAAACTCTTGACTTAAAGCTTTCTTTAATTTATAAATAAATTGTAGGGGTTCTAACTTCGGTTTGTAGATCCCGCCATTTTTAGAAAATGGGTTATTTAATAATAATTCAAAGACTGAAGTAAGCTCTACGCTTACTTTTTTGTCTTTATAGGTAAAGTTCGAACCTATAATTTTTAAGATCTCTTGTTTAGTTTTCGGGCATGCCCTCTCGTACAGTCGTGGCGCGTGTTTGCAGAAATTTTCTAATAAGTTCGTACCTTCGTCAAAAGTTCGAGCCGCATTGTTGATACTCTTTAATTTTTCTATAAGCTGATCTTTTTCTTCATACCATAAGTTATGTTTTTCTTTCCAAAATTCTTCCGTTATTCTTCCGTCTAATTTATCTGTATACAGATTATCTATACGGGCCTGAAGTCGTTTTATTTGCTTTTCTATTTCCTCTACGCTATGTTCTTCATATTCACCCTTTAGGCGTCTTGTTTCTTTTATGCCGGCCCTTATTAAGTCAAATAATTTGCTGTCAGGGTTAGGGATCTTTTTTATCAGATCCATAAATACTTCGTCTATTTGTTCTTCTCTTATATAATCTTTTTTACAGTCGCCGCCGCGCTTGCCGGTACAGTGATAATATACATACTTACCCTTTTTTAATTCTGCCGTAAGCTGGCAGCCGCAGTGGCCGCATTTTAATAAGCCGGTGTATAAAAATTCTGTATCGTGTTTTCTTGCTTTACTTTGGTTGAAGCTTCTTTGAACTGAATAAAAGATCTCGTCAGGTACAAGCGGTTCGTGTTTCCCTTGATATAAAGCGCCGTTATACATAAACTTTCCTATATAAAAAGGATCGTGTAATATAGCCAGCAGCCTTGCCTTTGAATATGGCTTGCCCTTGTGGTTAAAACCTTCTTCATATAAGAGCTTACGCAGCGCTGCAATAGAATAAGTGCCGTGATTATACATAGTAAATAGCTTTGCGATAAAAGGCCCGTTCGCCGGATCGGGTACAATTATTCTCTTACCTTCCGGCCCGTCAGTATTCATATATCCTACTGGCGCTTGCTGTGGATAATAACCCTCTTTGGCTTTTCTGTTCTTGCCCTTCTTCACTTCTTCACTTAAATTATCAATATATTGTTTTGCCATAAGAACTTTTATGCCGTGCATAAATTTAATATGTGATGAAGAATGTTCACTTATTACCATATTTTCTTTTACAAGGTGTACTTCTAATTGCTTAAATTCATCAAGCGTAAGATAGTCTTTTAAGTTTCTGTATATTCTGTCTGTTTTTTCTGCCAGTATTGCGTCTATATTATGTTCACTAATATATTTCAGCATATTATTAAATTGTTTACGGCCGGCCTTCTTGGCTGTTTCTGCCTCTACAAATTGAGCTTCTATGCTGAAGTTATTTTGTCTTGCGTATTCTGTTAAAAATTCTATCTGTGCTGGTATTGAAAAGCCTTCACGCTCTTGACGGCCCGACGATACACGCGCGTATATTACTGCTGTTTTCATAATGAGATTCTAACACAAAAAATGAATGAATGAATAAAAATGTAAATAAAAAAATAACGGGCATTTTACCCGTTATTTAATAATAAGTTCATTATGTCTATATATGCCTTCGCAATTTCTTCTTCAGATACTTCTTTTTTTTCTTGCGGAGGCAGCAATATAAGCTCTAATTTTTCTCGCATTGTTCCTCCATAATTGTTACTACTTGCTTTCTGTTTTTATCGTAAACAACCTTATAAGATTTTTCTAAATGTTGAAGTCTGTATAAAGTTATTCTATTGCTTTGTCGTTCTATGAACTCCAGCCCTCCATTTTGGATCTGCTGTACGAGATCTTTTTGATTAAGAAGTACGCCTACGCGTTCAATAGAGCGACGCTCAAAGTGCTTTCTTTGGGCCTCTTTTTTGCTGCGCAGCTTCTTTCTTCTCATAGGCTATACCTCAAATTTAACTTCAAGATATTTTCTGCTTGCTAAATAATCGCATAAGTGTACAAAAGACTGCGCTTTATTTTCCGGCTTCGGTAAAATTTCTTCGTTCGTTTTCCAGTCGGTATTCCACTGGCCCATATGTGTTATTATAAGATCCGCTATTTGTGCGCCTATCTCTTTGTTTATGCTATAGTCTTTTACCCTTTCTGCTGCTATTATAGGGTGCTGCGCCTTTGCGTATTGCTGGTAGTCTACGCCGTGTTTCCAGCCGTCGTGCAATATCAACGCAGCTATTATCAAGTCTTTATCTTTTGCCAGCCCTCTGAACATTTCAAGATGTAATAAATCATTAGCTATCTTTGCTGCTGCTTGCGTATGCTTCACAAGGCCGCCTTCACCTAAAGTATATTCAGGGTGGTATTTGCCGGTGCTGCTTGCTGCAACTTCAAAAAAATAATCAGGCAGTTGCCTGATTAAATTTATTACTTCGTTTCTTATGTCGTCATTTTCTATATAGACAAGTTCTTTTAAGAACACATCTGCTTTATTCATTTTTCCACTCCCCTTCTGCTACTATTTGGTAGTCTTCCTGATACTTTCCGTTTTTATCCCAAAAGCCCATATCTACTTTTTTTTCACTTTCAAAAATTTGGCCTTTAGCCATATATGAAGTTCCTAATATTGTATTTAATAATTCGCTTATCATTTGTCTTTTTGCTGGTTTAGTCATTTTGTTGAAAACAATATGCCATAATTCTTTTGTGTCTATGCCTTCAATAAGAACTTCAATAACGCGATCTATTTTATTACTCATTTTTATTCCTCTTTTCTAAAAACTTTTTCTACTTCAAAATAATCTGTAAGAGCGTGTAAAGTTCCACAATTCTTACAAGTTATATAAATATCATACGGTTCGCCTTTAATGTCCTGAAATTCACAACTTGCATTATATTCATCTTCAGAACTTAAATAAGCGCCACAATTACCGCATATAATATGCAATTTTGCACAAACCATTTTTCCTCCTTACCAACTTACTTTAATAAAGTTTTTATAGTATTTTACTTTGTATCCATTATCTATTAAGCATTGTTCGGCTTCTGCTGTTATTTCATTATGTACCTTGCAAAAATTAAAACCGCCTTGTATCGCGTCTTCTATAAGCATTTCTACGAATTTTAATTTATACGGCAGTGGTATATAAAATTCTTTCCCTTCATTTTTAGGCAATAATTTTTGTTTTGGTTTTATATGACATTTTGATTTAATAATATTTTCAGTTTCGGCCTTTGCTTGTTTTGCTGAAATCATTTATCCTCACTTTCTTTTAACTTCTTTTCTAAAAGCTTTTCTAATTCCTTACGGGTTCTGCGAAGAAAATTTAATGTCGCTGAATAAATTAAAATCTTTTCTATTATTTCTTTATCAGATACACTCATAGATCCTCGCTCTCGTTTTCAATGATTTTGCAAATAGGCTGTGTTATTTCATCAAGCAAACAACCATTATTACAAATATCTTCTTCCGATTCTGAATAAGGACACATATTGCAAAAATCATTTATAAACTCAACTATTTTTTTAATGACATCTTCTGAATACCATACAACTTTTTCACCCTTATAATTTTTTGTTACCCACTTCACTTCTCACCTCCAAAACATAGGCCATACATTCGCCGGCGTTTTTGAATTTCTTTTTGTATTCGTTTGCGTTTTCTGCTACTACTGTTAAATAATTTTCTGTATCTTTATAAATAAAACAACCATAAGCAAATTCCGGCGCGGCTTTTTTTGTTACTTCGCTTGGGCTATCAATGACATTAAAACAAATTTCAGGGCGTATTATATTATCATTCGTCATATATTTTCCAACTACTGCAATACGATCCCAGCGTTCTTTTATTCTTTGTTCAAGCGTTAGATCGTCGCCGCCGTCAGTCCAGTGTACGATATTACCGTAACAAATTTTCTTACCGCAAGTATCATATAAGCCGGTAAATTTTTCTGCGTCTTTTAGCCGTGCTGCAAGTTCTTTATTTTCGGTTCTTAATTTATCGTTCTTTTCAGTCATTTCTACTATAGCTTTACCGGCTATATCTAATTGTTTTTGTGTATCTTTCCACATTTTCTTAAAGTGTTCATTTTCTGCTTCTAATCTGTTTATGCTGTCTACGCTTAACATTTTACCTCCCTTCTAAAAATCACTCATAAAAACAAAGTTCTTATATTTATATTCTGCTAACATTATTTCTTCGTCTTTATCGGTTACAAAATCTTTATTAGCAAGTTTCTTCAAAATACAAAGAGCTTTCTTTAGTTCTCTTTCATAATTCAAAATAATATTTTCAAGATCGTTGTTTTTATCTCTATAAATTTTTTCATTTACTCTACGGACTAAAGAACATACCAGCCCCCAGCTCGGTGTATTTCTGCTTGTCAAAGGTGCTGGCACTTTGGTTCTAAACCTCTGATCTTCAAAGTTATATTCCATAAGGCCGGCCCACACTGGCACTTCTTCAGGTTTTATTAAACCTTCAGGCGCTACATAGAAAAAATTTGTAGCGTAAAGCCTTGCGCCTCTTTGTTTTAAGTTATCTTTTATATCTTTCAAGAAGTCGCCGCGCGATACTTTTATTTCAAAAGCCGTAGTATAATTACCCTTTTCAGCAGAGATCATAAATAGATCTATACGGCGCTGCGATATATCAGAATAACCGCTGCCTAATCTTAATTCAGGGAACAATACATTACATCTACCCCAGCTTGTAAAATGGTGCTGAAGGGCCTTTAATATTTTCTCTGTTTTTTCTTTATCTTTCACTTTGGCCCTCCTCGTCAAGCTTCATTGATTTTCCCAGCGTTTCAAGGAAGCCCAGCTTACATAAGTACGCTTTGCGTGGGTGCATATCTCTTGTCATAAACTCCATTAAAGAAGTTGTATCAGCAATAAAGCCGCCTAAAATTTCCATAAGTTTTGTTTGTTCAGGTGTTAAGTTATCACTCCATTTATCTTCAGCCATTTATTTCCCCTCCTTTATTCTTCTTAATTGTCTGTCAAGTTTGGCTTCTTGTATTTCTAATACTTGCTGTTCCCAGCCCTTAAAATAAATAATGCCCTGAAGTACATTCAAGACATCTGCAATTTCTTCTATAAAATTTTCTTCGTTAGGCGCATAAGCAAGCTCTGTCATTTCTTCTTTTAGTTTGGCCTTCTGTGCCTCAAAGCCATAATGATTTATTATTTGTAATTGTTTTTCTATCATCTTTCCTCCTATAATATCCATTCTATATAAGGTTTTCCTTCGTACCCGTGTTCCCATATAAACCACGCAAAAGGTATCATACCGCCTTTACTTGTGCCTTGTCCTTTTGCTGACATTGTTAAACGCTTTGAAAATACATATACTGTTTTAAGCGGTGTAGTTTTGAACAGCTCGTATCTGTCTGCGCTTTCCAAAAATGCTAACCTTAATAACATAGCAACTTTACCCGTAGTCATTTTTAGGGCCTGTTCTATAAAAGGTTTTGCTATCTTAAAAGGTGGGTTTGTTATAATATGTTTTGACTTGTAAATGTCCGGCAATTCTTGTATAAAATCAAGGTTTCTTACTTCGCCATATCCTCTATCAATAAGATCGGTAGAAAATACTTGCAGCCCTTTTGACTTCAAAATTTTACTTATTGCCCCGTCGCCGCAAGCACATTCCCAAATTACCCCCCCCTCAAATACTTCCCGTTCTAAAAGCGCTTCGGTAGCGTAATCAGGTGTAGGGTAAAAGTCGTGTTCTTCTACATTTTGCCGCGCCATAAAAGAATTTTTAGCCATTGTTCCCCTCCTTGTAATAGTCGCAAACATAGCTTATTCTTATATCTGTTGCCGCGCTGTGTGATATTCCTTGCAAATTACATTTATAAAAATATCTATTATACCCGTTTGAAAAACAGACACAATACTTACAATTTTTGCAGCATTGTTTTTCTTCAGATTTTCTATAGTTTGCTTCATACTTCCATTGTTGATATTTACTTCTGAATTTTATTGCCGGTTTTATTTGCGGTATATCTGCGCTAATTCCTAATTGTATCTGCTGCGCCATTCTTCCTCCGCTATCTGTAGATATTCTTTTACTATCGGTACATCTTTTGAAAGCTTCTCTATCGGTACAATAAAAAAGCGCTTTGGCCTATTGTCATATCTTACAAAGCGTTCAAATTCTCTTTCTGTATATGCAATACCGGCAGCAGTAAAATTACCGTTATCAACTAATACAACCGGCAAGCTGCCTTTTTGTTTTATATCTCTATAATTATTTGAGATATAATCGCTCTCAACCTCGCGCCCTTCGCGCTCTAAATAAGTTTCCTTACTTTCATTGTCGGGATCTAAATAACAACCCATTTCTTACCTCCTCTAATACTTACTATGTTTCCTGTTAAAAACTAATTCCCAGCGTGAAACTCCGTACCACGCTTCAAAATCATCATCTGATAAATTATTTACAGACTGATTATGTATTTGTTCGTGCATTGATATTGGCACTAATAATAATTTTTGTTTTATCCCCCTTTCTTCGTACCATTGTTTATTCTTGTCGTACTGCTGTTTCGGTATAAAATGATGTAAATTATGTGTGAAGTGGTTATAATCAGCAGTGCTTTTTATATTGTTCATTTCTATAAACCGGCAGCCGTAAATATCTTTTATGACTGCATAAATAGGATAATTTTTTATATCCTCATTCATTGTAGATTTACGCATAAGCTCTTTTCCTTTAATAAATATTTCACCCAGTTTACTTTATTGCCGTAGCGATCACAGCCCTTCTGCGGTTCAGTGTCAATATAAAAAAGGCTGCCTTCATAAAGCAGCTTCTTTTTAATATCTCGTATTACGCTCGGGCAGTGCCTTATACCGTACAATAAATGACACTGCATATTTGTTATAAAGCCGTGTTCTTTTAAGTGGTTATAAACTCTTTCGGCCTGTGTCATTTTTTCTGCGCCGTCTATAGTATCGTTTGTTATATAGTTCTGAACTTCTAAAAACAGTTCAGCCGGTAATTTGTCTTCTAAATAGTTCAGAAGACTATTTATAAAATACTCACTATTCATTACTCCTCCTTTGTCTATAATCTTTTCCATTCAGCCGGATCAAAAAGAAGTCTTCCGATATTCTGCTTAAAATTGCTTTGCCCTTGCCTTCATAATGTGAAGTCATAGCGGCCATAGGTTTTTCTGTGGTAATTATTGTAGGCTTCATTTGTTCATATCTTTTATTGATAATTCCGTAAACAGTTTCACATACCCACTCTGTACCTTTTTCTTTTCCTAAATCGTCAATTATAAGCAGCTCTACATCTGTAAAGCTTGATATATCAAATTTTTCTTTTATCTCTGCTATCATTGAAACAACATTTATAAATTTTGCCGGTATTCCTTTTTGCATTACTGCTTGTGCAACTGCGCAAGCTAAATGCGTTTTACCTGTTCCGACTTGTCCGGCCCCTTCAATAATTAGGTTAGTGCCAGTTTCCAAATATTTTTCAATGTTTTCAACATAATCAAGCGCCATTTTTTTTGCTGCTTTTGTTATAGGATCGTATGTATTGAAGTTCTCAAAAGTTCTCATACTAAATCTTTTATCTATTCTTGATTTATCCAGCAGAACCTTTGCGCGCCTTTTTAATACAACCTTTTTGCAAAATTCATCTACTTGTTTTATGTCGTTTGTTTCGTTAAAAATTCTCTCTGCTTCTGTCCTTACTTCGTTGTCTTCATATACAAGCCTGAAGTTTTCAGACATTACAAACAGATCTGCTTCTTCTTTCATCTGCTTAACCTCATATAAAAATCGTCGTCAAAATCTTCTGTATTATCGGCCGGTTTGTTCTTGCTTTCCCACGTTCTTACAGCAGCTTTCCAGTCCTTCATAGAATTTTTGCCTATTTTCCAGCCCTTACTTTCATAAAAATTTATAAAAGCTTCGGCATTTATACCGTTCTTTCTTTCGGCACAATAGGCGCTTACTTCTTCTATTGTAGGTTTTACAAAGCGTGTAGTCTTTGGTACAGCTTCTATACCGTTTGCATACTCTTTCATAACTCTTTCATATAGACCATAATGTTTCAGCATAGATATTACCTTTGTATGCGGCTTGCATTTTTCTGATAATTCACCATATTGAAATTTAATAAAATCACTTACGAAAATATTGTTATTATTTAGTATGTCAAATTGATGTTTCTTTTTATTTATTTCTTCAAGATCTTCTATAGAAACTTTTTCACCGATAATAAAAGAAGCCATTTTGAAATTACCGTTCCAAACTCCGGCGCAGTCGCAATTTTCAAAGATATATTTTATAAGTATTTTTTCTTTCAAAGATAGATCTTGGAACCATTCTTTTTGCCAAAGTTCAGTATCTACAAATCGTTTAGACATTTTGACCTCCTAACCCGTATTTAGCAGCTACAGCCGCTTGTATTTCGCCAGCTTGCATAAACTTAACTACAGACTGAAGCCCTGATATTTTTGCTTGGTATGCTTTTAATACCATTTCAAGGCCCTTATATTCTTGCTCACATTCATTCATTCTGCTGGCAACTTTTATAGCTTCTTCTGTAAAGTCAGGGTGTGCAATTAGCATAGGTATTTTATTTTCAAAGGCTGCCCTACTTCTATGTAAGCCAGCCTTGTACATCATAACGGTAATTTTATTAAGGCACTGCGCATATTCACTACGAGCGTTTTTATAATCAATACTTAACATTTGCATTTCGCCCGATTCTCGTAGTAATTGTTCTGCGAAGTCCTCAACTTGTGTAATTTCTTCTGCCATTATTAGTCAAAATTATCAAGCGGATCGGGCGCTTCCGGCTTGTTTAATTCTTCTTTTACTACTTCAGGTATCGCGTTGCTAACATCTTTTATTGGCTCTGCGTCTATTACAGTAATATCGCTTATTACTTTTCCTTCCATTTCTTCTGCTGTATAGTCGTTTCCTATTTCTTCAGGGAAGGCTTTACGAAGCGCAGCAGCTTCGGCACATTTACCTAATTGCCCGTATGGCCTTTGCTGCCACATAGCATTTGGTACACCGCCTTTCTTCTTTGCGTAATTTTCAAGCCAGTAAACTTTATCACCTACAAAGGCTACTCTTTGGCCGGCAATATTTCTATAAACTGTTACTTGCGCATACTTCGGGAAGGTTACTGTAACACCGTTTATATCTTGTGTTACTTCTTCGCCAAAAATAGTTTCATCTATTCCGGCATATTCTTTGGTGCGCATAGCAGTTGTTCTTAATTCTGAAATACCTTGCCAAACAGAATCAACCATTTTGCCTTTTTTCTCATTCCATATAGGTACAATATGCACCGGCTTTTTAAGAATATCTAAATGTCTTACCTTGCAATAATCAACCGCCATTAAAATACTTGCGTCTGCCGCGTCAGGGTATACAGTTTCTTTTAATACTTTCCATTCTTGGCCGCCTATATTGCGCTTCTTTAATTCTGAAGCAATAGGGCCTACATTTTGTTTAGCTTCTGTCAATGAATTTTCTACCATTATTCAATTCCTCCATATTCAATTCCGTGTTCTTTCATATATTGGCCCAGTGTTTTTAGTTGTTCTGCTGTGCCTTTTACCCAAAATTTACGGGTGTAAATCTTAACTGGTTCTTGTGTTTCTACCTTTTTGTTATCTTCAACAACTTGGTTTAACGCTTGTACTTCTTCTGTTTCAGGCATTTGCTGTAGTTCTTTTTGGCGTTCTTCAAGTCTTGTTTTTTCTCTTAAAGCTGCCGCAATATCAAGCGTTTGTAAGTATGTATCAATTAAAGTAAGTTCCCATTCAGACTTCAGATCTTTAATAGTCTGAAGATCAAACTTAACCTTCTCTATAATTTGATCTATTTGTGTTTGAACTGCTTTTATATTTGTCGTAGCATTAAGCCATTTTTTATCAAAAATTTTGTCATAGCTTAACAGCTTTGAAAGATCCCCTACAACAGCGTTAAAATATTCTTTTATTTGTTCTTCTTTTTCAACTTTCTTGCGTTCTTCATATTCTTTTACTTGCGCGTCTATTGCCGCTGTAGGTTCTTCAATTAAAGTAAGAAGCTTCTTTACTTTTTCTTCAAAGTTATTATAAGGTTCAAGGTATCTTTTCTTTACATCTTTGCGCGCCGCGTCAATTCTTTCTCTGAATTTATTAAGCGCTGCGCGATCCTCTTTTGCGTCTTTTATTGTTTCATCTGTGTAAGATAAATTCTGATATTTTTCTACTTGTTCCGTGATCCATTTCTGTAAATCATCATAATTAAATTCAATTACTTTTACGAAAGTATCAGGGTTTATTAGCTTAAATTCCATTTATAAACTCCTTTCTATTTCTCTTATTGTGATATTCAAAGTTTTTGTGATAGACATAGTTAATAGGGTTCTAAATTCGCTGCTGCATAGGCCGATAATATAAAGGCCCAAAAACAAAACCGGCGAAGCAAGAAGCCACTTCAAAAATTTCTTCATTTCTTGTCCTCCTTTGGTTTTGATTTACTCAAATTTACTGAATAGTGCGGCGCGTTTTCGGCCCTCTGTTCATTGTCAGGAATTTCCCATAGTGTTAAAAATTTGTCTTCTGTAATTGTTAAAGGCAAAGCCGCGTCGTCTAAACTAACCGATATAAACATTTTGCCGGTTTCTTCGTGCGCTTTTACCCACGCTGATCCTATTCTCATTATTTCTGCCTCCTATTTGCTTTTCTACTTTCTTTTTGCATTTTGTTTAATTTTCTGTTCTTTTGTTTGATTTTAATTTTTTCGTTATGTGTCAGCATTATTGATCCCTCCTTTTATGACAATTCCAGCAATACTCATTATTAAAATCATCAAGTCTAACCCATTGATGAAAACCTAATAGACATTTGATTTTATCTAAAAGAATTAAAAAATAGTTTCTTGGTGTCATTTCTTTTCCTTTCTTCCTCTAAAACTTCTTTGAAGGTTTTAGCAAGTAAAGTAGATTTACCGCTGCCCCTTCCTCCAATAAAATAAGAAGCCCTACGGCTTGGATCGCGCAAGGCTTCTTTAAGGGCGTTTTTTATTTCAGGTATTTGCATAGTTACACCCCCTGAATTATTAGCGGCGGTCTTTCGTCGCGTTCTACATAGCCCCAAAATTCCTCCTCTTTTTCATACAAATAAGCAAGATCAGAAGTACAGTTTTGCCGTTCTATAGGATAGTGTCTGATATGTATTTTGTTTTCTTTGAAAAAATCAGACTGGTTATAGTTCAGTTCTGTTAATCTTGCCTTTAATATTGCAAATTCAAAATCTTCTCTCACAAGAAAATAATGTAATATTTGTATGTAATAATTTTGCGGTATACGGTATTCAGTAAAATCTTTACCACCCCACTTCACCCAGTCGGCAGCTCGTCTTATTGTGCCTGTTTTAATTTCCAGTACGCCTGTTCTGCCGGTTTCGCCGTCAGTTATTACCCCGTCAAAACTTCCCATAATAAAAGGCTTTTTTATATTGCGGCAAGTTTTATATTCATTATTACTTACAAAATATTTAGGATAATCAAGCGCAAATAATTTTCTTAAATGATCTTCTGCTGCTACTCCAAATTTTACCGCTTCTTTTTCTGAAACATCTTCTTGCTCTCGTCTGCCGGTTTTAATTTCCCATAGCTCTACATTAGACATATACGGGTTTAGTCCTATAATTGCTGCTGCGTCAGAACCTCCTATACCGGCCTTGCGTTCTTGCAGCCATTCTACACGCCCCATAGCATAGCCTCGTCGCGTTCAGCCTGAAGCTCGGCCCAGTCTGCGTCGTACTGCATTTGCTCTTTTATTTCAAGGTCTATGTCAGCCGTTTTTTTTTCTGTTTCTAAATTCTTTTTTAATACTTCTTTCGCGAAATCGTAAGCCTCGTTAAGCTTATTCATTTTTTTAATCTTGCGCATATCTGCTTCTGCATACATAAAAGCCGGAATATCTACTTGGCCTTCTGTTTGTTTTTCGTAATTAAGTAATAGATACCTAAATACAAAATTAGTTTTCTTTCTTTCAATAGCAGATCTAATTAAGTATTTTTTTCTTTTTGCTTCCTCTACTTTTTTTCTGATAAATTTGATAATCATTTTTACACCGCCTTTCTTTTTCTTTGTCTTATTCTTATTCTTTTTATTATTCTTTTTCTTCAAGACTACCTTTGGTAGTCTATGCAAACTCTTTGAATACTCTTTACATAGTGTTTTAATTTTTGTAACAATTTGTATAAATTCTTGGTTCAGCCCATAAACATAATATCTATGGGCTGGCAAAGAATTTAGACTTTGTTTTTGCTACGCCGATTATAGCCCGTTCTCTTTATTTATTTTTACTTCAGATACTTCAGCTTCGGTCGTTTTACGCTATTCAATTTTCAATGTACTAACCAAAAAAAGGACATAAAAACCTACACCCCAAAAACTTGATTTTGGGCGTCGTTTTTATTAAAATGTTTGTAGGAAAAGATTTAGGCTGCTAACCTACCTCTTTTCTTCAAAAGATCCAAAACAGCTTCTTCAAATAAACTATTGCGCGAAGTGTTTTCATCTTTTGCCAACAACTCCAGCTCATCAATAATATCAATAGATAAGTAGCCAGTAATGTTGGTTTTGTGGACTTTTCGATCTTTCAAGATTTGATCTCCTCAAATTCATTCATTCAATTACAAACCTATTGTATTAAAAATTAAAACACTTGTCAAGAAGTTTAGAACATAAAAAGGGAAATATCCCCCAAAAGGAGTATAAATATGCGTTTCAGTAAGGTATATGACATTTTACAAAACTTTACATACGGTAATGTAAATCAGTCGGAATTAGGCCGCGTTCTTGGTGTTAGCCGTTCAAACATAAATTACAAAAAAGAAAATGATGTAGAACTTTCTGAAGAAGATGTCAAGAAAATTGAAACATTCTACGGCATTGAAATATTAAAAGATGAAAACACTGTATCTATACCCGTTCTCGGTGATGTAGAAGCTTCTATGGGATATGGTGTAACTGTATATAATGAAAATCAGACAGCAATTTATAATATCAGTAAGCAGCTTGCGCGCGATCTTGGAATATCTGAACAGTGTACAAAGATGATTTTTGCGCGCGGTAATTCAATGCAGCCGACAATACAAGGCGGTGATAGTTTGCTGGTTGATATGTCAAAGGTTGAAGTCTACGACGGTAAAATATACTGCATACGCAAAGAAGGTCAATTATATGCAAAAAGGTTGCAGAGATTATCTGCAACACAGTTAAAAATTATAAGCGATAATAAAGACTACGAGCCTATTATAATTGACTTCAAAAAAGATATAGATATTGACTTTGCCATACTTGGTGAAGTTCGCTGGGCCGGAAGGGTATTTGTTTAATATTCAGGATACAAATATATTACATTTGGCTGCTGAAACATAGAATCAAGCATTATATTTGTGTCAATACCTTCCAAAGCTTTTGCACCTCTGTATAAATTTGGATCTGCTGTAGGGTAATTTTGTAAGGCCCTTTGGTTTTCTTCAGGAATATAAGCCGGCCTATAAACTTGTGAAGGTATGTAGGGTTCTGCGCTTCGCTGCGGAATATAAATATTTGGATAAGTGCGATTTTTTACGCGATTTTCTGCCGGTTTTTTCAGTGGTTCGCTTTCTATCTCATACCCTTCGGGAATTTCAGCCGAGTTTAATTGCTGCGAAAGTTTTTTTATTTCTTGTGTATGAATTTTATTTATTGCTTCTGCGTTCTTTAGATCGGAAGCTGTTTGGTTTAGATAATAGCCCATTATGCAATTTGCTATAATAGAAGCTGCAAGGGCCGGTATGATAATTTTATTATACATTTGTTTCACCTCGCAATATTGGGCGCAGCCACTTTGCACCGCCGCGCTTGATGTAGTTTTCATATTCAGGATCGGTCATACTTATTTTTCTTGGCCGTACTGGGTTTTCTTTTCTATAGCCTAAAGGCTTTCCAGCGCCTTCGCGCTTGCCGCCTCTGCCGGTATGTTCTGTCATTGTAACTCCTTGATTTTTTTATCAAGTTCTTGAACTTGTTTTACATAAAAGTTCAGAACCTTTTTACATTCTTTTAAGTGGCGCTTCTTTCGTCTTACGATCTCGGCGAAGCGCTGCCGCTCTTGTCGTAATGTTTCAAGTGTTGTCATATTTGTACCTCCTTATATTATCATAAATTCTATTCTTTTTCATTTTGCTTCCTTTCATATTCTCTCTTTGCTTCTTCAAGTGCTTTATTGAATCTGTTTTTAAATTCTTCAAATAGTTTTACATCAGAAAAATTGATCTTCAGATTTCCATTTTTATAATTTGTAACCTTGCAGCCTAAAAAGACAAATGTTTTGCCGTCTTCTGCAAGTTTATAAATTTTTTGGCTTAATTCTCTGTCTATTGGTTGATCGTTATTAAGCAGCCATAGACAATTCAAAAGTAATTCAAGTTTACGGTAATGTACGCGGCTTTCCGTGTACTGCATTTTTGTATATTCGCTGCCCGTTTTAGCCGTGAAAAATTCATAGTCTTTATATTTGTTATGTGGGATATATTGAACAGCAGCGGCGTAAAAGTCGTCTATTGTCGTACCTTTTACAAGTTCTGCTAACTGCTCTACGGTTTCGCATTTTTGCCCTCTTA